>Ga0307981_1001262_pt1 | contig 23213 bp, 17 predicted proteins | sample OrgLakmetagen987_FD_201849 | JGI IMG/M metagenome (GOLD analysis project Ga0307981, IMG submission 201849) | Saline water microbial communities from Organic Lake, Antarctica - #987 | ecosystem: Environmental > Aquatic > Non-marine Saline and Alkaline > Saline | place: Antarctica: Organic Lake... | reverse complement strand
CAAAGGAGCGAGAGCGGGAGACGATGCCCGGGCTGAAGGCTTGAGTGGACGCGAGGAACAACGTGAATAAGATGGCGGCGCGCATGTTGAACTGAAGTGCTGCAAGAATAATGGTGCGTTTTGCTTTTGTGAATCTTCTGCGGCCAGCAAAAAGTTTCCTTGGGTCATACTATCTAATTTAGAGTACAAAAGCTATTGTCCGAGGAACGACCAGGACCAGTCTCGCTTCCTATATATACATGTACTGTATGCTCTGCTCTCGCGTCTGGGCAATGCCATGCGCTGTAACTTGTAACGCACGTTCTTGCGAGAGATGGTACTGGTACCGGTACATGCTTATTAACTCTATTAGCTTTACGATCATATATCACCGGGTAAAAAGTAACCAGTAGAGAGGACCTACTGGCTGCTTGATAGCTGCTGCAAGAGGAATCCTGACTCGTCCTCCTCGCTCGGCCGCGGTTCTTGTTGAAAGAGTGGGAAGAACAGGAGGGATTAAGAGAATCTTTGCAATCGAGCCGTCTCCTAACTCCTAATTCAAACCAGTAGAGTCTTATTATTATGGAAGTCAACAAAGGCTGCATCTTGGAAAGTCTTTTAGGCGGCTTTTATGAAATAATGTAACGACGGATTTTCGATTCGATTCACGAAAGGAACCGGGACAGCATCTCTCCTCCACTGAAATCTGAAAGCCTTCGGTCTCTTTCGTTGAGGTCGGCACGAAGTTTCGACAATGAACAACAGTGTCTTAGAGTTCAGACGACAAGAACGATCAAAGACGATACAGTACAGTCGACGAAAAGAGCCACTAATAACGCGCTAGATAGATTCGATTCACCATGAAAGATGGCGATACCAATAGTGGCAGTGGCAGTGGCAGTGGCAGTGGCAATGGCAGTGGCAGCGGCTACATTCCGCTCTCCAATATCCGGGGACTAATTCCCTCCACCCGAGAAGCCAGTTCGGCCATTGAATCTCGTACGAGTGAAGCCGCCCGTCAGTTATTGTGTGGGGGTGTTGCTGGATCCGTCGCCAAGACTGTGACTGCTCCCTTTAGTCGTCTTACCATTCTCTTTCAAGTTCATTCGCTGGTTACTACCAAAGAACATCGACCCAAATTCGCCATGAGCTTATCGGCAGGTTTCCAAAAGATTATCGATCGTGGAGGCATCATTTCGCTCTGGAAGGGCAACGCCACCTCTGTGCTTCACAGATTTCCATATTCAGCCATTAACTTTTACGTCTACGAGCGCACACTGGATCTTCTCTCGAGCATGTCGGCGACGAAACAAGAAAAGAGAATGGCGAGATTAGAAGAGAACGAAACACAGGGACAGCTCGTCCGACGTCTCAGCAGCCGGGTACTAATGAGCGGAGAAAAGGAAGAAGAAGCAAGTACAAGGGGATACAGTAAAAACGAAATGGAAGAGACGCCAGCTCTACACAAGTTCATGGCTGGAGCAATGGCGGGTTCGACTGCTTGCATGGCCTGTTATCCGCTCGACTTGGTACGAACGCGCTTGACGACCGAGTTTGAGGGCAAAAAACACTATAATGGTATTGTCGATGCCTTTGGTAAGATTGTTACCAACGAAGGCTTTCGAGGCTTTTATTCTGGCGTGGGCCCGACACTGCTTGTGGCGATTCCAAACATTGCCATTTCGTACACGGTATATGGCACACTCAAGGAGTACACGCTGGATGATGAGCTCTTTTACAACCTACGGAGGATTGATGCTGATAGTGGGGAACCAAGATTAGGTCTCTTTCTCACAGTCATGTGCGGTGCAGCTAGTGGAATTCTAGCAACCTTGGTTACCTTTCCCGTGGATACGATTCGAAGGCGAATGCAGATTCAAGCACTGCATTTCTCACCGGAAGAGCGGCTCACGTCGCGACAGCAATTCTACAAACTAGTAACCAAGGAAGGCATGCAATCTCTGTATCGAGGCTTACCGCCAGAAATTCTGAAGGTCGTTCCCATGGTTGGAACCATGTTCGTGGTCTACGAGTGGACAAAGGAACAGTTGAACGTGAATCACAATCGGAGATGAGGCTGGCAACCGCAGCGGACGCCGAATAGATTGAGTTCGTGACAGCAACTGGGCCAGTATATAACCTGTAAATATGTCTTGGCTTATAATACACAATATGAAGTTATAGCATTCTACATTATAGCATTGCAGGGAAAAGCGACACAGAGTTTGCGTCAGCTTGTCTTGCCAACGGCTTCCTTGATCTCCCAGCTACACTGTTTGAAAAACCGAGTGACGGGGTGAATCAGCCTGCCAGAGGATTCGATGGATTAAGAGATAAGCAGCGCTGTTAGAAGATACGTATAACTCAATCAGATGTGAGCAGTACCGGTAGGAGGAATGGCGAGACGAGGCTTACCATGTAGCGACCAAAGCTGGGATGTAAGCGAGTCCAGGAATATGCCGTGCTTTCCATTCTTGTCGAGTGGAAAGGTGAAATTTGGGGCAATACGGACGGCAGGAGGGCTGGTCGTCTTCTTCTTCCACAAATCTGATTTCGTCCTCTTCATTCCAGGAACAGACCGCCTCCCACGAGAGCGAATCCAATGCAGCGTTCGGGTCTGCCGAGAGAGGGCTACTACTATCGAAGGATTCTGATGGTTCCATCACGGGAGTGTATATTGTCTTTGACTATCAAAAAATCAGTGGTCCCTCGTTTCGCATTCTGAAACGTGAACGCCTCACTAGCTAGAGTGTGGCAGCATGGTGCCATCGTTTGAGAATTCAAAAATCGGGGGGAAACGCGAACTCACCAAAATATTTTTGGGTGCGGAAGCTGTGTGCCGTTGTCTGACTACTCGTTGAAACATGCAGAAGGCCTGTCTTCTGCATATCGGTACCAGGTACAACTACAACAGTGACCACAAGACTATAAAGTCGAAACAAAATCGCTGCTTGATAATGATATGTCGAGCTAGCTGGCTAGCTTTTTTTATGGTAAATACAATTATAAAGTTAGACGGTCTCCACCGTCTGGTACACACCATCTCCATTGTCAACTGTCCGACAGCCCGTTTCCTTGTCAACGCACGGAATGAAGGCTGGATCTCTAGCGAGGGCTAACGGATAAGTCCATTCAACACTCTTTTTATGGTCGTGAACCGAGTTGTGGATTCGATCAAGAATGTCATTGAAATCAGCAGGATCCAGTGGATTGGCTTCCGCAGGATCGGTGAGAGTGTCAAACAAGAGCGGCGGATCGTGGTATACTTCCGTATCATCGTTGTAATGGGCACTCTTTGTCCAGAACCAAGCTTTGATGCGACCCACCTTAACAGCGGCGACGTCAAATCGACCGTACGGAGGCCCCAGCGGGCCATCCTCAAAGCCGTCTCTCCAAAAGAAGAGAATTCTATCTCCGGCATCGTCAAAGTTAACGTCCTTTCCAAAGAGAACAGGGCTGATGTCGATTCCATCCAGCTCATTAGATACAGATCCTTTCCTCAGGATTGAAAGAAGAGTCGGAACCACGTCTAGCGTTGACAAGAGAGCCATGCTTTCCCCTCCAGCCGTAATCTTTCCAGGCCACCTCGCCAAGGCTGGCATTCGCAAATTAGCTTCCCATAACGACCCTAGACCAGTATCTTCTCCGCAGTGAACTCCGTCAAGCGTTAAATCCGTTCCAGCTAGCGAGCACCGCCGAGGACGATCGGAGGTCGGGTCGGGAACATAATCGTGAGGGCACGCCGTACAATTCAAGTCAACATTCTCGCGAAGCCTGCATTCCATTGAAGATCACAATGCGTAGTTAGTATATAAGAGATCTAAAACAGTGCGCATTCCACTCCAATCCACTCCAACTTACCATTGCCCTTCAAAAGGTCCCTTGGACCCCGAGCAAGACTGTTCGGCGACCCACGGTCCATTGTCGCTGGTAAACAACACGAACGTGTCGTTTGCAACACCCGAGTCCTCCAAGGCTTGTAGGACTTGACCCGCAATCCAATCCATCTCGTCGACCGCGTCGGTAAAGGAAGTGACGCCCATAGCGCCCCATTGACAAGTCTGTTGTTCGGGAGAGTCGTGGGGTGCGCACAGTTGGTGAACATGCGAAAAGGGTAGATACAAGAGAAAGGGTGTCTCTGTTTCAGCATTCCGTTGGATAAAGTCGGTTGCACGAGTTGCGTATAGGCTGGCAAGGTCTTGGACGCGGACTGGCTGCTGAACAATCTGCTCGTCCTGATAGAGCGGCAACCACATGGTCTCCGACGCATCAAAAGCGCACGTGTGATTGTCAACAGAGCCGCCCGACATGTGATACGGCACTCCTAACCACTCGTCAAAGCCTTGATTGGTTGGTAAAAAGTCAGGACGATGCCCTAGATGCCACTTGCCGACAATTGAGGTCGCATAGCCTTCCTCCTTGAAGTATTTAGCCACGGTCGTTTCATTGGGTAGCAAGCCATAAACAGAATCGGGTTTGAAGACTCCCGGATAAACCCCCGTACGTATGGGATACTTGCCCGTCAAGAGAGCAGCTCGACTAGCCGAGCAAAGATGAGCGACAGAATTCCAGTTGTTGAGCTTAACACCTTGAAAGCCAAGAGAGTCAATGTTGGGTGTTCGGGCAGTTGGTGAACCAAAGAGACTAATATCGTTATAACCGAGGTTATCTGCGAATAATATGACTACGTTTGGCTTGCTAGTCTCTATGGCTAAGCATACCGTCGCATAAGTAGCGAACAGCAGGAGGGTAAACAGCATATTCTCGCAAGCGCCATGGTCGATCATCGATGGCCAAACAGATGAGGCGATGTTCTGGAATTTGCGTTCTCAACGCATGCAGCCGTCACCGGCGTCAAAGACTTAACGAAACATAAATATATACATATTGGAGGAAATATATTAACTCAGGTCTGGCAAGACAATTGCCCATTGGCGCGAAACCGTGAGCGAGGCGCGGCGGACTTTCGGTCGCCATTTTTTTGTCAGTAGAGTCCCGTCGGTCCATTTTTCGTCATAAGACTGCGGTTTACAAGACTGTCTCCCTCGCTCACACCTTTAGACACCTAAACTTTGCCGACCATCCATACAAAGAGGGAAAGTGCCGCCACTGTCTCGACAAAGATGAGTCCATCATCGACTGCCGTCATGGCACAGCCATCTTATCATCATAGCCATCGGGATCCCGGAGGTGTTAATCCCTCTGGCGTGGAACTAAGTGTTGGCGAAGATCCTGTAGGTGTGGCTGAGTCCTCTCCGGCTAACGGTGGGAGTGCTGCAGTGCCTCCTCCGACCCCAACTCGCAAACACCCTGCTACGACTCCGGTTATGGCTTTGCTGGTAGGAACTCCTCCACCGCCTCCTCCGACGCCTCCACCGCCGAAGAAGCGCAGTTCTTCGCGAAAGAAGTCGCGATCGGCAGCGACCGTTCCCACGGTCCGTTCCGTGGACGACACGTTGTCGGCAACAACCGCCACAACTACTTTACCAAGCACGAAAACTGGAATGACTCTCGTTGAACAGCGCCGACAGGCTGCGTTGGCGATTTACGAATCTGATCGTTTGGTACTTGATCCCCCGGAAGACGGAACTGTCGAGGATGATCGCTTGTCGCATTCCACGAAAGGACTTTCGGTTTCCAAAGATCAAGAGAACAGCTCTCCTAGAAAGGCTGGAACTAAGCAAGCTCCACCCTCTCCCATGAGCGCTGTTACCGAGCCCCACACTAACCTGAATCCTTTGGCTCAGCGTGTCGAATCGACTAACGGAGCACCCGAAGAAGCAGTCTCTTCGACCGCGCCAACTCCCAAGGCCAAGAAGCAGCAGCCCAAGACTCCTGAGAACAAGTCCAAATCCACCGAGGTAGAGTCGTCACCGGATAACAAGTCCAAGCGTGGTTTCTTCCGGAATTTTTTTGGTGGAAAGAAGGGCAAGGACAAGAGCTTTGACGATTCCACGGAAGCCAAGAGTGAGAACTCTGAAGCTGTTTCGAAGAAGTCGCGCGGAAAGAAGAGTCTCAGAGGAAAGAGCTCTAGCAGCAAGGACTACTCCAACCCCAACACGAGTATCGGAGACGAATCTGGCAGTTTGAACGATGTCGATCGCGATCGCCCCGAAGTATTTTTTGCGCACGATGAAATCAGTACCTTGACTTCTCCTACCTTTGAGTCCAACAATACTCGTCGCAAGGATCCGTTGCAGCGAGTTGAAAGTGACCGTACCTCGGACCCTATGGGTCAATACTGGGACAATTATAACGGGTCGGAAGAGACTGATTCAAAGGAGCAAGATGGAACACCAACCATTGATCCTTTTACCGAGCCTTTCTTCAGGGAACCGGATGGTGCTTCGCCAATGGCCAAGACCCTCTCGCCCAAAAAGGCGGACCTTCGTATCAGTGTGCCCCACGTGAACGATCCGTTTGGCGATTCGCCTCACAACGATGGTCCGTCGACCAGGACTAACCACGCGATTTCGGGACGCACTATCCAAGATCCATCGCCTAGAGGCTCTCAGGTGCCGTTGGAGCACCAGTATATGGATCCTGCTGGAGAGTCTCCACTTCACAAGAACCAACGTGGCCCTACGGCTCTTCGCGACGGATCGCCGTACGCTGCCGACCCTCCTTTATATACTGGCGCAGGAATTTCCTCGGATGTCTCAACCGAAGAGGAAAAGAAGGACGACGATAATATTGAAAGTCGGGCCTTCAACAAGGATAGCCCCCCACCACCACCACCTCCTCCCCGTGAGAGGCTTCCTCTATCGCCGCATAGTTTTCGTAGCAACAAGACACAGAGTGGAAGTCCAACTACAGGCTCTGTTGCTTCGAAAGAGACGATCGATAAGAGTCAATACCACAAGACCCAGAGCTCTCCGACTGGAAGCGCCACCTCAGCCAAGAGTCTTTCTCCAAGCGCCTCTCCTTACGGAGAAGAGTCGGTTTCGGAAATCGACGAACCGACCGCCGAGGAAGAGCATAACGAGAAAGGTTCCAAGTCGAAAAAGAGCCTCACAGTTTCTTCTGCAGCTCGCATGAACGCCAAGGCCGTGGCTTATATCCACACTTTGAATGGCGAACCGTCTCCGAGGCATGCCTGGAAGCAAGCAGAGTTCAGTGATGATGAGGCCTCACCGGCTCATCATGCTTTCAAAACAACTGCGTTAAACCAGACTGTCACGACAGCGGAAGCTCTTCAGATGTTTCACGCAGCGGAAGATGGAGACTCGAAATTGTTCTCTGCCTACAGCGGAAAGTTCAAGGGCCGTCACAAGAAGAACGGTATGGCATCGCCAGTGGAACCAGATGTTTTCATTAGCAATGATTCTGTTGTGATGGGCATTGCCATTCTCAGGAAGCAGCGCGAAGAGGACATTGCAAGTGGTAAGGCTACTCGTGTCGTCCTCGAAAAGAAGCAAAAGGCTCCCGTCGTGCAATCCTACTTTGGGGCGCTTGATGCTCCAGAACCCAAGGATCCCATCCAACGTGCAGGACGCCGACTCCTTGCGAAGGCAGCGATTCCTATCCAAGCGAATGCTCGTCGGTTCCTTGCTCAGCGGAAGGCTGTGGACCGAATGTGGGCATTGATTGAAATTCAGTCCTACTTTCGTCGCTTCAAGGCTGAAGCTTCTCTTTTGTCCCATCGCCATTCCGCGGTGAAGATCCAAATTTCGTTCAGAAAAGTAAGGTCTCGCTGCGCCGCAACACAAATTCAGAAGATTGTTCGTGCTTATCTGGCAGCAGCAAGGACGTACGATATGGTGTACAGCATCATTTTGATCCAGGCCAAGAGTCGTGGCATGCTCGTGAGAAAAGACTTGTCTCGTCAAGCTAACAGTGCTATTGCCATTCAATCGACCTACCGCGGATTCATGGCTAAAAGCGTTGACACGAAGCGCTACCGTTCTATCACGAAGATGCAGGCATTGTGGCGTGCATACTATGCGCAGATGCGCTTTCGATTCACTGTTGTTGATGTCGTCATCGTTCAGAATGTCGCCCGTCGCTGGATTGCTCGTCGTCTTTTGACCGTGATGCGCGAGGAGAGATTGCAGAATGCTGCAGCAAAGATTCAAGCGATGTGGAGAGGATTCCAGGGATATACCGACTACATCTTTGCGCTGGTGGACGTGTTGGTTGTCCAGCGGACGGTACGCCAATGGCTTGCGAAGCAAAAGTCTAAGCACGTGCGACTGGATACAGCCGCAGTCAAGATCCAGACCAACTGGAGACGCTTCAATGCGCAAATGCAGATGCTGTACGATTTAGTTCACATTATCATGGTCCAGTCCGTTGTCCGAAGAAAACTCGCTCAACCCAGGATCAAGGAGAGACAAGATGAAAGGAATCATACTTTTGGTGCCGCAGCCAAGATTCAGGCTGCCTGGCGTGGTTTCTGGGGATTTTCTCATTTTGTAATCATGCAATACGAGATTTCTCGCCTGCAAGCAATTTCTCGCGGCAACACTGTTCGCAAGGACTTCAGAATGCGCCTCGGCTGCTGCATCATGATCCAGTCTGTGGCACGCCGATATCTGGCAAACAAGCAGATGAAAGTGCTTCGCAAGTCTGGGGTGCTGGTGAACGCTGCAGCCAAGTCGATGCGGGAGACTCGCGCGTGTGAGCAAATCCAGTTCTGGTGGCGGGTTGTACTCGATTGCCGGACTGAGAAACAGGCCGCACTTGTCATTGAGCGCTTCTTCCTATCTGTGAAGGCCGAAGTGGACCGCGAAATTCGTCGTGTTGAAAAGAAGAAGAGCAGCAAGTCGAAGCAATATCGTCGCAAGAGAAAGGAAGCCGACGACAAGCTTCTTGAGCGTGTCTGGCTTAACACAGTTGACGAGAATCACGTCGATGTCTTTGTCTACTCTCCCACTGACTCCATGGCTTCGAAGAGTCCAAACAGTGGTTGCAGCTCTTATTCAGCGTCTTCTCCCAAGCGCAGCCCAAAGCGGATTGCGGAAAAGGCTGGCTGGAGGCACCACGCTTCGTCTCCTACGATGAACCTTGTCATGCGCCACGAGCAAGATACTCCGACTGATTCACTTGCGCTTAGCGCTAGCGGGGATGCGAGTGAACTTTCTGGTCTCAGCTTCCAGAACACCCCGGCTTCGAGATCAAAGCTGTCACATCCCGAACTGACGGAAGATCTATCGCTCGAAGAAGCCTATCTTGACGCCGAAGTGCGACGTGGGAAAGAGAAAAAGCGATCGAATGAGAAATATCTTAAAATGTACGGTATCCAGACGGCCCCAAATCGCTCGTCGCGTACGAGCGCCTTCTTCTCTGAAGGTTTAACGACGCCGTCTGTCGCGTCCTCCAAGAAGACTCGCAAGTCGCTATCGTCGATCCTTTCTAGCCGAAGCTCGACTGGCAGTTCTCCGCGAACCCCTGTCGAGCCACCTGGTCATCGCGGGGAGCGTAGCACGCTAAAGGCTGTGACTGCTCGACGCAGTAAAGTTCCTGTCAAGATTGTCCCAGAGTATGAAGGGGAAGAATTTGGCTTGATTTAGTTTAAAGTATAATGTGTAAGATGTATCGATTTGTTGTTGATATCAACAACATAAACTGGACTGGGATGTAGAGATAGTATGAAGGGGAAGAATTTGGCTTGATTTAGTTTGAAGTATAATGTGTAAGATGTATCGATTTATTGTTGATATTAGCATAAACTGGACTGGGATGTAGAGATACCGGTAGGGCAAAATAAGTAGCCAGCAAAAATATGTGGCGACGGAAGAAGAGTCCGATCCTTTCGCATCATGACGACAGTGCGTTCCCCAGCCCTGTCTTTCATTGGCTCTATTACTAGTTGCCATTGGCTCTATTACTAGTTGCCATAACGCTACGTACGGGTGTCCAAGCTAGAATGGACCTAAAAGTAGAGAGGACCACCCGGGCTGCCACCTCCCACGCCGCGTACTGTATGATGGCTACGTACTACTACTAGCTACTATTACGGTAGAGAGGGGCTACTGCTGACTCTAGTAGTAGCTCAGTACTGCGGGGTTCACGTTTGAGCAAGATTCCGTAGGGGCTCGTAGAAACTGTACCAGAGAAAATTGCCACTTTTTGCCTACACATAACTCGCCAACAATAAAAAGCGGGACCAATCACACCATACCATTCAGTCAGACGTAGTCTTATTATTGGACTGAATGCTTACAATGCTCCAATCGGGCTTTTGCTAGATTATAGATGGCAGTCTAGACAACAGTTTTAACTAGTGCTATGGCGTAGGAGAAAAAAACACAAAAAATGTTCTCCCGGTGAGCCGACTCGCTTTAGAGCTCAAGAAGGTCTATCTTGAGGGAAAGAGAAAGTCGGCTCACCCAGGGGACTGTGCTACGAGGCTGAAAAACGACGGCAAGATCCCATTGTAAACGCTCGATAGCTTCGTGTAAAATATTGAAGGCATTTTCGCGCCAAAAGATATCCTACCAAGTCTACGTAATTCTACTACAGTACCGGTACAGTCTAGATCGAACTTGAAGGTGAAACCAGCCATACGTCATGCATATCGTAGTCGTAGTGTCTGTACATGTACGTACCGTACTGGTACTGTATTAGTCGTATGTACTGTGTACTGTAGTGTCACAAATCCGAACCTATGCATGCAGTACGGCGTACGTCGTATGATACAAATCCGAAGCGAAACGTGAAATGTATGATACAAATCCGTAGACTCTGAAAACTAGGCAATAGTACTTTACGACGTACAGTACGTGCGTGGTGCCGGAAATGCGAAAGTCACAACATATTTTTGAAACATTGGACATGCCAAAAACGTAACCAACACACAAAATCAAGGAAGGAATTGCGAATGGCGACCTTTACGCCAACAATGAACGACGCAATCGAATGCAACAACATCGGCGTGTCTCTACTCAAGGCAGAGCTTTTCACTGATGCTCTGTTTGCTTTCCAGGTAGCAGCGCAACTTATGTATCCCGTTTCTCAGGTTTTCGAGCGTCAATCTCCTTCTTCACCACCGGCCTCTCCCGGCCCAGTACAAGTCCCGAAGGCTGCACCCGCGCCCACTGACCCGACCAGCTTCGACATGTTGGATATGGTCAAGTTGAGGCTGATTCTTCTTGACGAGATTGGACATTCCGAGTGCTTGACTACCAACTGCTTCGCAAGCGCGGAGCCGTTCACTGCAAATCTCGTGTTTGGCACGCCATCGTCCTGCACGGTTGAATCCATCATTATCGTCTACAACACGGGCTTGACTTTCTTGCTCATTTCCCAAATGGACAAGGCTCTATGCATGTTTGACACGTCTTTCCGACTGGCCTCTACAAGAAAAAAAGACAGAAATGCCGTCAAGGTTACCATGGCTTCTCTTAATAACGCTGGACTGGTCCATCACTCACAAGGCAACTACACACTCTCTCGGAATTATCTTGACGCTCTATCAGCTTACATCCTTTCTCTTCCGGTAACAACGAGCCCAGGGCTGTTACGGCAGCAACATGCCTTCCTTTTGAATGCTCTGCTACTGCAAAAACCCACGGTTGCTGGAGCCGCATGACGATCCATCTCATTGTGATTCTTGCTCTACGGTGAATCACACTTCCTTTAGTCTTGTATCTGCTGCTCGCTACTAGATACTATAGCTACTAGTCTACCACGTACTACTAATTAACAACATCTGCCTTGGTTCGACGACGACAACGACGGCGGCAACAACGACAACTTTAGCACAGCTAAATTTGAGGATCTGCCTTTGCTTTGCGTTTTGTGAGCATGTATCACGCGGCTTCCTACGACTACCGGTACAGTAGTACAGTACTATATACCGTGGTAGTGGTATGCACGTGGGCTCGAGTGTGTTCGGGTTACGGCTGCGAATTTAAAATTTGAATTGCGTGACTCCTGATCTACGACCAAGCACGCGGAGTGAAATGGCGCTAATTCAGAAACCCCAACCCTCATCTCACGATGGCGAACGACGTACTTTCTTCTTCGTCGCCGGCGGCAGGAGGCAGGAGATCGAACGCGAAGGATATCGTACCGGTAGACACTAGTCTACAGCAGTTTACTGCAAAGCTTCGTGAAGAATCTTTTCTTGTCGACGTTGGGAATCCGCTAAACACTAAACACGCACACTGAGCTTACTGTACGGTACCGGTAGCTTAGCTTAGCATAGCATACGATATCTACACAGTGCACCTTCAAAGAGAGCGTTGATTGAACCGAACCTTTCTCTAGCTCTGTTGAAAGACGCGCACACACATACAACAACAGCACCGCATAGTCTACTATAGCTACGGTAGACAACATCATGTTACACTTGCTCCGAAGAAGCGTTGGTACGACGGCCAATAAGACCTCGTCTCGTCGTCGGCATCTTGCGTCACGGACAAATGTTCCTTGTTCGCGACCGCTGAGCTCGTCGCCTTTGTTCGCGGCCGACGATACGAGAGAATGGAGACAGGCAGATGAAACAGGAAATAAATCCTCCTTGCCAATGGGTCCAGCGACGAGAACGGATCGCGATCGTTTCCTCAACACGACATTCGTCAATGGCAGGGATTCGTCGAGCGCTCATGGTGCTGTGTACGCATTCGCGTCAAGCACGGACGAAGCACCTCGAGAGAAGCACTGGAGGACTCGAACCTTGACTCCTGTACAGTCTGAAATGGCGTTGTTGGTATTGGCAAAGTCGCGAGGCCATTTTGCTACCACGGTGCTCGAGTCGTCCGATGCGTTGCTGTTGAGCGAGAATCCTCCAACGACGCACATTGCAGCGTGGAGGGCTATTTCCAATACATCAGTCCGGCGACCTGGGCATTCGTTAATGGGACGTGGACGTGGTCTTGAACCTTTATCTGGCCGGTCTCACGTGACGCAAAGCCAACTCTTCTTTTCGACAGAAAGTGACGGAAAGAAACTGGGCAAGCCACCTTCTCCCAGGATTGGAACGACCAAGGTGCCAACTCCGGCATCGCCACCGGTGCAGACAAACCCCTTTGCATCGCTGGTAGCCAGTCCCAAAGTTGTAATTCAGAAGGGTGTGGATTTTATCATGACCATTGCCAAGACTTTGCTCGGCTTTCTCATCAAGTTACCCGGAAGCGTTTGGTTCTATATCACACATCCGACGGACCGCAAGGAGAGGATAGCTGGACTCAAGCAAATGGCACGGGACGAAGCGCATCACTATTGGGTGGGAAGCAAGGTAAGTTGACATGGTGGTGTATCGTTTTTGTTTGGGATGCTGATGGACGCTGTAAGGAAGAATGGCTACTCACTACTACGCACTATTGATGTTATCGTGTACGCAGTTGCTTTGGGCGGATATTCAGACGGCGCGGAATCTGCTCGGAAAGACGTTGGAGGGAGACACGTTGACGCGACGCGAGCGCAAACAGCTGTTGCGAACAGTCTCTGATCTCTTTCGGCTAGTACCCTTTTCCATGTTTGTTCTTATCCCATTCATGGAGTTCGCCTTGCCGCTCGCTCTCCGACTATTCCCCAACATGTTGCCAAGTACCTTTCAGGACTCTCTAAAGGCGGAAGAGAATATGAAGCGTGAACTGAAATCAAGGATTGTAATGGCTCAATTCTTTCAAGAGTAAGTGTGGTCGCCGCACACATACAGTCCTGGTACATGGTCTTGATCGTCTCTAAAGTCCCGCTCACTAACAACGTGTTTGCTTGCACCACACAGAACAATGGAAGAACTTGCCAAAGAACAGAAACGCAAAGTCGCAAAGCGCAGGGCAGAATTGAAAGAAGCGGGAATTGATGTCGCCGATGTGGACAATGAGAAAATCGATGGATTGGAAGCCTCAGCTGCGTCAATGCTAGAGTTCCTCGAAAAGGCTCGTAGCGGTGAACTCATCCCTCCTGATGTTATTATCCGCTACGCAAACTTGTTCCAAGATGATCTTACGCTGGACAACATGCCGCGCATGCAACTTATCAACATGTGTAAGTACATGGCGATTCCCCCGTATGGTTCCGAGTCGTTTCTGCGCTTCCAGCTGCGTCATCGCATTCGAGTTTTGAAGGAAGACGACCAGCGTATCCTATGGGAAGGTATTGATTCATTAACAAAAATGGAGTTGCGCGAAGCATGTCAAGAGCGTGGTATGAGATCGACTGGACTCAGCAAGGAGGCTTATAAACGGTCCCTACAGCAATGGTTGGATTTGAGCGTCAACAAGAACGTTCCAATCTCGCTGCTTGTCATGAGTCGAACGTTCTTTCTGAATAAAGAAGAAAATCTGGAGAAATCCGACGATGGGAGCCAGAGTGTTACTGGTCTCGCCGACGCAATCTCCGGTTTGGACAAAGACGTGCTGGACCAAGTCATTTTGGAGGTGGCTACCTCGCAAGAGAAAACCTCCGATCCAGAAATCACAAAGCTCAAGCTTGAGGTTCTTTCGCAGCAAAACGAGTTGATTCGACAAGAGAAAGCCGAAAGGGAGGCTGCCGCTTCCAAAAAGAAAGAGGCCGCGGAGAAAGAGACTGCCGAACAAGAGTCATCGGGCGAAGAGACGAAAGAATCAGCAGCGGCTCCATCCGATGCTGCAGCCTCTCTTGCTGCAGCACCCTTGGTTCCTCCTGTCGCGGAAGACGTCCGGACAGAGCCTCCGTCTGAGACGAAAAAGGATAACGGAGAGAAAGACGAGAGTCTTTCCACCGAAGAGATGGATCTTTTGTCGCAGATTGTGTCTGGTGACCCAGTTAGTAAAGAGAGAGCCGAGCTTGAACGCATCAAGGCCGCCATGAAATCGGAGGCGAGTATTAAGGAGGTGGCCAAGACACTAGTATCGGTACCGCAGCAAGATGCTTCTTCGTCCGAGCCGATGACGAGCGAGGAAGCGGAGCGCATGGTGGCAGATACTGTGGAAAAGTTGGAGCAGCAAGTGAAAGCAGCGGCTGAAGGATCGACACAGTTTTCGCTGGACGGTAGTAATACCTCGACAGAGAATAGTACCGAAACCGTCGACGAGGAGGAGGAAGAGGAACCTGAAGATCCTGTCGTTGCCCGACTCAAAAAGAAACTCGAATCAATGGTTGACAAGATTGAGGTCCAGCTGACCGACGCGCATATTAAGATTGGCAACAAGATGCACTTGCTTGACAAGGATAACGACGGCATTCTCACTAGAGAAGAAATGGCCGATGCGTTGCAGTCGGTATTGAAGCGAGAGATTACGTTCGAGGAGGCAATGGTAATCGCCGACGAAATGGTACGTTACGTCGGGGCCATGAGACGGTTCCTTGTCTTTATCTCCGGACGGTGACTGACAACCTACTTCTCTTCCTTTGCGCATTTACAGGATGAGAATCACGACGGTTTCTTTACAGTCGATGAACTAATTAAATGGATCGACAAGCACAAGCTTGTAAAGTATGTGGAAGAGGGCAAAGATGCAGATTTGGACTGGATCATGGAGAGCCAATCGTCGGAAAGCAAAAAGGAAAAGGAAGAGCCGCCTGCTTCGACCAAGGTCGAGACTCCACAGTAGTCAAAGATGTTCACAATGCACATTTACCGACTTGTTGATTCAATTCGGCTCATCAAGGGCTTGGGTTGCTGCGCCAACGAGCAAAATTGTGTTCTTCTGCTATCGCAGCGATGTATCAAACGCAGAGACTAACATCTATGCCTGGCTTTTACTACTTGTCCGGAGCCTACTAATATAGCTAGATACGCATAGTAGATCGCGTATCGTCCATCTTGAAGTCCACGGGATTGAGTACGATTACAACAACTGTACCCAACCGGCTTATATTGTTGCTGCCATCTAAGCCGAGAGTGTTTTCCGGGTCTCTTTTCCGTTTCAAAGTTTTTCTTTAGCGATACAACACATAGCACACAAAACCAGAGTTGACAATGGTGACACCAGGCAGCACTACCGCCCCATCAGCGGCTCCTCCTGCGGATCCACAAGATCCTACAGGAACAGAAGCTCAAGATAAACGCTCTGGTAATCTTAATCCACCGTTACAGGCTCCAGCGCCCCTCCAATCGCCTCCTCTACATCCAGCGAACCTTTACCAACAACAACAAATACAACATCATGGCGTTTCGCCCAACTCTTCTCCGTACTATTCCCCCTATCCTTCACTGCATTACGCAGCAGAGATAGAAGACGAAGGTCTTTCCACCGCCAAATATGCGGCGCTGATAACGATTGGAGGTGCAGTCGGCTTGGCGGCCGCGGCTTCCATTCGGTGGCTAAATGGTGGCGATTTCCAACTGCTTCCGCCTCCTGTACAGACAGCAACAACAACAACCGCATCCAGCCTTCGGTTCCGAGCTGGGACACTAGAAACAGCTGAAAATATCAAGATAGACTTTAGAGAGAATGGATCTACAGGAAATCCGCGTGGTCGTGATCCACAAGACGGAGCAGTGACACGAAACTCACTACTCTCACGTTCCAATACGACGACCCAAACCGATCGCTTGGCGGATCGAGTCGAGTCTCTAGTAGAAGCGCTGCACTTGAATACGGTCGAACAAGAAAAGATGCTGCAAAAACTGACCGTAAAGAGCGACAACGTCAACATTACCAACCAATCCATGGACCTGTTGCGTTCCCAAGACAGTGGCTCGTCTCTTGAAAACAACAATAGCAACGCGTTGGCCATCTTTTGCAAGCTTGCAGAAGTACAAGCCGAACTATCGAGTCTGCGACGAGATGTGGTTTGTTTAAGAAACGTTTCTACAGGTATTGATAGCGACCAATGGGAATGTCGACTCTCCGAAACAATGCAAGATCTATCAAAGTGCCTCGGGCGACTGGAACCCAAGTCATTTCCAGTTGAAGTTGCAGCTGCAGCTGCTCCCGCAGTTACGACGTATCGAGAAGCGCTGACTAGCGAGACCAACAAGACTACCACGATCGAACCTCAGCCTGTGAGTACGAGGGATGATCTAGTGACTCTGCAAAAGGTTCCTGCCGATTCATCAGCAGCGACAACAGGCTACACAAGCTCGGACGACGACTTGTCTCTGACAGATGCTATTCGCCAGCTCGCCAAGGGCAACAATGCCACGTTATTGCGTGCTGGCGCACAGCTACTCTACTTGTACGTTGTGAACGTGAGCACCAATCCTCGCGTCCCGCGTTATCGCAAGATTTACACTTCCAACGAAAGCTTTCAAAGGGTGGACTGTCTTGCTGGAGCACGAGAACTTCTCAAGGCAGTGGGCTTTGTTGAACAGGGCAAATATCTGGAATGGCAACCGTCGGATTCTGCAAAAAAGGAAGAATTGGATAACAGTGAAGAAATGTACATGTTACGACTCAAGGAGGCGGCAACGGCACTAAGTATTCTCAAGTCAAAACTGCCTCAAGGATCTACCCAGACTTCGGAAGCTCTGGCACTGGCAGCCCTGTCAGCGTTACCGTCGCCGAGTCGGACCGTCAGAGCCGAGACGCCACCTCCTATAGTATATCCTACTCCAAGCGGACGGACGGGATCTATGCATAACGTTCTACAAACTCCAGATACGGGCTCTATCGTCTCTCCTCCTGCCACCAAGAAGCAGCCGTTTGTGTCATCGGATTTTCCTCCCCTTCATCCGCTTTCTAACTTGGACGACGCCACAAATTCAGCCTCGGACGATTCGCTTGTAGGTGACGCGTTCTCGCCCCTTTCCGAGGATCGACGACTGTCGATAGACAAACGAGAGACAGAGACGGAAGATGTTTTGGGGGTGGACGCAATGTGGAAGTGAGGAGAGCGGCTTCGCGTGGGTATGCGCCGTGAATGGATAGTATGTAATGTCCATGTAGCAAATGAGTCTATATTATAACAATGAGCTTTGACTTGTCTAGTCTCTACTACTAGTCTTCTCTTCTTTAGACCAGTATCACTCCATCATGCCTTCTTATTTCTCAAGCTAAAGGCTTTGAGATAGCACAAAGTCACATCCGCAAGCGGAACCAAACCCTTCTCTGTACGTGACAACTTAACATAGCAAGACAAGAAGTCCTTGCGCTCACGTCAACTTTTCTCAGCAAAAAGTATTCACGGATTTCGCTAGGAACATCAAAAACCTCTTGTGAGATATGGAAGATAGCAGGTGACTGATTAACACCCATTGGCAATCGCCATTAGCGATACAAACATAAAGGCTCGAAGCTGTAATACCGAGTCATCGTGTACGCCTCAGGATCCACTCTAGGAGTGGATAGTGTTTACTCTCTCTGTATATACTATACTGTGCGAGCACCTTTTCAAACTTGAATCGAAGGTCATACTGAAGGTTTCAATAAAGATAGGTGTTAGACTAGTCTACAGTAAATATTATTTTTAATTTTGAGCCCTGCTTGATTGGTCCTGGTTGCTACTCAGTAAAGACTTTTTCAACCGTTGGGGCGGCCTACCTGCCAGCTCCAACCCGTCGAGAGGAGTGGATGAGCTACACACAGATTAAGTAGCTAGAGTAAACTAGAGTAAAGGCGATTAATGCAGTTTTTCCAAAAGCGGAATCTGGGGTCACCAGCGCCGTCTCATTGACATCGAACGATGTGACCAACGACCGACCTCACGCAGCTTGAAGAATATTGGATTTTAGAGTCTCGCCCGACAATCATACTCCTTTACAAGTAGTACAGTAGTAGAACGAGATATCCTTTATGCCACGCCATGCCACACCTGGCATCCGACAGAGATAGGATTCCCAAATAGTAGCCATAGGATCGGTGGGGATACGTCAAACAGCCAACAGCGGACGAGTAGTCAAGTTGAGCTGCCGTCGAAAGAACCCCAAACTTCCGGTCGCAATGACCTTCAACTTTTTCCGGTATCCAAGGCCTTAAACCAATCAATGTCTTGATTCTCTAGCGAAAGCCAGCTATCTCAACATGGCAAGCTGCAAGCTACACAAGTGTAGAATGAGCAAGCGCATGGAAGAGGGAAGCTGACAGACACAACAAGGACGGGAGATGAGAAATGGGAAATGCAAATGGTTGAGTACGTGATACGCAAATAGGTTGCCGCCGATTGAGACAGGCCAGACTTTACGCCAGTCTCTGGACTCTTGCAGCAATGCGTTTCGACAGAGGCAGGGTGATGCCAGCGTGAGGATTGGTGAGCGCCTTTACGCCAGTCTCTGGACTCGTGCAGCAATGCGTTTCGACCGACGCAGGGTGATGCCAGCGTGAGGATTGAACGCCCTGCCTTCGCGAATAGCCCGCAATGCCTGCACGGCAATAGGATTAGAACGGCGAAGAGGAGAAGCCACTGCCGACACTTTCGTCACCACCACCAGATCCGGCTCTCCTGGGGACTCTTGGTCGGCAGTGAAATCACCTGAATCAACAGGGAAGTCTTCGACGTGGGACGGTTTCATTTTAGCGATGATTCTTTACAAAGCCAGCTTCTCTACTTTTACAACTGTCGGAAACATGTGGCAATGCGACAGAAAAAGCACCATGGTTGGACCGCCATGGTCGACGATCAACAGATAGACGATCGCAACTTTTGACTTTTGCTCCTTCTCCTTCGGATTAGAATTTCTGATCCCAACGGAAACTTCGAGCGCCGGACACGACAAAGCGTTTAAATCGAAGAATGATCATCGATCGCATCACCATTCACCTTCAACATCAATCATCGTTCTTCTCATTCGCGATCTTCAACTTCTTTGACGACATCGTTCTCATTTCACGGCCGAAGGCATTGCCCTCTACAGTAGTCTCCTCAGAAACTGAACTAATCCCGACGATGGGCAGTATGAATAACTTTCGTCTCTGTGGCGACCTCATTAATATGATGAGCTTTTTGGCAGTCATGGTGCGTTTCCTCACATCCCGAAACGCCCAAGCCATATCGCTGCGTTCTCTCGAGATTCTGCTGCTGGTATGCCTTTGCAGGTACGTGGATATTTTCACGTCCTTCTATTCCCTTTACAATTCGGTATTGAAAGTTGTGTACATTGCTATTTCCTTGACGGCCGTTCTGAAGATCCGCTTTTACGAACCTCTGCGATCGACGTACGATGAATCCATGGATTCGTTCCCTCATTGGAAAGTTATTGTGATTCCCTCCTTTGCCTTTGCCGCGGTGTTCTCAGTTCTCGACAGAGGACTAAGGGCCCATCTCGACGTCAAGGAATTTCTATGGAGGGTTTCTATCATTCTGGAGGCGTTTCAGCTGGTCCCACAACTTTATTTATTGCGAAACTACGAAGATATTGAGTGTTTGACTGGAAGCTACATCTTTGGCAAAAGTATCTACCGCATGTTCTATATTCTAAATTGGATTTACAGAGCCCAAATAGGACCGCACAATCTTATTCACCCGATGCTGAATGTGCTGGTTTATGTGTGTGGGGTAATCCAGTCTCTCATTGGAGCGTATGCAGTTCACCAACTGCGCGACAAGAAATGGGAACCGTCTGGTTTGTTAGCGAGGACGACGTATTCGCAACCTCGCGTGAGTCGACTTTTGGAGCAGCCTGAACAAGAAGAGTCAGACATGGTGGCTGAAGAGGAGGTAGATGCTGTACAAGATGAAGAAGCCGTTGTCCAACCGGTCAATCAAGATGCCCAAACAGAGCTGTCTGAGCCGTTGTTGCGTACCGTCTGATGCTCTCTAGAGCTAGCATATGGCAGAGCGCATCCTCCATTAAGAACTATTGTACTGTTATTTTATTCCTTTTCCACTTGATACTCCAAGGGCAGACCGGCCCCCCGATCCCAGTACAATTTCGGACCTTACTATAGCAAATAGCAACGAACTTTGTCTTATCTAGTTTCTTAGTAAGAGGCTTTGCGGCCGTGCGTGGAAGCTAAAAACTACTAGTCTAGTCATATTAGACTATACCCGTACCTAATGTTAGCGCTCCTAAAATAGCTAGACTACCGTGTTGGTACTTTCGCAATGTACGCGTGCATACGCGAAAACGTGAATAAATAGGCAAGATTCGACATCAACTGACAGCAACCGCACAAATTCCAAGATTGATGATCCGCAGTGTCATCATCACCATGGGCCTTTCTTTTACACGGTCTCTGTGTCTAATCTCCCTCCTTCACCTCTTTATTGCACACTGCGTGACTGCTAGTGCAACAAGAGGGAATTTATATCCTTTGGCGTCGGCTAGCATTCCTTATGATTCCTTTAGCCGAAGGAGATCCGTTTCGGCTCGTCGACGACGACACGGCAGTCTCGCATTCGACCCCCCTACTAAGTCACCGGTGCCGTTTACGGATGACACGAGGGCCATTATTCTAGCGAGTGCGAGAAGTAGCAGTGGCAGTGGCAGTACTACTTCCAAGAGAAGAGACTCGTCCCGGCAAAATAGTTCTACTTCTTCCCGCACCTCTATTTCAGCGCCATCGGCATCCGCATCATCATCTTTGCAACCACCAACCGTCTCGTACGCTGATCTCAGTCCCTTGGGACGAGCCGTCGCAGGCACTGTTGAGATTGCCGTTTCAACGCTCACGGAATACGTGACTGGCTTTGCGGGAGGCTACTTTCTGGGCACCGTCACGGACGTGCCCCGTCTCCTGTTTCGCCGCGTCGAACCCGAAGCGCGACAAGCGTTGATGCAAGAAGCTTCGGGGCGCATGATGCGCATGCACGCCAAATCGTTTCGATGGGCTCGTAACTGGGGTGGAATATCTGCTGCCTTTGGGTGCTTTCGAGTGGCAACCAAGGTTGTTCGTGGCGGTAAAGAAGACGAGTGGACCACTATATTGAGCAGCATGGCAGCCGGTGCGTTCTTTGCACGTCAAGAGGGCCCAGCTGCCATGCTACGAGGAGCAGCTACCTACGGGGGAATGATGTACGTGTTGGCCAACGGATTTGGTCCGCCGGGGAAGGGCACACCGGTGCCACAAGATTATCCCATTGACTTTTAGATCCATCCTGCCGTGTAATATTATACAGCAAACGACAACATGAATCCACAGTATTGCAAGAGCGACTGTATTCAATAATAAGATTCCGGGTACAGAAGTCTAGCTGCAGTAGTTCTTCACGATCTACGAAACAAACGATGCCTAGACTACTACGACGTAAAGAGTAGAATAGTCTCGTATTCTCTATCATTGAGAGTGGGAGAAGATGGATACAGTAGACTAGTCCAGTAGATCGATCGAGAACGTTCCTGGGTTTGGCGCCAAATTAGATGGCGGGCCAAAAGCGCCCACGCTCACGATCGATAAAGCAACAAGAGATGAGAGCGCAGCCAAAAGAGGTTCGAAGCATTCACAATAATTCTCTATTTAGCGTTTGTATCGAACGATATACCGTCCAGTAGCGAGGTTGAAGGCGCCTTGTTGCTCCTTTGCTTCATCACTAGTTGTGTAACACTTCGGGTTGCTTCGAAAAGGACTCGAGTAGGTCCGAAGAGAATAAGAGTTACTTCAAGATCCTCAACACTGCCAAGCACAAAGGCCCTTCCGTGCCTACTACTAGGTAGCGTGCGTATCCCAACGGACCTCGTTCAGTGCTGACCCTTCCAGACTACCGCTTGCTTGTTCTCTGAACATGCCCGTCTATCTTTGTCAGCCTGGAGCTGGACAGCCCGAACCGTATCGTCACGGCATTCAAGTCTACGCGGCGCCGTGTCGCATCGACTCCAAAGATGGAACCGCCGGAGGAGGACGAGATCTCGTTGTTGCCAACTGGATGCCCGACAATACTGCCAATGACGTCAACAACAACGATCTAGCTGCTGTAGCGGCTGCTGCGGCTGCTACTACTACTGCGACAAGTTTGACTGGAGCGCATCAATCGATTCGTCGCGTCCGACACGCGGAAGTCGTCTTGGTGGACGATGTGTGCATAGCCCATGATCGGTATTGGCTTCGATTGCGTTGGCCGGGACACAAGGCTGGCTTTGCGGGGTATATTGCCATGGGTATGGTCTCGGAAGGACCCAAAGGTAAGAACCGTGTTACGCTGCGTGTGTATGTGTTTGTGTGTGTGTGTGTATTTGCCCGTGTTTGTGTTTGTTTGGCATGTAAAATACACAAACTTACCAGCCAACATTTTCGTTGTTACCTCTACTAGACATTACATTGCCTAAGGCCTTTCGCGAGTTTGGTCGCGTCGAATCGCTGGAAGATCGGGGTTCTCAAGAAGAGACGGACATGGACGACCCAGCCCGCGAAGAGCTCCCTGCCTCGGAGCCTTGCGAATCGGCGCAGGCTCTTACCTGTCTCCGCACGGGAATCCCTTTTCAATCGTCGCTGGCCATGAGACTGCTGGCTGATTATGACGACGGGATTGTACCGACTATTTCA
>Ga0307981_1001261_pt1 | contig 23229 bp, 29 predicted proteins | sample OrgLakmetagen987_FD_201849 | JGI IMG/M metagenome (GOLD analysis project Ga0307981, IMG submission 201849) | Saline water microbial communities from Organic Lake, Antarctica - #987 | ecosystem: Environmental > Aquatic > Non-marine Saline and Alkaline > Saline | place: Antarctica: Organic Lake... | reverse complement strand
ATATCCACAGAATACATCTCCCGCTCTCCGCATAAACGAAGGGCACAAACTGGCGGACTTTTACTCCGCTACAACTGCAAAACGCAGCCGCTTCTGTGGCCCAGTATTGCTCCGCGTTTTACACCGCAAAGCATCGCGTGATGGCGGGCCATCCAGCCGATGAGCGCAGGTGCCATGTCAAGCGGACGGGTTGTCAGGCGGGTCATTCCAAGGCATGCGAAAACGCCCGGGCGGTGAGGCTCGGGCGTTTGTCGTTTGAGGTCGGCGAGGCGGGAACTGCTAAAAGTAACTTCGCACAAGCGACCCGGCAATCAGGCTCCAACCATCTGCAATCACGAAGAACGCCAGTTTGAAGGGCAGTGAAACAATGGCCGGGGGCACCATCATCATGCCCATCGACATCAGCACCGCCGCCACCACCAGATCGATGATCAGAAATGGCAGAAAGACCAGAAAGCCAATTTGAAAGGCGCGCGAAATCTCTGACAGCAAAAAGCTGGGCACCAGAATGGAAAGCGGCGCATCCGGAGCAGGCGCGTCAATCGTCACGTTTTCACGCAGCTGCGCCATGGCGGTGTAGGTATCGCCATCGACACGCGCGGCCATGAAGACGCGAAACGGCTCTATTCCAAGGGTAAACGCCTCTTGCACTTCGATCTCTTCCGCCAGCAAAGGTTCGATCCCGGCGGCCCAGGCGGCGGTAAATACCGGCTCCATCACGAAATAGGTCAGGAACAGCGCGAGGCTGACGATCAGCATGTTGGGCGGCGATTGCTGCAAGCCAATGGCCTGCCGCAGGATCGCCAGAACCGTCACGATGAACGGAAAACAGGTGACCATGATCGCCAGACCGGGGGCCAGGCTCAGCACCGTGATCAGGGCGATCAACTGGATGCTGGTCGCGGTCATCGAGCCATCTTCGCCCAGTGACACCGAAAACCCCTGCGCGGCGGCCGGACCGGCGAGCATAACCGCGAAAAGGGCGATGAGAATTGCGGGAAAACGCATGTGTCAGGTCGGTACGATCTGACGCTCGGTCACGTCGGTGATGCGCACGGCCAGCCGCCCCTTTTCTTCGCCTTCCATCACCTCGAGCACGCCGAAGCCGATCAAGCGGTCCCCGACATAAAGCTCCACCGGGTCTTCGACCCGTTTGTCGAGGGCCAGAACCGAATTGCGGTCGAGTTTCAGCAGGTCGCGGACCAGCGGCCGCGCCTTGCCCACGGAGATGGTGATGTCGATGGGAACCGCAGACAAGGAATTACCGGTATCGGGTTTTTGTGTCGTATTATCCATGACGCAGTTCCTTTTTGTTTTCATTGAAGAATCCACGCATTGCGGTGGCGATGCCATCGACAACACCGGTCAGGTCAATCTGACGCTCGGCCTCGGCAAAGCGGATCTCGGCCTGGCCTTCGCCCATCATGGCGTCATCCCGCAATGCGATCGGAAAGCTGAATTCCTGGTCGAGCCACGGTTCGAGCGCGGCCTTGTTTGCGGGGGCCACCACGATTTCAACCTGTGGCAGAGCCTGCGAGCGGGCCAGGTTGCGCAATTCCCCGACGATCTGCTGACCCAGCGATTGCCGCGCCATTTCCGGCAGCAGCGAATCGACGATCTGGGTCATCAGAGGCTGCATCGCGTTGACGATCTGGGCATGCGCCTCGTGATAGGTGAAGGACAGGTCCTGAAGGTTCTGCGCAAAATCCGACGTGATGCGCGATTGATCATCGGATTGTGCCTTGATCGCGTCATCCCATCCAGCGCGGTAGCCCTGCTCGAAGATATCGAGCCGCTGTGTTTCTCGTTCATCCTCGGACAATTCGGGGCCGTTGACGGTGGTGCCAGTGAAGGCCCCGAAATCCTCGAGCGTGTTCAAGAGCGACATCAGACTTTCTCCTCTTTGGTATCGAGCCAACTGCGCAGGATTTCGACGGTTTCCTCTTGCCGCTCACCGATCAGGTTGCGCAGTCGGTCGACCGGGTCCTCGCCCGCGGGGCTGCCACCGGAATTGACCACGGCGATGTCGGTGAAATGGCCTTTGCCGTCGTCGATCTCGCCGGTGAGGGCGCGCAGGTTCGCTCCGCCGGGTGCCATTTTCGCGGGCAGTTGCGCCTCGGGTGAAGGCGGGGGCAGAGCGGGCATCGGCCTGGACGTCAGCACCGGGCGGACGACGAAAAGACCAAGGATCAGCGCGACAAGGCCCAGCACGGCCATCTGGATCAGATGCACGGGATGAAAGACAAAGCTCTGCCAGATCGACGGTTCCTGACCCAACGTGCCTGCAACCTCGCGCGGCTCGAACTGCATGGAGCGGATGGTGATCGAATCGCCCCTGGGTTCGTCGAAGCCAACGGCAGAGGCGACCAGATCGCGCAGCGATTGTAGCTCTTCCTCGGGCAGGGGGGCGAATGTCTGCGCGCCGTCGGCGCCCGTTACCTGCGTGCCATTGACCAGAACCGCGACGCTGATCCGTTTGATCGCACCTGCTGCACGAATGATTTCGCGTGTAGTTTGAGATACTTCGTAGTTTACGCGCTCGCGCGTTTCGCTGTTCTGGCTGGATGAATTGCCATCGCCGCCTGCGTCGCCTTCGGGCAGGTTCGACGCCACGGTGACATCGCCGCCGCCGGTCTCGTTGCTGGTATTGGTGGTTTCCTGAGTGTCGACGCTGATCGCGATACGGCTGTCAGGATTGAAACTGCGCTCGACGATCGATTCCGATTCGGTGTTGGTGTCGACGCTGACCTCGACCACGGCATTGCCATGACCGACCCGCGCCTCGACCAGACGCTGGACACGCTCGCGCAGCGCGGTCGCCTTGTCGTCCGAGGTCGAGCTGACCTTGTCGTCTTCGGTGCCGACCAATTCTCCCTGACCGTTGATGATCGCGACCTCGTCTGCCATCAATCCGGGCACGGCCGAGGCGACAAGAAATTTCAGCGCCCGGGCCTGATCGCTGGTCATTCCGCTCGAGCTGCTGATCGACACCGAAGCGGTCGGTTTCACGTCGCGCTGGAACGGGTTGGACGAGCTTTGAGCGATGTGCACTCGCGCTGACTGCACACCGGGGCTGGCCATGATCGTGCGGGCCAGCTCGCCCTCTTTGGCACGCCAGTATGCGGCGTCGAACATCTGCGACGTGGTCCCGAACCCGGTCAGCGAATCGAGTAATTCGTAACCCTGCGCGCTGTTTGCGGGTAGGCCCTGACTGGCCAACGTCATGCGCAACTGGTCGCGCTGCGTGCTATCGACAAAGATCGAACCGCCGCGAATTTCATAGGCCACACCGGTCTGTTCCAAAGCGGACACAACTTCGCCGGCAGGGGCACCGTCAAGCCCTGCATATAAAAGCGACAAACTGGGATTCGTTGCCATCCGCGACAATGCCAGAACCGCGGCGAACATGGCGATTGTCGCCAGTCCGACCAGGACGCGTTTGCGCGAATCGAGAGCGGTCCACACGTTAATAAACTGCTGCACCTGAAGCCTCCAATGATCCAAACCTTCTGTCCGGCAGGGTCCGTTTTGGAGGATCAGGCTTAACAATCGGTTAGTCCCTGACGGGTTATACGATGTTTGAACCAAAACGAGGCGATGCAGATGACCGATGCGACCGCAGGCAGTGCCGAGGCCCCCAAGAAAGGGTCGAAACTGCCATTGATACTGGGGCTTGTGCTGGCCATCGTGGGCGGCGGGGCCGGGTTTTACGTGATGTACAGCGGCATGCTGGGCGGCGGCGAATCGAAAGAGGTCGTCAAGCCGGAGGCCGCGCTGGACGCGTTGCCCGACATTTCTTTCGTTGCGCTCGATCCGATCATCGTTTCGACGGCGGCGTCGCAGGGCACACGGCACCTGCGCTTTCGGGCGCAGCTCGAGGTGCCCAGCGCCTACCAAGACGAGGTGACCAGCATCACACCGCGGGTGATCGACGTCTTGAACTCCTACCTGCGGGCTATCGAATTCAAGGATTTCGAGGATCCTACCGCATTGGTCCGGCTGCGGTCGCAGATGCTGCGTCGCGTGCAGGTGGTCACAGGTGAAGGGCGGGTCCGCGACCTGCTCATCATGGAATTTGTTCTGAACTAGGGGGACGATATGGATATTATCGCCGATATTCTGTTGGTGTCCGGGGCCTTGGGCGCCGGGTTCTACTGCTATGTGCTGGCCCGGCGCCTGAGCCGGTTCAATGATCTGGAAACCGGGGTCGGCGGTGCCGTCGCGGTGCTGTCGGCGCAGGTCGATGATCTGACGCGCACGCTGAATTCCGCGCAGGCAACCGCCAATGCCTCGACCGGATCACTGGGCGAGTTGACGGACCGCGCAGAGGATGTTGCCAAACGGCTGGAAATGCTGGTGGCATCGATGCACGATCTGCCGCAGCCTGCGGCCTCTGCGCCGGAACCCGCGCCTGAACCGGCAGAGCCTGTCTTTGTGCGTCACGCCAGATCGGGGTCGGCAGCATGAGCGGGGCAGCCAGGGGGGCGGGGCGCAGAGTGCGCCGCCCCGGACGCGGCACGCTGGCACTGATCGCCGGATTGCTGATCACGTCTGCCGTGGTGCGGATCGGGAACGAGGCCGGACAGGCCTTTGCCCGCGAGGCAGAAGTACTGGAGACCGCCGATGCGATGCTGGCGGCAGAACAGGTCTGCGAGGCGCCACAAGAGGTGGACGAGGTGCTGATGGTGCTCAGGGAACGCGAGGCGCGGCTGGACAAGCGCGATCTCGATATCCGCAAACGCATGCAGGCGCTGGCCGTCGCCGATACCGAGATCGAGCGCCGGATGACTGAACTGGTCGCCGCCGAGGAAAAGCTTCGCGGCACGCTCGCGCTCGCCAATTCCGCGGCCGAGGATGATCTGGTGCGGCTCACGGCCGTCTACGAGAACATGAAGCCGAAACAGGCCGCCGCCTTGTTCGAGACGATGGATCCCGATTTCGCCGCCGGTTTTCTGGGCCGAATGCGCGCCGAGGCGGCAGCGGGCGTCATGGCCGGGCTCAGCCCCGAGGCGGCGTATACGATTTCGGTCGTCCTTGCCGGACGAAATGCCGAAGTTCCCCGTCAATAACCCGGTTTCACTGAGGGGTTTCTTAACCCCACCCTGCCAATTTGGCGAAGATACATGATTGGGGAGCAAGGCGCATGATCGGCATCATCGGTATAATCATGACTTTTGTGATGGTCTTTGGTGGCTATCTGCTCGCTGGCGGCAAAATGGGGATCATCCTCAAGGCGTTGCCATTTGAGCTGATGATGATCGGGGGTGCGGCGACGGGGGCGTTTCTGCTCGCCAACAGCTCGTCCGGGGCCAAACACACTGTCAAGGACATCGGCAAGGTCTTCAAGGGCTCCAAGTGGAAGTCCGAGGATTACCGCGACCTGCTGTGTCTGCTCTTCGAGCTCATCCGTCTTGCCCGCGCCAACGCAGTCGCCATCGAGGAACATATCGAGGACGCTCAGTCCTCGAGCATCTTTTCGAAATACCCCAAGATCCAGAAGGACCACGAAGCGATCGAATTGATCTGCGACACGCTGCGCTCGGCCTCGATGAATTACGACGATCCGCATCAGGTCGAAGAGGTGCTGGACAAGCGGATGGATGCACATATGCAGCATGCACTTCATTCGGCCCACGCCTTGCAAACCGTGGCCGACGCGCTGCCCGCGCTGGGTATAGTCGCCGCCGTTCTGGGTGTGATCAAGACGATGGCCTCGATCGACCAGCCGCCCGAAGTGCTGGGCAAACTGATCGGTGGCGCACTTGTCGGCACGTTCCTGGGGGTGTTTCTGTCTTACGCTCTGGTCGGTCCTTTTGCGAACAAGGTGAAATCCGTGATCGAGGAAGAGGGCCATTTCTACCAGCTGATCCGCGAGGTGCTGATCGCAAATCTGCACAACCACTCCACGAACATCTGCATCGAAGTGGGCCGCCAGAACACGCCGTCGCACGTCCGCCCCACCTATAACGACTTGGAAGAACGTCTGAAGTCCGTCAAGCAGGATGCCGCCTGATGCGTTTCGTGCTGACCATGATGCTAATGCTGCCGTCGCTGACGATGGCGCAGACTGTAAACGTGCTCTCTGGTGATCATCCGGGGTTTTCGCGGCTGGTTCTCTATCTGCCGGAGGCGATGGGCTTTACCCTGTCGCAAACGCAAGCTGGCGCGCAACTGAAGCTGGAGACGCCGGGGCTGAATTTCGACACAAGCGACGTGTTCCGAAGGATAGATACCGCCCGGATCGCGTCTGTCACGCCGCTTTCAGGGCAATCGGGTCTTGCGCTGAGGTTCAATTGCGACTGCGAGGCGCAGGCCTTTCTCGACAACGGGTCTTTGTTGGTCATCGACGTGACGCCCAAAGACCCGAACGCGCCGCAAAGTGCGGATGTATCCCGGCAGGTTCCACGTCCGCCAACCACGCAGAATGCAGAAATGCCGCGCACGGGTGTGATTCCGCTGTTCACCCCCACACTGGGTCCGCTGCGACAGGTCGATCCGCCTCAGGTCCTGACCCGTGAAACACCGGTGACGCCGACACCAGAGGTGTCGATCGGCGCGGTCGAAGCGCAATTGCTCACCCAGATCGGGCGTGCCGCAACGCAAGGGCTGTTGTCCGTCGATCCCGATATTCGCCCAAACGCGATGCCCGACACCATGCCGACGCCAGAGCCCGGCGTGACGCTGGGCGATCTGGCGCGACACAGCAATGTGGCGACCACGAACAGTCTCATGCGGCCCACGCAGCCTGATCTGCAATCGCATCAGACAGCCGCAGGACATGCCTGCGTGGCCGATGGTCGTCTGGCGCTGCGCAACTGGGGCGATGACACTCCGATATACAGTCAGATCTCGGCACTGCGCAGCCGTCTGTTCGGAGAGTTTGACCGTATCGACATGCGCGCCGCACAAGACATCACAAAGGTGTATCTGCACTTCGGTTTCGGTGCCGAGGCGATGCACGCCCAGACTCTGACCGGTGAGGCGCCCGATCCCGTTTTGCGCGCAATCGCGGATGTGTTCGACCGCGGCGTCGCGCGGGATGCGACATTCGAGGGCCAGACCGAATGCGATACGGATGCGGCGCTGTGGTCCGTTCTGGCCAGTGACGGGCTTGACCCGGGCGCTACCGTCTCGCGCGAGGCTCTGTTGCGCGGTTTCGACCGGCTGCCAACGCATCTTCAGGATCTTCTTGGCCCCATCGCCAGCCGCAAGCTGACCGCATCGGGCCACACGGACATCGCGGATGCGCTGATCCGCCGGTTGGACCGCACGCGCGAGGAACCGTCGGACCAAACCATCATGGCCACGGCGGAACTTGATCTGTCGCAGGGACGCGTCGAGGCTGCCAAACCGGCATTGGAAGAGGTGGTGAACGCCAATGTCGAGGATTCGCCTGAGGCGCTGGTGCGTCTGATCGACACGCTGGTGAGCGAAGGACACCCCATAGCGCCCAATCTTCTGACGCTCGCCGGGTCCTATCTGGAAGAACATGAAGACGGCGATCTTGGCCCCGATCTGCACCGCGTGCTTGCGCTGGCATTCGCGGATGCAGGCGAATACGCCAATGCCTTTGGCGAGCGCGATCAATTGATCAGCGCACGTCAGGGGCCGAGCATCACGCTGACGGACCAAATTTTTGGGTTCCTCACCAAAGCGGCCCGTGACGCCGAATTTCTGCAACATGCGTCGCGAGAGGCCCCGCAATGGGCTGCACGTCTGACGCCGGAAAGAGGCAATCAGGTGGCCGAGCGGCTTTTGGGACTTGGCTTTAGTGATCTGGGGCTGCGGTTTCTGCAACCGGCAGCCGATGGGTTGATTGCCCGCGACCGGCGGCTTTTGCGGGCAAAGGCGCATCTTATGGCCGACCGTGCGCTCGAGGCTGAGGAGCAACTGATCGGGATGGCCGGAGACGATGCCGACCTGATCCGCGCAGAGGCCCGGCTGGCACAATCGGATTTCGCGGCCGCCGAGGCGCTTTTCGCGGCGCTTGGTGAAACGGACCGGGCGCTCACTGCGGCATGGCTTGCGGGCAACTGGAGTTCGGTTGCAGAGGACACGGCGCAGCCTTTTGCGCCTGCCGCGCAGCTCGCGCTTGATCCGGGGACAGGGGATGCCGAGCCGCTACCGGAGCTTGCCCGAAACAACGCGTTGGTCAGCGAAAGCGCCACGGCGCGCCAGACGCTGCGCGATCTGCTTGCCAGCACCGAGATCGAAGGCGCGCTTCAGTCCGAATAGCGGGGCCGCTTACCGAATATCAACCATGCGCACCTAAACCGGGTGCAACAGGGCCAGAACGGTCCGTCGTCAGGGGGCAGAATGCGCCAACAGAATCGTTTTGCGACCTATTCGGCCTGCGGGGCTGAATGCGCTTGCTTTGCCCCGGATCCGATCACAGGAATGGGGGCCGGGACATGACGATTGCTTCGATATTCCGGCCGACGGTTTTGCTGGCGATTGCGCTGATGGCGATCATCGTCATGATGATCCTGCCTGTCCCGGCCTGGGTGCTCGACGTCGGTCTGGCCACCTCATTTGCGCTGGCCATCCTGATCTTCACCGTCACGCTTTTCATCGAACGCCCGCTCGATTTCTCGGCCTTCCCGACGATCCTGCTGGCGTCGCTGATGTTGCGCCTGTCGCTGAACGTCAGTTCGACCAAGCTGATCATCGGACAGGGTCACACCGGCACAAACGCCGCCGGCGATGTGATCGAGGGCTTTGCCAGCTTTGTCATGGGCGGCAGCGTGTTCCTTGGTCTCGTCGTGTTTGGCGTGTTGATGATCGTCAACTTCATGGTGATCACCAAGGGTGCCGCGCGCATGGCCGAGGTTGGCGCACGCTTTGCGCTGGATGGCATGCCGGGCAAGCAGTTGGCCATCGACAGTGACATGTCCGCCGGTGCCATCAACCACGAAGAGGCCAAGCGCCGCCGTGAGACGGAACAGGCCGAGACCACATTCTTCGGCTCGCTCGATGGTGCGTCGAAATTCGTCAAGGGCGACGCCGTCGCGGGTCTGCTGATCACACTTCTCAACCTCGTGATGGGTCTGATCATGGGCATCGTGGTGCATGACATGCCGCTGGGCACCGCGTTCGAGACCTATGCGATCCTGACGGTTGGTGACGGTCTGGTCACGCAAATACCTGCGGTCATCATCTCCATTGCCTCGGCTCTGCTGCTGGCGCGCGGCGGTGCCTCGGGCGCGACGGATCTGACAGTTCTCAAGCAACTTGGCCGGTATCCTGCGGCGCTGGGCACCGTGGCCGTGCTGATGGGGCTCTTTGCGCTGGTGCCGGGCATGCCCTTTTTGCCGTTCATCGCGGGCGCCTTCATTCTAGGTTTTGCGGCCTGGTCCACGCACCAACGCAACCTGCGCGAAGAGGCGGCAGGCATAATGCCCGACAAGGCCCCCGAACCGATCAAGAAAAAGCCCATCGGCGATGTGCTGGATCTCGACGACATCCACGTCGAATTTGCGCCTGATCTGGTGAACATGGTCCTCGATCCCGGCACAGGTCTCGATGCGCGCATCGCCAATATGCGCACGCATATCGCCAGCACATTCGGCATCATCATGCCCGAGATTCGCCTGACCGATGACGGCAGCCTGCCGCCGGGCACGTATATCGTGCGAATTCAGGGGGTCGAACAGGTGCGCGCGCAACTCAATGCCGATCTTGTGCTGGCGCTCTTGCCGGATGGGCGCGACGGTCTGCCCCCCGGTCAGGATGTGAACGAGCCCGTCTACGGTGCCCCCGCCCGCTGGATCAAACCTGAAGCACAAGAAGAAGCGGCACTCAGTGGTGTGACCATCGTCACCCCGACCGAAGTGTTGGCGACCCACCTGCTCGAGGTCATCAAGCGCAACTTTCCAAGGCTTCTCAGCTTCAAGGCACTGCGCCGGCTGCTGGACGAAATGGTCGCCATTTCCGACACATACCGGGCCGAGGCGAACCGCAAATTGCTCGACGAACTGATCCCAGACCGTGTCCCGATGGACCTGCTTCACACTGTCCTGCGTCTGTTGCTCGAAGAGCAAGTGTCGATCCGAAACCTGCCACTGATCCTCGAGGCGATTGGCGAGGCGCGCACAGCCAGCCAGCAGCCTGAGGCGATCTGCGAACATGTGCGCCAGCGGCTGGGCTTTCAGATCGTGGCCGAAATGCGCAGACAGGACGGGACGATCCCGCTGATCCAGCTGGACCCCGCGTGGGAGGATACCTTTGCCGCCTACCAGATCGACGGCGCGCGCGGGGGCATCGACATCGCGCTGCCTCCCGACCAGTTCAACCGCCTGACCGAAGCCGTCTCGCGCGAAGTGTCCGAGGCCAGCGACCGCGGCGTGCAGGCAGCTCTTGTCACCGCATCCAACCGCAGGCGGTTCCTGCGCACGGTCCTGTCGGCTAAGGGCATCGCCAACCCCGTGCTCAGTTTCGAGGAAATCGGCATAGAGGCGCGACCGGCGCTGGTGGGCGTGGTCGCGGCATGAACGATCTGACCGCCCTTTCGGATTGGGCGCAGGTCACCCTCTGGACAGGGTTTCTGGTGTTTTTGCGCGTCGGCGCGATCATGGCGGTGATGCCAGCCTTTGGCGAACGGGTCGTGCCCGCGCGCATCAAGCTGGTCGTCGCACTGGCCTTTACCTTTATCGTCGCGCCAGCAGCTGCCGCGCAATTCGATCTGCCGCCTCAGAACGTGGGCACCATGGCGCGTTTTGCGGTGACCGAGGTGATCGTCGGTCTGGCGCTGGGTCTGGCCATCCGGCTTTTCATACTGGCGGTGCAAACCGCCGGCTCGATCGCGGCGCAGGCAACGTCGCTGGCGCAGGTCCTGGGCGGATCGGCGGCGGAACCGATGCCCGCCATCGGCCATGTTCTGACCGTCGGTGCGCTGGCGCTGGCGGTGATGACCGGACTGCACGTCAAGGCCGCGGCCTATATCATCTTCAGCTATGACGTGCTGCCCGCGGGCCGGTTTGCCGATGCGCAGGCGCTGTCGGCCTGGGGCACGCACCGCGTTGCGCAGGCATTTGGCCTCGCGTTTTCGCTGGCAGCACCCTTCATCATCATCTCCGTGATCTACAATCTGACGCTTGGCGTCATCAACAAAGCGATGCCGCAACTGATGGTCGCCTTTGTCGGCGCGCCTGTGATCACGCTGGGCGGGTTGTTCGTTCTGTTCGCCATGTCGCCCATGATCCTGTCGGTCTGGGCAGACGCGCTCGATTCCTTCTTCACTGCTCCGTTCGAGATGCGCTGATGGCAGGCAAAGACGACGAGGCGGAAAAGTCACACGAACCGTCCGAGAAAAAGCTACTCGACGCGCGCAAAAAGGGTGAAATCGCGCGGTCGGTAGATGTGTCGACGGCTGCCGGATACCTCGGGATATTGCTGGCCTGTCTTGCGGCAGGCGGGGCGTCGCTGTCGCAGCTTGGTCTCGAGATGAGCGTCTTGATCGACCAGTCGCACAATCTTGCGCCGCTGATTTTTGACAACGGCGGGCAGGCCCCGACCGGCGGAATCGCGTTGTTCGTCGCGCGTGCGATGCTGGCGTTCTTTCTGTTGCCGTTCGCGATAGTCCTGCTGGTGATTCTGGCGCAACGCGCTTTTCTGGTGACCGGCAGCAAACTTCAGCCAAAGATTTCGCGGATCTCGCTGATCTCGAACGCCAAGAACAAATTTGGGCGGGCCGGGCTCTTTGAATTCGCCAAGAGCGCCGCAAAGCTGGTGATCTATTCGGTCTGCCTCGGGATCTTTCTCAAGGTGCATTTCAACGATATGGCGGCCAGCGTCTTTGCCTCGCCCGGCGGCGCGGTTGAGTTTCTGGGCACGCTGATCGTGCAGTTTCTCTTTATCGTTCTGGTGGTCTCGACCTCGATCGCCGTGATCGACTACGGATTTCAGCGCAGCGAGCACCTGCGCAAAAATCGCATGTCCTACAAAGAGATGCAGGACGAACACAAGGAAAGCGAGGGCGACCCCTATCTCAAGCAGGAACGACGCTCGCGTGCCCAGCAGAGGGCGAGCAATCATATGATGGCGGATGTGCCCGATGCGGACGTGATCATCGTGAACCCGACGCATTATGCTGTCGCCCTGAAATGGAGCCGTGCGCCCGGTGCTGCGCCGGTCTGTGTCGCCAAGGGCGTCGACGAGATTGCCCGCCGGATGCGCGAGATCGGGCAAGAGGCCGGCGTGCCGCTGCATTCCGATCCGCCCACCGCACGCGCGCTGCACGCCACGGTGGAGATTGGCGCCGAAATATCGGCCGAACATTACGGCCCCGTGGCCGCCGCCATCCGCTTTTCGGAAGATATGCGCAAACGGGCCCGCCGATGAGCAGCCCGTTCGACAAACTGGCGCCACTGACCCGCGCCGCGTTTCAGGCGCAGCAAGCGCGGATGCAGGCGATCGTCGCCGAAGAGATGCAATTGCGGTCCGAACTGGCGCGGCTGGAAGAGATGCGGAAACAGCCCGGCGATGCAACGCAGGCTGCCATCGGCGCGGATATCCTGTGGCGCGGCTGGCTGGCGCGCCGCGTCACCGATATCAACATGCAGCTGGCGCAGGTTCTGGCCCGCAAGGAAGATATGGCGGATGCCATGCGCGTGGCCTATGCGCGCGATGACGTGGTCGGCACGCTTGCCAAACACGACCGCCAAACGCAGCGCGCCGCCCGACGGGTGCGGGCGACGCAAGATCTCATGGATTTGGCGATGTGGTCAGTGAAGGATCATACGTCCTGACGGGCGATCTCGACGATCAGAACATCGGTGATCGTGTCGCCCATGACCTTTTTGCCCGCCGCGAACAGCGCCTGCCGAAGCACATCGAGATTGCTGGAATTGGTGAACGCCCCCCGGAACCCGCCGACATTGGCATGATCGAACAACACCTGAAGAAACGTATCGCGCAGCTTGGGCTCAAGGTTGTAGACCAACTCGGTCTGGCCCGCGTTGACCTCGACGCTCAGCGACAGGACCACCAGCGAGGCGACCCTTTCGTCCTGCACGATGGGCACGACGAACTGGTTGTTCATCCTGACATATTCATGCGTCGCCTTGGTCGGGTCGACAGGCTTTTTGGTCTTGTCCGGGGCGGTTTCGGCTGTTTTTGCTCCGGTCTCTTGACCGGTATGCTCTTCGGCAGTTGGTTTGAGAAAGAACCCTGCCGCCGCACCGCCGCCGACACCGAACAGGACGAGGAAAAGGGGAATGAGCAGCTTCATGGCGGGTCTCTCCTGTTAAAATGGCAGCACGGCGTCAAGCACCTGTTGCCCGATGCGCGGTTGCTGAACGTCCGAGATCTGACCGCGACCGCCGTAGGAAATGCGCGCCGAGGCGATCTTGTCATAGGTGATCTCGTTCTGGCGCGAGATGTCGGGCGGGCGCACGTAGCCGGTGACAAGCAATTCGCGCAGTTCGAAATTCACCCGCACTTCCTGGCTGCCTTTGATGGCAAGCACGCCGTTGGGCAGCACATCGACGATGGTGGCCGCCACCCGAAGGGTCAGCTTTTCGTTGCGGCTGACCGATCCGGTGCCTCTGGAATTGCTGGCGGAATCGAGCGAGACGGCATTGCCCAGCGATGCCCCTTCGGGCAGTTTTTCATCCAGCCGCTGCGGCAAACCTAAAAGCTGCGGCACGCCAAGGCTTTCCGATCCGCTGCGCGACCGGGCGGAGGAATTGGAAATCTCGGCCTGTTCGTCGATCTCGATCACCACGGTCAGAATGTCGCCGCGCGATATCGCCCGCCGGTCACCCAGCAGCGATTGCTGGCTGCCGGACCAGAGCGAGGCCGCGTCGATATCGCGGATCGGGATCGGGTCGAACGCATGTGCGGGCTGCACCATGGCGACCCTTTCGGGGCTTTCCTCGGTTGGGGTGAAATCGGGTGTCTTGCCGATATGATTGATGCGCCCGCAAGCCGTCAGCGCCGTGCCGACGCACAAAAGCAACAGAATGGATTTTGAAGACATGGGAACCTCAGTGAAAAACATGGAGCGTGCCATTGGGATGAACCAGGGCAGTCACGGTGCTGCGCGAGCCCAGATTCATGATCCGCATCGCGTCACCCACGCCGCCCCGGGCCAATGCGCGACCTTCGGTGGCGATGCGCAGACCGGCGTTGTCATAAACCAGCGTGACAATTTGATTGCGTTCGATAATCGCAGGCGGCCCGATGTCACCGTCGCGCACCGGACGCCCGGCATAAAGCGCGACACGGGTTTCCATCCCGACAAGACCCGCGGTATCGGTCAGCGCGCCGGGCACGTCGCCGGGTTGCACGATCAGATCGCTGGGCCCGATGATGGTATTGGCGCGCAGAGTTCGGGCCGCGATCACCGTTTCGGCGATAGCATCCCGCGCGATCAGGATCATGCTGAGTGCGACGATAAGGCCTAACCGGATCATCAGCGCACCTGTGTCGTTGCGCCAAGCATCTGGTCAGCGGCGGAAATCACCTTGGCGTTCAATTCGTATCCGCGCTGCGCCTCGATCAATTCGGTCACTTCGCGCACGGCGTCGACGGAGCTGTCCTCGAGATAACCCTGCCGCAGCATGCCCAACCCGTCCTGACCGGGGACCGAGACGAGCGCCGCGCCCGAGGCTTCGGTTTCAAGGAAAAGGTTCGATCCCATCGCCTCGAGCCCCTTGGCATTGGCGAACCCCGCCATGGTGAACTGCCCCAAAAGCTGCGCCTCGGCGGCGTCCTGGAAATAGGCGTAGACCTCCCCGTCGCCGTTTATCGAAATGCTGCGGACATCGGTCGGGATCACGATCTCGGGCGCGACAGGGTAGCCGTCCGACGTGACGATCAGCCCGTCGGCCGAGCGTTTAAGCCCGCCGTCGCGGGTATAACCCGCCTGCCCGGATGGCAGCGTGACCTCTAGATACCCGGCCCCTTCGATGGCGACGTCCAGATCGCCGTTGGTGGCGGAAAGCGCCCCCTGGCTCAGCTGCACATTGACCGCCGTGGGCCGCACGCCCAGACCCAGCTGCACGCCGGTCGGCAGAACCGTGCCGTCGGACGAATTGATCGTGCCGGCGCGTGTGACCTGCTGATAATGCAGATCGGCAAATTCGGCGCGCCGGGCGTTGTAGCCGGTGGTGGACATGTTTGCCAGGTTGTTGGAAATCACCTCGACCCGCATCTGCTGGGCGCTCATTCCGGTGGCGGCAATCTTGAGGGCGCGCATGGCAGGCCTCCTTTACTTGATGAATGTCTTGAGCGCGCTGCGAATACGCTCGTCTTCGGTTTCAAGGAATTTCTGGCCCATCTCATAGGCGCGCTGCACTTCGATCATGCGGGCGATCTGGCCCATCGGATCGACGTTCGACCCTTCGAGAAAACCTTGCAGGATGTTGGCGCCGGCAAGCACGGGCTCGGCGCCGCCGCGGCTGTCGAACCGCACGCCGTCCTCGCGCACCATCTTTGCGGGATCGACGGGAGCAAAAAGGCCGACCTGACCCAGCGGCTGACCGCCCGCGCTGATCGTGCCGTCGCTGGACACCGCCAGATCATGCGCATCGGGGGGCACAAAGATTGGTGCCTGGCCGGCATCCAGAACCGGATAGCCGTCGGGCGTGACCAGATCGCCGTTGGCGTTGGGCGTGAACGACCCTGCGCGGGTGAGCCGGTTGCCATTCGGTGTTTCCACCATGAAAAAGCCATCGCCTTCGATGGCGAAGTCGAACGTGCCGCCGGTCTGCGTCAGCCCGCCTTGCATCATCGAGGTGTTGCGCACGTTGCCGCGCGCCATCGACAAGCTGTCGCCGCCGGTCACCTTGGTCACATGCTCGGAAAACACCACGCCTTCCTGTCGGAAACCGGTGGTGGCGGCGTTGGCGATATTATTGGCTACGACATTCATCTGCCGCATCAGGCCCGATTGCCGCGTCAGCGTGATATAGCCTGCATTTTCCAAGGGTTACCCTCCGATAATCAACGGGATGATCCCGTCGCGAAAAAACGTGGTCAGGGTCGCAGTCATGAAGCCCATGGTCATCCAGAAGACGATGACGATGGCGGCCAGCTTGGGCACGAACGTCAGTGTCATTTCCTGAATGGAGGTCAGCGCCTGAAAGAGTCCGATGCTGACGCCTGCGATCAATGCGGCGGACAGGATCGGGATCGACATCACTACGGCGACCCAGAGGCCCGCGCGCATCGTGTCGAAAAAGACCAGCTCGCTCAGCATATCAGACGGGCATCCGCAGGATTTCCTGATAGGCCTCGACGACCTTGTTGCGCACGGTCACGGCGGTTTCGACCGCCAGTTCCGATTGCGCGAGGGCCTGCACCAGCGCATGTGGATCGGCGCTTCCGGTCATCGCGCCTTTGGCGATTGATTCGGTTTCCTGAAGGGTGGTGGTAAAATCCTTGGCCACATTGGCAAAGGTCTCGGCCGCCCCGCCTTGCGCAGGGTTTGCCATCGCATCGGTGGCGGGGCGGGAGGCTGCATATTTCTGTGCAGCGAAGAGAGAGCGGACGTCCATTCTGGAACTCCTTTTCAGGGGGGGGTTAACGGCGCAGAAGATCCATCAGCGACGACGACATCTGCCGCGCCTGATCGAACATCTTGAGGTTCGCCTCGTAACTGCGTTGCGCTTCGCGCGCGTCCGCGATCTCGATGATCAGGTCTACGTTCGACCCGTTGTAATAGCCGGTTGTGTCGGCCATCGGATGGGACGGATCGTGAATCCGCTCCAATTCAGCCTTGTCGAGCCGAGTCTTGCCGACCTCGACAGCGGTTGTTTCGCCCGCACCTCTGACAGCCTCGAACGACACGGCCTTGCGGTGGTAACCGGGGGTGTCGGCATTGGCGATATTCTCGGACACATGCCGCAGACGTGTCGCCTGCGCCTTGAGACCCGAGGACGACAAAGCGAGCGCATTGCTGAATTCGTTCATTTTCTACCTCTTTCCCAGACTGGTGCGCAGGATCGTCATCGACGATTTGTAGATCGCCAATGCCCGGTCATGCTGCCGTTTGGTCGCGACCGAATGGAGCATTTCCAGCTCAAGAGAGACCGAATTGCCGTTTGGATCGGACAACGCGCCATCGCGGTTGAACACATCGGCCTGCGCGCCTGACATCTGACCGTGCAAGTGGCCGTCGCGCGTGGCGACCTGGCCTGCGACGCGCGGGCCGGACGAGACGAGATCGTGAAACGGGGTGATATCGCGCGCCGCATAACCGGGTGTATCGGCATTGGCGACATTCTGCGCGACGACGGCCTGCCGCGTACCCGCATGGGTCGCCATGGCATGGGCCATCTTGAAGATGGAAAGATTTTGGAACACCGGGGCTTCTCCCTCGATTGGCTTCAATCAAGGCTTAACCCTGATTCCTTTAGAAACGGTTTCAACAACATCAAAGGAGCGCACGATGCCTGTTGCCGATCTCATTGGGCTGCAAAGCCGCATAGCCAGCCTGCGGCCGGTCAAGACCATTGGCCGCGTCAGCAGTGTCGATGGCACGCTGATCCGCGTGCGGGGCCTGTCCTCGGCCGCGCGAATCGGGGATTACGCGCGCATCATGCGCCACGATGGTGCGGTCCTGGGCGGAGAGGTGCTGCGCATCGGGCCCGACGACATATCTATCCTGCCCGATGACGAGATTGACGGCGTGTCGCTGTATGATCCTGTCAGCATGGTGGGGCCATTGACGGTATCGCCCAGCGATGGTTGGGTCGGGCGGGTGATCGACCCGTTTGGCAAGCCGCTTGACGGGAAGCCACTGGCGTCCGGTGCGCAGGTGCGACCGTTACGCGCAGCCCCGCCAGACCCCGCGACCCGGCGTGCGCTGGGCGAACGTCTGTCGACCGCGATGACCGTGTTCAACACGCTGCTGCCCATAGTAAAGGGCCAGCGGGTGGGGCTGTTCGCCGGATCCGGCGTCGGAAAATCCAGTCTGATGGCGCATATGGCGCAGCATATGCAGGCCGATGTGGTGGTGTTGGCCCTGGTGGGTGAACGGGGCCGCGAGCTGGGGCATTTCGTGCGTGAAGTTCTGGGCGAAGAGGGCATGGCCCGGTCGGTCGTGATCGCCGCCACCTCTGACAGATCGGCCCTGGTGCGCCGTCGCTGCCTCTGGACCGCGATGTGCGTGGCCGAGCATTTCCGCGATCAGGGCAAACATGTGCTGTTCCTCGCTGATTCGATCACCCGTTTCGCCGAGGCGCATCGCGAGGTCGCCGTGGCTGCGGGCGAGGTGCCGGCGCTGCGCGGCTACCCGGCCTCGACCGCGCATCAGATCATGGCGTTGTGCGAACGCGCCGGTCCGGGCACAGATAAAATGGGCGATATCACGGCGCTGTTCAGTGTGCTGGTCGCCGGCTCCGATATGGAGGAGCCGGTGGCAGACATCCTGCGCGGCGTTCTGGATGGCCACGTTGTGCTCGACCGGCAAATTGCAGAGCGGGGGCGCTATCCGGCGATTGATCTGTTGCGGTCGGTTTCGCGCAGTTTGCCGCAGGCGGCGACACCGGATCAGAACGACGTGATCGGGCAGGCGCGACGGTTGCTGGGGGCTTATGCGCAATCCGAAACCATGGTGCGGGCGGGTCTCTACCGCGATGGCAGCGATCCGGTGCTGGATCAGGCGATCCGTGCATTCGACGATCTGGATCAGTTTCTCGCGCTGGTCGAACCGGGCACGATCGACGACAGTTTCAACCGGCTTCGCCTAATCCTGCGCAAGGTGGCCGGACCCGCGCCGATGCAACCAAAACGAGAGGCACCGCGCCCGCAACAACAGGGGGGACGGCGGCCTGCGCCTGCACGAAGGACGGCCTGAGATCGGCCATCAGGTTTGGCATCAACCGGACAGGAAAAACCTCACCGATGTGTCGGTGAGGTCAAAACCGGAACGTGGCCGCCGATTGGAGCAAAGTCAGCGCGATGCTGCCACGTGTCATGGCCAGACCCTGCTGAATCTGATCCTTCACGTGATAGCTTTGGATAATATCCGCCATCATCTCGGGCTTGGCCAGCTCCGAGATATCGTTCGTGCCGAAAAACCGCTGGGCGCGGTCCTTGAACTCGACCAATTGGCGGTCGATGTCCTGCTGTCCAAACGCGCTGGGCAGGCCGAGCGCGGTTTCCATCAGCTCGCGCAGCGGCGGATTGCCCATGATGCGGAACCATTTGGCGTCGTTGCTGCCTTCGGCCGCCGCCATCTCTGGCAGGGTGCGTTCGGCATAAAGCGCGACGCGCATGTTGTCGTCCTGATTGCCGATGGCCAGCTCGAATTCCTGCGCGCGGAACTTCGTCAGGATCTCACCGGCGAAACTTGGCAGGATGGTGCGCGGAATGTTCCCCTTGGCCAGTCGAAACGCCTCGGACAATGCTGAATAGCGATCGTCGGCCAGACGGTTCGCCAAGGCATCATCGTCATTGGCGTCGCTCTCCAGAATTTTCTGGATGAACGCCTTGTTGTTGATATCGTCCTGCAACCCGAAAGCGCCCAGCGCCACGCGCATCAGACGCCGGTCTGCCACCAGATCTTCGGCCTTGGTGATCGAGCCGATGTTCGCCTCGAAATAGGCGGTATCCCGTTGCAACACAGGGCTTTTCTGGAACGCCGCATTCTGGCTGTCATAGGTGGCCTGCAAAAAGCGCCAACCGACCAGGCCGCCCTGCGGAACAATCGGTTGGAAGCTCATGTCGGACAGGCCGCCAGCAGGCGGTCCTCCCTCGGAATCAGGGCGCGCAACGCCTTGAGGCATTGATAGAACTGACCGCCCAGAACCGATTGCGTCGCTGCCGCCAGATGTTGCCGGCTGTCGGCATCGGTCAGAACCTGGCTCAGCTCCTCGATCCGGCGCAGCATTTGCAGCTTGGCCTCTTCGGGGTCCTGATCGCCTGACAGAACCAGTTGCGCAGCGTAACAGACCCGACGGACCGGCGTTTTCGCTCCTTCGGGGTGGATTGCGTCGCGCAGACGCAGGATATGAGCGTTCGGCGTCAGGATCGAAATCCGTCCCCGCCGGTCGCCGTTTTCGATGACAGCGCCGTTGATCAGAACCCGTTCACGCGGGCCGAGCTTTAGAACCAATCTGCTCATGATGCTTTCTTTTCCGTTCTGAGACCACGCAGCACGGCCGTATTGACCTCGAGCAGCGGCGCAACAGATGCCGTGCGGGCCAGAACCTTGCTGGTGTGGTGGGCTGTGAATTCGGACAGATAAAACAACCGTGCGCGCAAATCCTCTGGCAGATCATTGGCCGGACCGGCCACGTCGATCGCCAGAAGGGTCCATAATTGGCGGTTCTCGTGCAGCGCCGAGGCCAATTCGGGAAAAGCTGCCGGGCCTTTCATGGCCGCTGACTTGATGCGGTGCGTGATCCGGGCAATCACCTCGTATTCGATACCACGCGGGGCGCGGGTCGGTGCGGTGTTTCCCGCATAGGCGCGCTGGGCCAGAGTACGTGCGTTCACGTCTCATCCTTCCGAATTCTGGAATTTTGTGAGGGTCGGTAAGGGGTGGGGCGCACCCAGTCGGTTGCGCCCCGTCGTCCCTTAGCGGAAGAGCGACAGGATACTCTGCGGTGCCTGGTTGGCGATCGACAGGGCCTGCGTGCCCAGCTGCTGCTGAACCTGAAGGGCCTGAAGGCGCGCGGACGCCTCTTCCATGTCGGTGTCGACAATTGCGCCGATACCGGATTTCATCGCATCGGTCACTTTCGACACGAACTCCGCCTGGCTGTCGATCCGGGCAGCAGACGCACCCAATGCAGCCGCGCCGTTCACAGCTGTCTGGATATGGGCCTCAAGCAGCAGGATCGACGCTTCAGCGCTTGTGCTGTCGCTCACGTCGATGTCGCTGAGGTCGAGGTTCGAAGTAAAGTCGACCGAGGCCACAGTGATGTTCGAGGCGGCAACAGTTGTCGGATCGGTCCGGTCGATGGACGACAGAACCGTCAACGGATCGCCATCATCGTTCAGCAGGTTAAAGCCGTTGAACTGCGACGCACCGATAATCGACTCCACCTGTGAAACCATTTCTGCGACTTCGGCAGCGAGCTTGGTGTGGTCGACGTTTTCGCCAGTACCGGCGACAACGCGCCCTTTCATCTCGTTGAGCACTTCGACGATCTGCTCGGCACCGGCCGATGCGACCTGCACCGTGGCCTGACCCATCGACAGCGAGTCTGCAACCGCCTTGAAGCCCGACACGTCGGATTCCATCACCTTGGAGATACCCCATATGGCCGAGCCGTCCCTCGCCGAGGCGATTTCCTTGCCGGTCGAGATCTGGTTTTGGGTCTGTGTCAGGTTCGAGTTGATGCTCTTGAGAGTCTGGAGCGCAACCATTGCGCCGTTGTTTGTCAGAATGCTGGACATAGCATGTTCCTTTAGGTCAGTGGCGCTTTGCGCCGGATTGAGCGTTGCGCCAGGGGCGCGTCCTGAGGTCTTTCTGACCTGTGTCCCGGGTGGTCGGCCCACCTGGACGCCATCACGTTGGATGCAGGCCCCTTTTGCGCTCAATTTCCTAATGGAGACCTAAATGCTCTGCCCAAGATTCCGGGCTTTTGACACAAATCCCGTCAGGCCCGTTTCTCGACCTTGTTCTGTGGAAGATCGCCCAGTGGGGATTTCTTGCCGGACTTGTCATAGGTGTCCAGCGACCGACGGATCCGGCGCAGTGCGCTCAGCCGGTTGGCCACGATGCGAATCCCCTGCAAGGCGGACGACAGCAGCGCCTGATTGCGCGTCAGCTTGTCGTGCAGCGGCTGTATCGTTCTGGCCGAGGCATCGCCCAGCGCGTTCAGCCTGTCGATCAGAGTCTCTTTTTCGGTCAGCAGGCGCGACACGCCCTCAAGATTGCCCGCCACCAGCGCGGCGCGTTCGCGGTCCAGCACATCGTCCATTGCATCGATCAGCACCTGTGCCTGTGCTGCGGTCTGTTGATCTGTATGGGTCATCCGTCGCGTTCCTTCAGTGAGTGATACAGCGATTCGGCCAGTCCGATGCCGCCCGCCCGGGCCATTTCACGCGCCTGTGCATCGCGCAGATAGGACGAGAACTGGTCCTCGCCCGAACCGCCGTCAAATTCGCCGCGCGTCGCGCCCAGCCCTGCGGCCTTGAGCATTTCCGACAGAAAGCTGGCCTCCAGTTCCTGAGCGGCCTTGCGCAGTGCGGTGTCTCGGGTTGCCGCCTGCGGGCTTGGCCCAATTTGCGGGCCTGTCACGGAATCGATCATCAGGTGCCTCCAATTGCATCCAGTTTTTTGAATAAACGCCCAGAGCAGTAAAGAAGCGGTAACTAAAACCGCGCATTTTCACTCCAACGACGGAAGAATTCCCGGAGAGAGACATGGACCTGACCCCGATCACCGCGCCCAAAGCCGTGCAGGCTGTCCCGCGCGACAGCGCTGCAGCCAAGACCCTCGCCGCAGGCAAGTCTGCAAAGTCCGCGACCAGTTTTGCGGCGATCTATCAAAAAGGCTCGGGCCAGCGCGACGGCACCGCCCCGCGCCAGCACGATGCGCAGCCAGACAAGCCTGGCCCGGACAAGGCGGGCCCAGACAAGGCGGGAGCGGACAAGGCGGGAGCGGTCAATCCGACCGACAACAAACCGACTTTGGACAATACGACTGCAGGAAAAGCGACCGCAGACACACCTGACCTGCATGCAACAGCCGAGATCACCGTCGATCGCGCAAAGCCCGTCAGGCCCGCGCAGGCCGAGGATGGCGACGTTTTGCACCAACGTTTTGCGGCGACCCGCGCGGAGGCTTCGGCACATTCCCAACGCCATGAGACCGCCGACCCCACGCGCACCACCGACATGCGGACCGATATGGCAAGACGCATCCACCCTGCCGCACGAGATCAAAGCCCCCTCGCCGCACCGATCGACGGGATGCCGCAAATGTCCCGGTCCGCTTGGGCGTCCGCGCGCACTGAACGGCCCCTGACAACCACCGACCAAGCGGCCAGGCCCTTCGCGCAAATGGCTGAGCCGACCAAAACCCTGCCACATGCCGTTCCAGCGCAGACGGCGACCCCGGGGGCGACGGGCTTTGAGCCAGCACGCACCACAATCGCGCAAACCACTGTCGGCGCGCAGGCGGTTCAGCCTCGAACCGCAATGCCCAAAGGCGCGAACCCTGCCGATCCGGCTGCGGCCCTGCCCGGGTCGGCCGCCACCGCCACCGCACAAAACGCAGGCGTTCCCCGCATCAGCCATGGCGTGCCGTCCGGGGCTTTGGGCCCTGTT
>Ga0307981_1001259_pt1 | contig 23264 bp, 22 predicted proteins | sample OrgLakmetagen987_FD_201849 | JGI IMG/M metagenome (GOLD analysis project Ga0307981, IMG submission 201849) | Saline water microbial communities from Organic Lake, Antarctica - #987 | ecosystem: Environmental > Aquatic > Non-marine Saline and Alkaline > Saline | place: Antarctica: Organic Lake... | reverse complement strand
CTCTGGCGGTCGCCTAAATCAACGCTTGAACTAAACACGTCCCAAAGCAGCACCAACACTACGTAGCTAGTTCGTTCGTTTGTTCGTTGGCTTTCGATATCTCGTGTTATAATAAAAAGTGCTGTCTCTACTGTAGTTCTAGTTCTCCGGTGCAGCAGTGAAGCTACGTCGGATGGAGCTGGCCCAAGGCCCAACCTTCTCTTCTCTCTTCTCTTGGCCGCCAACAAGAGAACAAGGATTTGCGTGGTTTCTGTGGAGGGGTTTCGCGCTTTTTCTGGGTTGGAAAGGTGGATAGGAGGACAGACGAAAAACGGATCCAGAAAAAGATCGGAATGCAAACAAAACAACACATCACACACATCACACACATCATCAATCATCATCCGATAGTATCACAAGATGATGATGATGACGATGCCAAAGAGGCCGACGATGACAGCCCTGGCCGCGTGTATGGCGTGCCTATTGCTAACCTCGACTACTCACGCCTTTGCACCGTCCGTGCATTCGAGAGGTTCCTTGACGTCGTCTCGAACCTTTGCCACCTCACCCAAACCAACCAACAATAATAACGCCGTCCCGGATGCACCCAGCAGTAAGCTCGAGTCCTTGTCTCGCCGAGACCTCTTTGGATCCATCGCAGCAACGTCTCTTACCTTGACCAGTGTTATTCTTTCCACTACCATTGCGAGTCCAGTCTTGGCCGCCGCCGAGGACGGTACGGTAGCCAAGGTGCTGGTGCTGGGAGGCACTGGTTTTGTGGGTACCAAAGTGGTGGCCGCGTTGAGAGACTTGGGCGTCTCGACCGTGGCGACATCACGCGACGGCAGAGACGGAACCGTCGCACTCGACTTTAGCACCGCACTTAACGTCAAGGAGACTGTTCAAAAGCTCGCACAAGGATGCACCGCTGTCGTTTCGTGTGTTGGAACAATTGGAACCGAAAACGATGAACTGGTCAATGGTGCGACGGCCCTGGCGGCGGCCGGAGCCAAGGCTGCCGGTGTCCAGCGCTTTGTCTACATTACCGTCGCTCCGGAAGTCAAGGATTTTGCCAAGAATGTTGATTTCTTGGCCGGGTACATGCGCGGCAAGACCAGCTCGCGAAACGCGGTCCTGGCCAATTTCCCCGGCACGAGCAGTACCTTGATTGAGCCAACTTTTATCTACGGCGGTGGTTCGTTCGAAATCAATCCTCCCCGTGTAGCGTCATTTTACGGTAAGCTCATTGAAGGCCTCTTGTCGTCGTCGCCCATTCGCGCCGCTACCAATATTGCTCCGGCTGGAATCATCAAGATTGCTTTGGAGCCGCCCGTTCCGGTGGAAGCCGTGGCGAATGCTGCTGTAGCGGGGGCGCTTGGTAAGGGTGCTCCGTCCATTTTGGATACCTACGACAAGATTAAGCAAGCGGCGACCCTTGTCTAAGCGAGAGACTGCTCCTATATTGCCTGTCACACTCTTTCTGGATGCATCGTCGCTACCGTACCGGTACTAATGCCAAGCTATATACCGCTAAACCACTTTGCTAGACTACAACAGTCACTAGAGTATTTCTGAAAGCACTTGTTATGATACTGTAGAGATCGCACGTAGATGTTACCCTGTACGTAGCGACTGATGCGACAGGGATTGCTATTGAGCATGGCGGTACAAACCAAAACGGATTAAATGGTGGCCGTGGCCCCCGTCGCTATCGTCTCGCTTTCAGGAACAGGAGCGGCTTCTACAGGAGCTGGAGTGGCTTCAACAGCAGCTGCCACAACCGGAGCGTCATCCGTATCAGTATCCAAAGCAGTACGCACTTGCCACACAAAGCCAAGATCATTGAGCTTTTCCAAACGGTACGGCGTCAAGAAAGAATGCTGTCCCTTGAGCATCAGCTTGTACTGTTCACGCTGCTTGGCCACCCACTTTCCCAAGGCTCGATTCTCTTTATAGTGCTGTGGCACCTTGCAGTCGTCGTTGTTGCTTTTGTAATCGACCAGCTCTTGGTAACGGTGTTCCCACTCGGGACGATTGCGAACTTGCCAGACGAATCCAATGGCTTCCAACTTTTCTCGACGAGCCTGCGTCAACTGACTCGGCTGTCCCTGTTTCCAAGCCTTGTGTTGACGACGCTGGTCGGTACACCAATCACCTAGACCGGGAATTTCGCAGAGGCGAGGTACCAAGACGTGCTTGTGCGTTTCCTTGTACTGCAACAAGAGATCGTAAAAGCGATTCCAATGTTCGTCGCCACGACTCGTGAGAGGGATGTGGAGGAATTCAAGCACTTTAATCTGATCTTCGTCCAAGATACTCGTGTTTGGATCTTGCTGATAGGCCTTGTATTCCTTCTTCAAGTGCTGGAGAAAGGCGTGAAGGAGCGAGTCTTCATCCTTGGTGACGTGAAAATTATTCTTGTCTGCCTTGAAGGAGATGAGAAAGAACAAGAACTCGTGAAAGTTGGCTGCGTCGACAGGACTCTTGTTGATTCCTCCAGTAATGGGAACTCTCTTTTTGGGAGAAGGCTTGGAGGTATCCGTCGCGGCAGCAGTCGGCGGGACTGCCGAGGCGGCAGGAAGAACGTCTTCGGCTTCCTTGGTTCGCTTTGCGGTTGGCGGCGCTGCTGCTGCATCCTTGGGAACTTCCCCTACGGCAGCGGGAGGCTCCTTTCTCTTGCTAGAACGGACCATCTTGATTAACCGGGATCAACGAGAGCGTGGAACGAGAGAAAGAGTAACAGGTATGGGGTGGGGTGTGAGTGTGAGGGGAGCTCTCACTTGGGTCAAGGTTTAACCCGCAACGTTGTGGAGAAGCAAGCAAGTTCGATCGATGCGTTGAACCAAAGGCTCGGTTTGCTTCGTTGCTCGTCTCGAGCTCGTTCTTTGCCTTTTTTGCAAGAGGGTTTTGGTTTTTGGTTTTGATTTGCCTTTGCCTTTATTTGCCTTTATTTGATCTGCCTTTGCAATTTCGTTTCGCTAAAACAATAAGTACAACAGAAAGCACTACGAGTTGTTTCTGTAAGTACAAATTCGCGCCAAAATCCGATCCATTCTTGACGGTGAAAGAATTAATGAGAACCCGACGCGTCGATGCCGTCGTTTGCGCCTTTTGCGCTTTGAATGGTGTCAACCAAAAGGTTTCTATCCATTCTTTCCGTGGCCATCATCCAACAGACATTGCAAGAGACCATGTTGTGCCGATTCGCAGTCTCCCACCTCGCCGTCAAGAGCGCTGCTCGTCGAGCGCTCTCTGTTCACGCTTCTGCGGCTCTCTTGGGACCTTGCAGAGTCTCTGTAACCTCCTCTTCCTTCAAGCGCTTCCAGTCGACGGCTGCACAAGCTGCCGATACGACCGCCTCGGCCACTACATCGGCGACGACAACTCCTGCTTCTACACAGGAAAATACACCCTTTGTGCCGACTTCAGAGCGCAAGTACAAGTTCTTTCAGAATGTCCAACTGACGGATGAAGGCGTGGCGATTATCCGTTTTGACTGTCCGAAGTCGGTCAATACGATCAGCTTTGCTTTGGCCGAAGAGGCAAAGATCCTTTGGAAAAAGGAGATTGAGGATTCTGCCGCCGTCAAGTCGGTTGTCTTTTCTTCGGCCAAACCGGGAATGTTCATTGCGGGCGCCGATATCTTTGACATTCAAGCCATTGATAACAAGCAAGAGTTAATTCCCTTGATTGAAGACGGCCTCAAACTCTTTCAACACATGCGGGCCAAGAAGGTGCCCTTGGTGGCGGCGATTGACGGCCCTGCCCTCGGTGGTGGTCTCGAATGGGCCCTTTGGTGCGATTACCGCATCTGTACTGACAGCCCCAAGACCAAGATGGGATTGCCCGAGGTGAAACTCGGACTCTTGCCTGGATTCGGCGGAACGCAAAACTTGTTTCCACTCGTTGGACTGCAGAATGCCATGGACATGATGCTCACGGGCAAGGAGATTCGTCCCGACAAGGCCCGCAAGATGGGCTTGGTCGACTTGGTGGTCGCTCCGGCTTCTTTGGAACAGGTTGCCATTCAGTCGGCTGCCGACCTGGCGAGTGGCAAGCTCAAGCCAAAGCGCAAATCCAAGGCGCTCATGAACAGGTTGCTCGAGGACAATTCCGTTGGTCGTTCCATTATTTGGAACCAGATTGACAAGATGGTTCAGAAGAATACCAATGGCAACTACCCATCACCCTATGCCATTATTGACTGCGTCAAGTACGGACTCGAACATCCCAAGGGAAACGACAAGTTCAAGCACGAACGTGAAGAATTTGCCAAGCTTGCCGCGACCCCAGAGTCGGAGGCTTTGATTGGAATCTTTGACGGTATGACGCAAATGAAAAAGCACTCGTTTGGCAAGGACATGGCTCTTCCAGTCAAGACTGTGGCGGTAATGGGCGCTGGGCTAATGGGAGCGGGTATTGCTCAAGTCTCCGCCGAAAAGGGTCTCCAAGTCTTGCTCAAGGACCGCAACGACGAGGCTGTCGGACGCGGAACAAGCTACATGGGAGACAATTGGGGCAAGAAGGTTTCGCGGAAGCACATGACCCAGTACCAGGCCAATATTAATTCGAGTAAGGTGACCCCCTTGACGGACGACAGTCCATCGTGGGAACGTCACTTTGGCAATGCCGACATGGTGATTGAAGCCGTCTTTGAGGATTTGGATCTCAAGAAAAAGATTGTTGCCAACGTCGAAAGTCTCACGTCGGATCATTGCATCTTTGCGTCCAACACTTCGGCCATTCCGATTGGCAAGATTGCCGAAGGCGCCAAGCGACCCGAGAATATTATCGGTATGCACTACTTTTCGCCAGTCCCTTCCATGCCCTTGCTCGAGATTATTCCGCACGAGGGCACAAGCGAGACTGCTCAGGCGACCGCCTTTGAAGTTGGCTCCAAGCAAGGAAAGACTTGCATTGTCGTCAAGGATGTGCCAGGATTTTACGTCAATCGGTGCCTCGGACCTTACTTGGTGGAAGTGTCGGCTTTGGTTCGTGACGGCGTCACTCTCGAAAAGCTGGACAAGTCCATCAAGAACTTTGGCATGCCGGTCGGTCCCATTACCCTGGCAGACGAAGTTGGAATTGACGTGACTTCGCACGTGGCCAGCTTTTTATCCAAGGCTGACTTGGGCGTCCGAATGGATGGTGGTGACGTGAGTCTCATGGAAAAGATGATTGAAAAGGGCTGGCTCGGTAAAAAGGCTGGCCAAGGCTTTTACACGTACAAGGGAAAGAAAAAGACCATTAACTCGGACGTACAGAACTACGTCAAGAGTTTCGTCCAGCAAGATCTCAAGTTGGGCGAGAAGGAAATCCAGGACCGCATTGTTTCACGATTCGTCAACGAAGCAGCCAAATGTTTGGAAGACAGCATTATTGAGAACCCCGTCGTTGGAGACATTGGCCTCGTCTTTGGAACCGGCTTTGCGCCCTTTCGCGGCGGACCCTTCCGTTACTTGGACCAAGTAGGAGTCTCCAATTACGTCGATATCATGAATGGTTTCGCCGACAAGTATGGACCGCAGTTTGAACCGTGCCAGTTGCTCAAGGATTACGCGCAGACCAACAAGAAGTTTCATCAGCGACCCTAGTTCCTTACAATGCATATAAGATTGTAAACACACGCACAGAGTAAATGAATCCTTTGTATATACAGTAGTCACTTGCGTGGATTGTGGATCGTGCGCATTTAGCTATACTCTACGTACTGTACGACTATTCACTATTCATGCCGTTCAAGAGTAGAGGTCGTCTAGTATTGAAATCTACTAAATGTGAGCGGGTGTGCTCCGCCACTTTCCGTTGACGAAACTTCGACACGTTGACATCGAACATGAACGAACCACAACCACAACATCATTTGACACGATCTTCTTTGTTGATCCTTGATCCTTTGGTTGCTCTCTCATTTGAAACCCTGCAGCGCATCTCATTCAATCGAAATCATGGTCATGAACGAGGATCTCAAGCGCGAACGCGCCAGGGCAACTTTTCAAGTTGAACGCTTGACGAACCTGCTCGACGGCGGCGCCGACAAGACGCAGCGCCGTCGCCAGCTCGAGGCTGTCATCTCTCGAGACCCGACGGGTATATTTTCCAACCAAGACAACTCCTACATGCATCGAACCGACCGTCACGTACGTGCTTTGGCCAAGCACGTGCGCTTGATTGAGCTGTGTCGCAAGTTGGGCATTGGCAAGGAATGTGGAGGAGAAGTCTTGCTTTCGGAAGATTTTCCCGTCTTGTTGGCGGCCTTGGGAGACGACCTGCCCACATCCTTGCACTGGGTAATGTTTGTTCCCAACATTATCAGTCTCTGCGATGATGAGCAAAAGGCTGCGTGGCTTCCGCTCTGTCGCGACTGGCGAATGATTGGGTGCTATGCTCAGACGGAATTGGGCCACGGCTCGAACGTTCGAGCCTTGGAGACGACGGCAACATTTGTGCCGGAATCCAAGGGTGGAACGAAAGGAGGTAGTTTCGTTATCAATTCGCCCACCTTGACGAGTACCAAGTTTTGGCCGGGAACTCTAGGAAGGACAGCGAACCACGCCATGGTGATTGCTCGATTGATCGACGGAGAAGGAGTTGAGCGAGGTGTGCACAACTTTTTGGTACAGCTGCGTTCCATGGAGGATCATACTCTGCTTCCCGGCGTCAAGACGGGCGACATTGGACCAAAGATTGGCTACAACATGATGGATAACGGATTCGCAAGCTTTGAAAATGTGACGGTTCCACGTCGTAATATGGCCATGCGCTTTGCTAATATCGACAAACACGGCAGATACTCCAAGAAGAATGTCTCGGACGCCTCGCAGAAGGTGGTCTATATCACAATGATGCAAGTGCGAGCGCACATTTGCAACATGGCCGGAAAAGCCTTATCCATGGCTTGTACGATTTCGATCCGCTACTCGGCTGTGCGACGTCAAGGCTTTGGTCAAGACGGCAAGACAGAGCTACAGATCCTGGATTACAAGCAGCAGCAGCATAGACTATTTCCACTTTTGGCAGCTTCGTATTGCTTTTTCTTTACGGGCAAGAAAGTACTCGGCAGTATTAAGGAATTAGAACGACGGTTCCTGGCGAACGAAACGGTGGCCAAGGCAGAGGTTACCGATGTGCACGCATCGTCATCCGCCCTTAAATCGTTCACGACCACTGTCGCAGCGGATGGTATGGAAGACTGTCGGAAAGCCTGCGGAGGTCACGGTTTCTTGCAATCCTCGGGACTCCCCGAGCTCATTACTACGTACCTACAGAATCCCACGGTCGAGGGCGACAATAATATGCTACCCCAGCAGGTCGTCAAAGTTTTGCTCAAGTTGGTTCAAGCCGTACAGAACGAGGAAGATCTTGGCGAATACACGGGATGTGATTCCAGTCGTCTCATTCCAAATCTCAAGGCAATGTTGCATTCCAGAGGCAAGAGTACCTGTCAAGTGCGGTTTGAGAAAGGTATGATGGACCTGACGACGTTGTTGGAAGCCTTTTGTCACCGTGCGGCTCGACTCCTGATCGAAGTTGCTGGAATGATTCAGTCTTCCATTATGGGTGGCATGAATGCGCAAGAAGCCTGGAACCAGGCGCTGGTTCAAATGGCACGAGCATCTCGAGCGTACTCTCAGTTTTTGTTAATCCGGAACTTTGTGGACGGCATTAATGAAGAGGAAAAGACCCGATTGATTGGCGTCACAGAAGCTGACATCTTGCGAGACCTAGCACGTCTATTTGCCTTGTATTGGATGGAACGTGAAGTCGGAGACTTTATGGAAGACGGATACCTTTCGGCTCGGCAAGTAGGCTGGGTCCGGTCTTGTGTCTTGGCCCTTTTGGACGCAATCCGACCCAATGCGGTCGCTTTGGTGGATGCTAGAGACTTTTCGGACTTTCGCCTTAGGAGCACGCTTGGTCGTTACGATGGAGACGTATATCCGGCGATTATGGAGGCCGCTCGCCGCGATCCACTGAATCAAACTGAGCCCGGGCCCGGCTACGAAGAGCACTTGAAACGTCTCATTGTGGATGGAGTCGGAGTGTACACTGGAACATCATCACGTTTATAAGTTCTTATACGTTACTGCTATTCCTTGCTCAATACGATACTTCCTTTGGCGGAGACTACTGCCTGGTGGCGGTCATCGCTTGATATTCTACATTTCATTCGAGGCGCTTAACTTAAAACGATCCTGCTATATACCACTCCACTCCAACAGTTGTACGAGACAGGAAAAGTACTACTTACATGCTAGCTCAATAATCCATCAATACTAGCTGCCAGTCTAGCTTCCGGCAATTAGCAAAAAGAATTACAGCACAATACTCAAAAAGGTTCGTCCGCGCGTCCGCTAAAGGCCTGCTTCCGCGGTTTGGGCCTTTTTGGATTCTCCGGTGGCACTCCTCCGCGAGACCTCCTCCTACCTCTCGTGAGACTCATAGTAATATTTTGGGTTGTGTGCACCTCCTATCGCTCGGGGGTGGGACCAAAGAACCTAGCGTAACGGCATGCTTGCTGCTTGGTTCGCATTTCGAAGGTTCGCTTTCCTTTGTCAATGCTCGGCGTTTCGCTTTGACTCTCGCTGCCAACTACTCACAAATCGACCAGCCGATCGAATGTAAGTTACACACGCATGTATAGTTTGACGGGACCAATCAGCGTGCTCAGATTACTCATGGTTTTCTCTTTGTTGGCATAAACTAGAAAACGAACCTCATCAAAACAATGATTGAAGCAGTAGAAGAACGTCCAACACAACCAGAGCAGCACCCTCCGTCTCCCCCGTTCTCCAAGCACATGGATGGTCTACACCATAGATCCAAAGTGGCTCCTCATGTGACCCCAGAGTCTTTACTCGTCAAAGAAATAAAGGCCCTCAAGTCACACATCCAGCCACCGGTCCCCAACCCCGCGCCGCTGGGACTCATCGCTTTTGGCCTAACAACCGCACTCTTGCAGGTGAAGCACACGCGTATCGCCGGAGACACCAAAGAAGAGCTCGATGGTGTGGACACCGTCGTCATGGGATTTGCCATGTTTTTTGGCGGCCTACTCCAGATTATAGCCGGAATCAGTGAAATCAAGAGAAACAATCTTTTTGGCTACACGGCCTTTTGCCTCTATGGTGGCTTTTGGATGTCTATCGGTACCGTTGAGATTGTCTCCTTACTTTCCACAGGGGCTCTTCCAGTTGTCAACCCCAAAGCCAGTCAAGCCATGCTCTTCATGGTCGGTGCCTTCACATTTATGCTGTGGGTTCTCACTCTCAAAATGAACAAGACTATCTCCTCTCTCTTTTTCCTTCTCGGCATCACGCTCTGGCTCTTGTGCTTTGGCGTTCAGAACGAGACTGCGGATCAGGTTGGAGGATACTTAGGCCTCGCCACGGCCGCCAACGCGTTTTGGTTGGCCTTTGTGGAGCTATACAACGACGTCATCGGTGAGGGTCGTGAGGAAATTTCGCTGGGACATTGGCACTGGAACGAAAAGACCCACTCCCATGGTGGAATCCATAAGCGAGGGCGTATCCAAGGGTTGCACCCTTCGTTGGTATGGGGTCGTGATAGCATCATAAAGGGCGCCGCGCACAAGTCAGGAAATATTCAAGCCGTGGGTCCCACCGAATTCTTTGGCACAGAAACCAACGGCGACGTCGAGGCTGGTCTCGGCTCTGGAAATACTTCGGGTACCGGTATCACAGATTAAATTGATTGTGTGTATGTGAAATAGAGTGCACGTGCTGAATCCAAATTCGATGCAACTGCAGGCCAAGATATTGGGACTGCAGTAGCCAATAGACTCGCTAACTAGTAGAAGACGTATCCAAACATGTACCACCATTATATTAGAACGAATCAGCACATCTAGCTGGCAGGTTTCTTGTTTACGCTAAACTAGCCCAACTAGAATTCCTAATACAGTAAATGGCTGGCTGAGGGTGCATGCATGGAAGCCTCCAAACACAGTCGTGGTCATGGTGTTTGGGCCTTGAGCCTTGAGGGCAGGTAGGCTGTACATTTCTATTAAGAGAGTACGTATGCACCGTACGTACCGTCTGTCTTCTTGTAAAACTAGATAGACGACGAGTACAGCTTTTGATTTCTCCTTTGCAACGGAAATGATACTTAACAAAAAGATGGCGCGAAAACGTGGCTGCAAAAACGCGACCTTTTTTCTTTAACGAGCTCGCGATGAATGACACGATGAACAAGCAGGCCGCTTGCACCGTAACCTACCACCAGAGACTACTGGTACCATCCAATCCCTCTGTTACTTTACAACACACAGAGCGTCCTTGCGAACTACTCAGCGGACGCAACACATTGAAGATCGAGCATGGCGTCGGTGAATAAGCTCTCCATTCGTGGAGTGCGATCTTTCAGCCCCGAAGATGCGGAGCAGGTGCGTATCAGGCGAGAGAAGGACTGCGGGGTAGCCTCTTGGTACTCTCTGTCAAGCTGCTAGAGTCACACACTCACTAGGTTTCTCTTTCTTGGTACAGGTGGTGGAATTCTACTTTCCTTGCACGATTATCGTCGGAGCAAATGGTTGCGGCAGTAAGTTTCGCGTCGTTGATCTTGTCGTCTCGTTAATCTTGTCGTGTCGTACATAAAATGGCAGTCTCTCACCTTGCACCCTTTCTCCCACTTTTTTATCTATCTACATACAGAAACAACCATTATCGAGAGTCTAAAATACGCCGTCTCGGGTGCCTTCCCCCCAGGCAATCGCAGTGGTCAAGCCTTTGTGCACGATCCCCGCAGCATCGGCCAGAACCAAGTCAAGGCCAATGTCAAGCTCCGTTTCACCAGTCGCTCGGGGCAAAGCATGGTGGTCGTACGCAGCATGGAACTCACCCAAAAGAAAAAGTCGGTCACTTTCAAGCAACTCGACGGAGTCCTTCGCATGATGAATCAAGAGACGGGCGAACGCGTGAGTCTATCACACAAGTGTTCTGAACTCGACAAGCAAGTGCCTGGTTTGTTGGGCGTTTCGAAAGCAGTTCTAGATCACGTCATCTTTTGTCACCAAGAAGACGCCAGTTGGCCACTCATGGAAGGAGCCGTTCTCAAGAAGCGATTCGACGAGATTTTTGACAGCACGCGGTACACCAAAGCCCTCGACGTATTTCGCAAGACCGAGAAAGTATGTCATACGGCAACCTTGCCACTTGGTTGCAATGTCTCGTCTGCTAGTTCTAACCTTGATTTCTCTTCTTTACCGACAGGAAATGAATGCCAAGGTCAAGGACCTCCGAACCGAGTTGGCAGCCTTGGCGAGTTTCAAGCATGCGGCCGAAGGCTTTCGCAAGGATTTGGCGGAGCAGACCGAACAGATTGAGTTGCTCGACGAAGAAAAGAAGGATATCAGCGATGGCCTGGCCAAGACGGACCAAGAACTGGAAGAGGCCGCCGCCATTGTCGACGAAATGGAAGAAATTCAAGGCGATATTGACCAGTGCAAGAACCAGCTGCACCAGCACCAGTCAATCATCAAGGCCCGACGCGACTTGTTGGACGAAGATCTGACTGGCAGGTACAACGTTCGTCAATTGAAAGAGTTGCTGCGTGATTTCGACGACAAAATGTCGACGCAAATGGACGAAAAGGACCGTTTGGAAAGCGAGTACAGAGAGGTGCAGCAGCGCATCGAGCGCTTGCGGCAGGAGGAAATGCAATTGAACGGTCGCATGGGAAAGTTCGCAGCCGAAAAGGAAGCCCACGAACGACACGTGCGAGAGCGCCAGTCCAAGATGGAGAGTATTCAAAAGACCTTCTCGATTGACTTCCATGAGTCTACAACACAGTTGGGCGCGTCCTTTGCGGGGACCATGACGCCTGCTAGTCAAAACTTTCTTGGCGCAAGCCAGGACGGTACAGCGACTACAGCGCTGAATGACACTGAAGTGGCTCACTTCTTTCAAACCTTAGGCAGGAAGGAAGTAGAGCTCAAGGCTAATCTCAAGAACAAAAAGGAAAGACTCCGGAAGCAAGAAGATGAGCTGCAGGCTGTTTTGACAGATTACGGAGGGAAAGTGAGGGCACTCGAGAGCGGTAGGTCGTTTCTATTGCATGCAGTCTGAATTTGCGATCGACTCTATTCATTCGTCTGAACGCCTTGTCTATTTCTTACCCTTCTCAGAGTGCGTCAAGCTTAAAGAAAAGGAAGCGGAAGCGCGACGCGAGCTCAAAGAACTGTCGAAAGATGTGTCGGATCATTCTCGACTTCGCAAAAGCGAGGTCGAGGAAGCTGAAAAGAACGCAACAAAGTTAGGTACGTCGTCTCCTTTCCTTTTGATATTTCCCTCGGTACTCTTTCATTCATGATCACTCACCTCTGTAACACTCTTGACAGACAAGCAATTGCAGCAGGTCAACAACGATCCGCGCCGGACCGAGATTCCAGTCGAGATTCGCCAGTTGGAGGACAAGATTGACAAGCTGAAGCGTGAGCTTGACGATGATAAGATGGCTCTGACAACACTGCGCCATTCCGCGGACACGCAGAACACGATCGACATCCTCCAGGAGCAATGTGCAAAGGATCTCGAAGTTTTGCAAGATTCCATGAAAGAGCAATCGTATTTGATGCAAAAGTACAACCTTCAGCTGACAAACGCGCTCCTGAACGCCGACGATGACGCCGACGGAAAACAAATTGTTGCCGTTGTGATGGCGCTGAGTGACTCGGTCAAGGATAAGTTCGACACGGCTGACACCAACTTATCACGGGCACAGGACGCTCTTGCGAAGGCACAACAGATCTTTTCGGAGAAAGCTGCTCTTCTCAAGACTAAACAGCAGTCGGTGGCTTCCCTCAAGGGAAAGTGTGATCCTCTTTTTGGTGCCATCGCAAAGGTCAGGAAAGTTCTCGAGTCGATCGAAAAGAAGGAACCGGGTGTCTCGTTCAACAACGAACCCCGGCTTATTTTAGATTACTTGGATGAAAAGCTCAAGGCGCTCGAAGACGATGCCCCAGGCACCGTTTCACCTGATGTGATCAAGAAAGTCTTCAAACGACTCAAGAAGCTGGTACGTCCTGCACTCATGCGTGTCATTTCCACATTTGGCAGCCCAACCTTTAACTAACACTTTCAAACATGATTCACAGAGCAAGGTCACCACGGATGAAACAGATGGCTTTGACTTGCTTTGCCCATGCTGTACTCGAAACATGACGGGAAACGAATCAGCGACATTTCAAGAGCGCCTCAACGAGTTGTGCGACGAAAACTCATCCCCTCTAATGAGGTCCGACCCGCGTGCTCTCGACGAATACCGTCGTAACAAATCTGCCTACAAAGGATGGAGAGATGTCGTTGCGGAGAATATCGACGACCTGCGCGACTTCACTCGAATGAGGGAGGAGCTGACCGAGCTCGAAACTGAAAGCGAAAGGCTCCAGGAGGATCTCTCGGACCACCAGAATAAAGTGGACGATTTGAAGCATACTCTGACAGATTCCCAACCCGAAGTCGATGAATTGCGTGAATTATTCGACTTTGCCAAACGCGTGTCCAACGATGCTAATCGTATTGCTGATAAGCGGATCGAAGTCCAGACGAAGAAAGTTGACATGAATGCTACTCACTCCTATGCGGGTCGCGATCTTCGAACGGTTGAGCGCGAAATGACCACCCGAATGGAGGAGAAGGATACCCTCATAAGCAGAATCAACAAGTTGAACAAAGAATCGTCAGCCTTGAACAACAGCATTTCCAACCTGTCTACCCAGGTGAGATCGAATTTGCAAAGGCCGCTTCACCGCTCTTCAATCGTCGACGCTTTCTAACCCTCGCATCTTTCTTTCTTTGCAGTTCAATCGGACGACCAAGAATGCGAATGACAAGCGAACCAGGTTTGCAGTCGAACAGAAAGCCACAGTACGAAAAGGCGACATTCACGCGCTTCTAGAAACTATCCAGCCGGATCACACGAAGGTTCGTATCTATTCCACGCCAATGTTGTTAATATCCGAAAGCGGATGTGTCTATCTCACGCCGCGGTTGTTCGTTTCTTCCTTCCTTCCTTCAGATCATGGAAAAGCAGATTGCGCCACTCCGGCAGAAGATTCGAGCCAAAGAGATCGAAAAGGAAAAGCTACGCAACCTCGCAGCGGAGGAAGAGGAAAGTCTCAATACTGCCATCCATCAGTTCAGCGGCGACAAGAAGTACTTGACTGACCTCACGACGCAGATCGACGCCTACACTGGGTCAAACAAGCCCCACGATTTAGATCAGATTGTATCGGAAGTGGTCAAAGTGGCGGACCGAATCAAGGATCAGCGGAGCGCTTTGGCTACGCTCGAGCCAGAAGTCGAAAGCGTGAGGAATACGGTCAACGATCAAGAGCGCCACAAGAAGCAGTTGAAAGAAAACGTCGAAATACTCGAGTCCGAGAAACGGATCAATGAACTCGTTGAAGAAATCGGCGGCCTCGACTCGAAACTCGAGAATGTCGAAGGACGCGACACTTGCATCGGGAAGCACGAAGAGGCGAATAGACGCAGAGAGAAGCAGCTTGGTGCCAAAGCCCGTATCGAAGGACGCTGGGGTGAAATTGTGGAACAAATCCGATCCCTGAAGGTAAGCGCCTTGGCTGAAAGAATCCTCTTGTTCGAGCTCCGCGTACTGACCCAGATATTGTTCTCGTATGCTCGAACTCGCAGAGAAAGCTCATGACGGAAGAGTACAAAGACGTCGACGAACGCCACCGAGTTGTAACGATCAAGGTCGAGACAACCAAAATCGCGGGGGAGGACTTGAAAAAGTACTATAGTGCTCTGGACAAGGTTAGTCTAGACTTTTGGGGACCGCTTTGACGACATGCTCCACGATAGGTACTCACAACTTGCCTCCTTTTTACGTCCGAATAGGCTCTTCAGCAATTCCACAGTGTCAAGATCGCGGAAATCAATAAAATCATCAGAGAACTCTGGTTGATGACATACAAAGGAGAGGATATCAATAATATCGAGCTGGTATCAGGCGCAGAGGATGGCTCTCGTGCGTCCAAGAGCTACAATTATAGGGTAATGATGTCCAAAGGCTCTTCGAAATTGGATATGCGCGGACGCTGCTCAGCGGGTCAGCGAGTCCTTGCATGCACGGTGATCCGCTTTGCCCTTGCAGAGACGTTCGGAGTCAACTGCGGTTGCATCGCACTGGATGAACCGACGGTCAATCTAGACTACAAAAACAAGAAGGGTCTCGCGATTGCGTTGGCCCAGATCACGGCTTCGAGGGCTCAGCAGCGGAACTTCCAGATGATCCTGATCACACACGACGAAGAGTTCGTTAGTATGATGAAGACCGAGCTATCGACGCAGACAGGGTTCTCCATGCCCGAAAAGTATTTCCAAGTTCGCCGAGAGCAGGCCCCGGATGGCAAGTTCTACTCGAAGATCTCCGCGATCGACTGGGACGAGCTGGTTTGAGTAGAAGTCGATTGCTCTGGAGGGGTAAGAGTAGTAGTCTAACAAAGATTAGGAAACGTTTCCTAGAGAGGATAACAGCGAAAAACACGAATGTCGTTTAGCTATGTAGCATGCTTCTTTGTGCCGGGGACTGTGTACTTGGGTCGCTTACGTGGTGCCCTATAATCACCTCCACTAGTATCCAATTTCGCAACGCATTCTTCCAGGGCGTCAGCAATTTTGAAATGGAGTTGGATCATAGAAGTATGCTCGTAGGAAGCAACTGCGCCAGCTTGAAAATATCGATACAGATCGGCCTTTGGAGGGTCTGTTAAAAGTTTGAAGTAATCCACAAAAGAAACCTGCGGTACGATGGTTGTGGAGCCAACGAAATCTTGCGTCAACAAGGTCGAAGTGAATCCGATAGCAGCCTCAAGATCGTTCAAAAACACATTTTTGCTTTTCATATCGTACTTCAAGTACATTTCCAAAGCCGCCAGAAAGAAACCACCACGCCAGCTATCCTCCTGTGTACCACTTGACCATCGGCTGGGTCTACCAACACCGCCTTTGCTGTTAAAAAAGAACGGAACGATGTGCGGATTGCATTGGCACGTGATGAAGAATTGACAGTTCAGCATTTCCGCAAGGCCGTTAACAGGAATATCTTGTCTGATGGAGCCGTCGACGTAAGTCTCTTCGCTACCCTGCTGTCTTACGACACCATTGGTATCCTTATACTGCAGCCTGACAGCTGGAATAAAGCCTGGCACCGCGGCACTAGCCACCACGGCCGACGCGACCACAACGTTCGGTGCAGTCATATAGTTGAGAAGAACAGGAGGTGCTTTCTTTGTTGTTGAAGACAGAGTAATGCAGAATACTCGTCCCGTTTTCTCGTAAGCCTCTTCGAAGGTCAAGTCACCGCATGTAAACCTACGCAGTTCGATACAGAAGGACGGCAGCGAAACGAATGAGAATAGGAATGGTCGGTAGCAAACATTAACGAGACACTCCTTACGTACCATTGGATCAGTTTCATCCAGTCGTCAAACGCAAACATGTTCCCGTTCTCCATGACGCTTTTGACACGCTCTCTCCAAGACCTCTCAAAGCAGGTCAATTTCCCGTCCAGCACATCAATGCTGAAATCTCTCTTGAGTTCCTCGTCGGTTCTCGTGCAAAGGATAGAACCGACAACAGCACCGGCACTGGTTCCACTTATTATGTGAGGAAGCGTGCCCGTCTCTAACATGCCCCAAAGGGTGCCAAAGTGATAACATCCCATCATGGAACCACCGCTCAAGCAGAGAGCGGTTCGACCGTAGGCCGCACGCGCACGTTTCAGGAACTCCAGAACTCTCTCTCGGTGATGAACGGACGGAAGGGGACGCGACCCATTTCCATTCTGAGCGCCATTCTCGCTCGGAGCGGAACCTTGACTGTCGTCGTATCTCTGGTGCTGCAAACCTGGCAAACCAAAAGAGGGCACGCCGGATCGATTTTTCTTCTTTTCGTTGCGGATTTTGTTCTCCAGGGTCTTGTCGTACTGCTGCCATTGCTCCAAGTTTTCGTCTCCATTCTGAACAGGAGCCTTCAAGGCGTCATCAGTAATCCAATGCAAGGTCGTGACGACTTCCTCGATAAACTCCCTCACAATCACCTTGGGTTCGCCCGTATTCGAGTAACTGAAGAGATCTTCAGACATGATTCCACCAACGTTTTTACGTGTGCACTGCTGAATGACAGCCAAGGCCAGCAACGCATCTCCATTCGCCCGCGCTAGCCGCATATCTTTAATGAGCTCTCGGATAAATGCCCAGTTGTAGCGGTAGGAAGTATGATCGTCGACACCCCGCAGCCATCGGTCTCGTTTCTGCGACTGGTCCAGCTCGGCCGCGTACGCATACCATTCTGCATAGCTCTGAGCCTGCGCCATTTCTCGACGCATCTTGCGATGCTTTGGTACTGCTACGAGATACTCGGCCAGTCGGATTCCCATTCGAATCACTACATAGACCATTAGCTCGACAATGACCAAAAAGTACGTTAATCCCAATACCGGCCAACGCAACACTCGTGCCGAGAGGCCGTGTAAGCGACCCGGTACCACGGACAATAATGCCAACAAGGCTAGAACACCACCAAAACTCTGCCACAAAAAGACTCCAACTTTCCAATCCATCAATGGCCATTCCCTCGTGAACCACATGGACCAAGTTTCCGGATGCGGTCGGGGGATATTCAAGGCGGCCCACTGTTTCATTTGGACCGTCATGTTCATTAGTTCGGCGTAACTAATGGTACCGTCGTGGTTGGTATCAAAGTGGCGCAGCATATTGTCGGCGACGGAGACATTCTGGCCCATTACGGCCGCATGTTCCCAAAGTTGCCTCAACGATGGCAATTCTGCTTGTACCGGGGACCATTTGGGCAGGACAAAGTCGAGCAAGCCGTGGGCAGCGACGGTCAGGCCTTGGATGGTTTCGTTCAGTGCGTGCTCGAAAAGAAGACTCGTGGATGACATGGTCGGTAGTTAGGTAGGTAGCTAGTTTGTTTGGTGGTATGCCTACTGCTGCGGCTGTGGTAGAGTACAGTGCGATCGTCGTTTGTGCAGGAATGACTGACGAATGGATGCTTTAACGGTCGTATCGGAGGGTCCGCGAAGAATAATAAGTAGACCGGGGTGCGCTCTTAACCTTGGCCCCTGCTGTACCTCTCGGTTTATAAGAAAAGGCCAAGAACTCGTTCGAAGCCTGCGTTACAGTACACAACAGTATTAGCGCAACAAGGGGCTTGGCTTGGTGTGTACGGTATTGTATCTATATTATGTACGCCGCCGATTGGAACTTTGCTGTGGGATTGGATCGAATGCAAATGCACACCGTGTTACTGGTTGCTTAGCTAGCTGCCTCGAGAGCGAGAGGTCCATCGAGAAGAGGTTCGTCGATGGGAAAGTGTCACGACCCGAAAGCCTTCGTCCGTTACCATATTTGTGAGAATCACATATATATTTTTAATGTCGCTCCGACAAAAAACTGCCTCCACATTCCACATCATTATCGACAACAATCTCACAAACGTTGCGCTCTCACCTGTCTCAAAACGACGTACTCATTACACCATGATGATGCAAACGACAACTAGAATCCGCAGCGTCGGTTCCCGATATCTTGCCAGGACAACAGGAAGATTCTCCTCATCGGAAAGTAGAATGATCCAAGATCGACGCTCACAATCCCGACTGCTGAGTACTACCGTTAGTAGCAGCAACAGCGGCCACAACGAGACGGATCAAGCCGTCGACAACGGCGCCAACGTGAGCGCTACTACTGACACTGATACTGATACTGATACCACACCGCTACCATCCAAGCGCCGTGTCGATCCCATGGCACGACGACCTACCGTAAAATGTGATCCTTATGGACAGGGTGGAAAGCCAATGTCCTCGGTAGAAGCAGAAGCGTTACTCTTTACCCTGCACAGTGATTGGACCTTGTTGCCATTGCAATCAGCACCAGACAACAAGAATGACAAGAATGATGCTCCACCCCACTCTCTCGAACGCACCTTTGTTCACTCCGACTTTTTACAAGGTGCTGCCTTGGTGCAAACGTTGGCCGCCGTGGCGGTCGTGAACAATCACTTTCCTGCCCGGATAACACTGGAGCGAAGGATTGTCCGCAAGCAGTGGCAAGTGGTGACGCGCGTCCATTGTCACACGGTCGTGTTGGGTGGCCTGTCGACCCACGACTTTCATTTGGCCATGGTAAGTCGTAGTCTGCAGTATCGCACACTTTGTACAAGTAAAGGACGCGTCCTGTCCACTGAATCTCACAACCCAGTTATTGCCTTGCACATTTTCTTCTTCTTTCATCAACAGCTCATGGACGTTGAAGTAGACCGCCCACAAGTAAAAAAGCTGTACCTTCTTGCAGAGGTGTAAGGAGGTAGTACCGTGCGTATGAATTTAGAAATAGAGTCACCATCCACACTGTAGTAACCAGCATGAACCTATCATACTGTAGAAACTTATCCACACCCTCGGTTTCGAGCCAGACCAGCGTTTGCATGGGTCGGAAAACAACAAGTACGGACACGGACCAAACGGCACCTCTTTCTCTTTTTCACACTCTTTGTGTTTTCTTGACCGCGTTTGTTTGTTCAGCGAGCCGCCCGCGCATCAACAATCGGAATGGTCTAGACTAGTAGTTTAACAGAGAGGCTAGGTGATGGTTCGGTAGAAGATGCTTTATCGTGTCGTTTCGGTCGAAGGTTCCTGTCCTCCGAGAGCGCATCTTTTGCTGGACAAGTAGAAAAAGCGCGCGAAATCTTGCGACCAAACAAAAAGTCTGAACTATTTTCCCGCCGACCGCCGACCTGACCATGACATAACCTGGGTCCACCCGTTGCCTTAACGATACTCTCCTGCAGCAGCGCCATTACCCTTGTACATATTCGTTCCAAGACTTCCACAATGAATGCACTCTTGGGAACTGTCAACAAGTCTGTGGCTAAACGGATACGCCTTCGTTCACAACGTCGTGCAACATCCTCACAGCACCTGGTCGCCGCGTCGTCTCGCTGGATCCATCAGTCTCACCCCTGCAAGACTCATCCATACAGCGGTTCATGGAATTTCACACCTATCAAGCTACATAGAGACTCGATACATGAGCGCTCATTCTCAACCGGTGCTGCGTCGGACAGCTTGCAAGATCCATCGGCTCTACCTGCAGACGGTCAATTGCAGCTGGATTTTTTCGGCGAGCCCGTCACCTTCTTGGGGCTCTCTGCCGCAGACAAGACCACCAACGCTATGGCTGCTACCGATAGCTTTTTGCTTGCGATTGTTTCAAAAGGCAAGACGTGTATTGGCGGTGGCGGCGAAGCTGGACTGGAAGCGACGTCGGGGCACGCGGCAGCTCTGAGTTGGGCTGAAGTCTTGCGACACGCCACGGTATGGAATCACCCCGATAATGCCAACAAGATGGCTCCTATGCTAGCTTATACGGCAGTAGCACCACTATTGGCCCAAGCTGGTATCGCGTACGTACGTCACTTGGATACGCTCTTACTGCAAGCCAGAGCGGGTGCGCCCGGTTTGTCAGCCATTCAGATGGAATCCCTCATTGATTGTGCCGTGGCAGAAAGGGACAATCCGCATTTGAACCCCCGTGAACGATTACATCTAGCGGCGCTGTATTATATGCGTCAGGATGAACACCCAACGGCACTAGCAACCCTCTTGCGATTGTTGAGGACGTGCCCAGGTGACGCCTTGGCGTTGAGTCTCGTCATGGATCTGGCGCACACACTGGGCGACAAGGCGTCCGCTCTCAGGTACGCACGTTTGCCTCTTGACGCTTTACCATGCTCTCTTTTTAAACTATTGCTCCCTCACACGCATGCTAATTATCCTTTTTATTTTATTTTATTTCAAACAGAGCGGCAGGGTCCGTATCGGCGTACTGGAACGAGCGTCGCGGAGGATTCATTCGCCCAGCCATTCCAGGGCACGCCATGGCAACGTCACTACTAGCGCTCGGATTTGCCGTGGGTGGACGACACGAGGAAGCCGAACAAATGGCGGATCGAGCCATGGAACAAGGTAGAAGTGTCAGCGGGGCGTTGGCAACATGGGCACAGTGTCACGTGTTTGACGCCCGAGGGGGAGTTTCGGAAGGCATTTCGGCCCTGGCGAATTTTGACGGGATTTCGAATTACGAAGGCGCTGGTCTCCTGTTTTTTGACTGTCGTCTCAGTGGATATGGCGCTCGATTCAGTTTAGACCGAGAAGAGCGAGGTAGAGGGAAAAGTGCTGCGCTTCGGCTCTACGCGGCGAATTTCGATCGGGTCCTGGACTACAGCGGCTTTTCACGAGCTCAACCATGGCAACAGCCACAAGAAAAAGCTCCCCTGGCATGGGTGGAACGAACTTCGATCGAATCTGGAGACGCGGACGCTACATCGGATTCGTTCTTTGGTCGGCTAATGGGACGAAATAGTTCGAAAGCAAAGGAAGAGGAGGTAGAAGAAGAGGAGGAAGAGTTCGAAGTTGTAGCAAAAAAGGATGCCCCACCTTCAATGAAGCGAGAACGATGGGACCCATCCTGTGAAGACGTCCTCACTTGGATACCACCCACCCCACAGCTCTTGACCGATGCTACCTTACTGCTACTTCGTTTCACACTCAACGGAACCATATCGACAAGAAACGGCCGATGGGACTCCATCCGAAACTCTTGGACGGCCTACTTTGAGATTGAGCGAAAGAACGGTGAAACCTATCCTCTCAAGTTCTGTCCTCTGGCAAGCGTTATATCGTCTCTACTCTTTCCACCATCGGAGACGGGAGGCAATCGAATAGGAAGCGGGCGGCTTGCAAGAGGACTATACGAAATGGGCGAACAGCTAAAACTGGGAAACGTCACCGCAGAAGCGGCCGAGAGCACTGAGATACGCGAACTCATCGCGGAACGTGAGCCTGATTTCTGGCTACCAGCTGACGATGAACCACGACAGGAATGGAAAGAGATTGTGAATCACTTGGCGTCGGCCATTGACGGATACGACTACCCGGAAGAAGGTAGCGAAGGTGACGATGGTGTGGTTGACTTGTCGTTGCAGTTCGAAGCGTGGAACTTTGACGCAAGGCCAATTCTCGAACACGCTGTTGTTTATGCTGCCTGCAAATCCGGAGACACTACAAGCCTTCATCTTGCAAGATCGATTTGCAGCCAAGGCGTTACGCTGCGACCCAATTCGCCGGAGGAGTGGTGGCGGTACAGCATCGTGCTGGGTCTACTCGGCGACGAAGTCGGATCAGAGGACGCATTGAATGCAAGTATCGATTTTGGGGCTGGACAAGGTGCAAAGTCTTGACCAAGAGCTTGTTGGTCTATCTACTAGTAGCGTACTGGACACTTTGCTTATTATTTGGCCTTACGAATGGCATCCATTACCACCATTCCTTGTTTGATCGCAGCGACATTGTGCACCCGCACGACGCTGCAGTCTCCCGCGCCCTGACCGATACAAAGAGCCGCCACAGTGGATGCTATTGTCCCTGGATCACGTTCTTTGGCGTCAGCGACACCTGTAAGCTTTCCAATGAACCCTTTTCGGCTGGTCCCGAGTAGCAGAGGGACGTCTCCAACAATGGAACGAACTTGCGACAAGCTCTTGAGCAGTAATAGATTGCCTTGTAAATCCTTAGCGAAACCAATCCCAGGATCTAGAATCTGCATCCATCTAGGAATTCCCGCTCGCTCGGCAGCTACCGATCTTTCGACAAGTGCCGCCGCAACATTATTTACTACGTCGTCGTACTCTGTCATGGATTGCATCGTCTGCGGCGTACCTCGCATATGCATCAATACCATGGGGACCCCAAGTTCCGCCACAGTGTTCAGCATGGCCGGGTCAAAGCTCCCCCCGGACACGTCGTTTACGATATCAGCGCCCGCGCTAACCGCAGCTCTCGCAACCTGCGCACGTCTCGTATCAATAGAAATGGGAATGTCAGAGTCTGTGCGCATGACAAAGGTAGGAGGACGAGTGTGAGTGTCGACGGTATCGATCGAGCAGTACGCATGAGACAATCGGACAAGAACAACGTACCTTGTCGAATTCGCTCAATAACTGGTATGGTACGCTGTATCTCTTCTTCGATGGATATTTCCTTGGCACCGGGCCGGGTCGATTCACCTCCAATATCAATGATACCAGCTCCTTCTTCTTCCATTTCCAAAGCACGGTGCGCTGCTCGTTCAACCGAAGAAGACCACTGCCCTCCGTCACTGAAGCTATCCGGCGTACAATTCAATATGCCCATCACCGTCGTAGCGTCAAAACAAA
>Ga0307981_1001257_pt1 | contig 23275 bp, 20 predicted proteins | sample OrgLakmetagen987_FD_201849 | JGI IMG/M metagenome (GOLD analysis project Ga0307981, IMG submission 201849) | Saline water microbial communities from Organic Lake, Antarctica - #987 | ecosystem: Environmental > Aquatic > Non-marine Saline and Alkaline > Saline | place: Antarctica: Organic Lake... | reverse complement strand
GTCGGCACGCTTGCAGCCACCGATCCCGATGGTGACCCGATCACATACCGCCTGACCGGAAACCCGGGCGGGCTATTCGGCATCGCCGGCGACACCATCGTGGTCTCCGGACCGCTGGATTTCGAAAATGCGACCAGCCACATTATCTCTGTCGAGGCAAGTGACGGCGCGGGCGGCACCGACATTGCGACGTTCACCATCGACGTCACCGACATTCCCGAGGCCACGCCCTTTGATGACGTCATCACTACCGGCCCGGGCAACGACAGCTTCGACGCGCTGGCCGGCGATGACATAGTGCAAGGCGGCTTCGGCAACGATACGCTGCTGGGCAACTCCGGAAATGACCGGCTCTTTGGCGAGGACGGCGACGACGTCCTGAACGGCGGCGACGGCACAGATACACTGAACGGCGGCGACGGCGACGATTTCATCTTTGGCGGCAGCTCTCCGAACGACCTGCGCGACGTGATCTTCGGAGGCGCGGGCAACGACAGCATCGACGCAGGCGCCGGCAACGACGAAGTCTTTGGCCAGGACGGCAACGACACCATCGAGGGCGGTGCCGGCGTCGACACGCTGCAGGGTCAAGAGGGCGACGACGTCATCACCGGGTCGAATTTCTCGGACGAGATCTTCGGCAATGCGGGCGACGATTTCGTCAATGGCGGGTTCGGGTCGGACCGCATCAACGGCGGCAGCGGCGCGGACCGCTTCTTTCACGTCGGCGTCGAAGGCCACGGGTCGGACTGGTTGCAGGATTATTCCTTCGCCGAAGGCGACGTGCTGCTTTATGGCGGTGTAGGGGCGACGCTCAGCATGTTCCAGGTCAACACCACCAACACCGCGAATGCAGGAGCCGACGGCGTCGACGAAGCCTTCGTCATCTTCCGCCCGACAGAGCAGATCCTCTGGGCACTGGTCGACGGCGCGGGCGAGGACGAGATCACGTTGCGCCTGAACGGGCAGGACTTCGACCTGCTGGCGTGATCCGGCGCTGAGACCGGCGCGGCCAGCGGGAAAACTCTGGCCGCGCGCCCACATAAACTGTTTCACACGTCACGCATCCGTGGTGTTTGTTAACCATACTTAAACGCGCTGACTCGCCACTTGGTATTGTCGTATATTTTTGGATGACGCCTTTTTTTACTTTGGCACCGCACCCCGGCGCTCATAAGGGATTTTTGACATGACACAGACACTCATCTTTACCGCAAACAACGGCACGCTTGGCCAGGAAATCTGGCGGCTTGACGCCGATGGCATGGGCGCCTCCATCATCGCCGACCTGAACTCCGGCGCAGACGGATCCGACCCCTTCTACCTCACGCCGTTCAGCAACGAGGTTCTGTTTAATGCCAACAACGGCACAGTGGGCTATGAGTTGTTCAAGACCGACGGCACCAATGCGGGCACGGTTCTGGTCGACGACATCCATTTCGGACCCAACGGTTCCTTCCCGAACGCGTTCACCGATGTCAATGGCCGCATGTTCTTTACCGCGACCGAGGATGCGTCGGGCAATGAGCTGTATTCGACCGACGGCACCGCGGCGGGCACATTGTTGGTGCGCGACATCAACGCCGGTTCAAATTCGTCCAACCCATATGGGTTGGTTGACCTGAACGGCACCTTGTTGTTCACCGCAGACGACGGTGCCTCCGGCTCCGAGCTTTTCTTCAGCGACGGTAGCTTTGCGGGCACCCAGCAGTTGATCGATATCTATCCCGGTGCGATCGGCAGCAATCCGTTCATTCCCGCAAACGGCGTGATCGGCAACACGGCCTATTTCTCGGCGACCGAACCGACCAATGGCAATGAACTGTGGAAAACCGACGGAACTACGGCAGGCACTGTGCTGGTGCGCGATATCAACCCCGGCAATTCCGGTGCCTTTATCAACATCAAGGGCGAGTTTGAAACCGTCGCCGACGATGTGATATTCTTCACCGCCGAAGACGGTAGCCGCGGACGCGAATTGTGGCGCAGCGACGGTACGTTGGGGGGCACGAGCATCGTCGCCGACATCAACCCCGGCGCGGGCGGTTCCAACATCGGCGAGATCGCCGAGGTTGGCAACAGGCTGATCTTTGATGCCGACAACGGCACCTCGGGCCGCGAATTGTGGGTGTCGGATGGCACCTCGACCGGCACCAGCCAATTGCTCGACATCCGCCCCGGCGCATCGTCTTCTTTTCCCAGTTATTTCACAGCAATCGGAGACGGGTCGCGCGTCGTCTTCAGCGCCGAAAACGGCACGGCGGGCTACGAATTGTGGGTGTCCGACGGCACCACCATCGGCACGATGATGGTCGCTGACATCAATCCGGGGTCTGGCTCTTCGTTCCTCTACAACTTCACCGCTGTCAATGGTATCGTCTATTTCAGCGCCAACGATGGCACCAACGGGTCCGAGCTGTGGCGCACCGATGGCACGACAGCGGGCACCATGCTGGTCGAGGACATCAATGCCGGGCCGAGCTCATCCAATCTCAACTTTTTCGCCGTTCTGGACATCAACGAAGACCCCGATCTCACGGCGCTGTCAGGCAGCACCGCGCCCGAGAATGCGGCGGTCGGCACGCTGGTCGGCACGCTTGCAGCCACCGATCCCGATGGTGACCCGATCACATACCGCCTGACCGGAAACCCGGGCGGGCTATTCGGCATCGCCGGCGACACCATCGTGGTCTCCGGACCGCTGGATTTCGAAACTGCGACCAGCCACATTATCTCTGTCGAGGCAAGTGACGGCGCGGGCGGCACCGACATTGCGACGTTCACCATCGACGTCACCGACATTCCCGAGGCCACGCCCTTTGATGACGTCATCATCACCGGCCCGGGCAACGACAGCTTCGACGCGCTGGCCGGCGATGACATAGTGCAAGGCGGCTTCGGCAACGATACGCTGCTGGGCAACGCCGGAAATGACCTGCTCTTTGGCGAGGACGGCGACGACGTCCTGGACGGCGGCGACGGCTCAGACGGGCTTAACGGCGGCGACGGTGACGATTTCATCTTCGGCGGCTCATCCCCCGACGACCTGCGCGACGTGATATTCGCGGGCGCGGGCAACGACAGTGTTGACGCAGGCGCCGGCAATGACGAGGTCTATGGCCAGGACGGCAACGACACCATCGCGGGTGGCGCTGGCGTCGATACGTTGCAAGGCCAGAACGGCGACGACGTGATCACCGGGTCGAATTTCTCGGATCTGATCTTCGGCAATGCGGGCGACGATTTCGTCAACGGAGGCTTCGGGTCGGACCGCATCAATGGCGGCAGCGGCGCGGACCGCTTCTATCACGTCGGCTTCGAAGGCCACGGATCGGACTGTTTGCAGGATTATTCCTTCGCCGAAGGCGACGTGCTGCTTTATGGCGGTGCAGGGGCGACGCGCAGCATGTTCCACGTCAACATCACCAACACCGCGAATGCAGGAGCCGACGGCGTCGACGAGGCCTTCGTCATCTTCCGCCCGACAGAGCAGATCCTCTGGGCACTGGTCGACGGCGCGGGCGAGGACGAGATCACGCTGCGCCTGAACGGGCAGGACTTCGATCTGCTGGCGTGATGCGCGGCCTTACTGGAATACCGCCTGGACCACCGACGGCACCGACGCGGTAGAGGCTGTGGACCCGACCGCAATCGTGATGGTGCTGTCGTCGCCCTATATCACCAGTGATGCGACAGGGGGCCCTACCACGCCTGCATCGGTTGAGTTTCTGGCCGATATCGACGGCATGCTGCTTGAGGATTATGTCGGGTTCACGGCATCCGACCCCGGCGACACCCCCGCGCTGCAATGGGCCAACGCGCAGATCGCGCCTTCGGCGCAGCTGTTGTCGCTGGATTATGGCGGGACGCCCTCGCAACTGGCGATCTACAACGCAAGCGTCGCGGCACTGGGCATCCTGCCCGGATTTTCGGTCAATGCCAATTACGACACAGGACCTGCCACGCCTGTTCCCGCAACCGCTGGCAATGACAGCCTGACCGGCACATCGCTGGCCGACAGCATTGAAGGGCTGGACGGCAACGACACGCTGATCGGGCGCTGGGTGCGGACAGTCTGCAAGGCCAGCTTGGCGACGATTTCCTTATCGGCGGGGCGGACGGCGATCTGCTGCTGGGCGGCACGGGCAATGACCCGATCATCGGTGGCGGCGGCAATGACACAATGGCGGGCGGCGGCGGGCGACGGCGGCGTGGACGCGGCGAATTACTACTTTGCCGGTGGCGGTGTGCGGGTCAACCTGTCGCTGCAAGGTGCGTCGCAGAATATCACCTCCGGTCAGGGGTTCGATCTGCTCTCGGGGTTCGGGAACATGCTGGGCTCAGCCAATTTCGACAATCTGTTGCGCGGCGGCGCCTTGGACACCGGATTGCAGGCTACGGCGGTAGCGGCGAGGACGCGGTTTACGGCGGCGCGGGCAAAGATTTCATCGGCGGCGCAGACGGGGCCGACACGCTGGATGGCGGCATCGGCAACGATATCCTGAACGGCGGCGCAGGCGCGGACCGACTGACCGGCGGCGCTGCTGGGCGATGTGGATGGCGACACCATGGCCGATCTGAACATCGAGCTGGACGGCGTCACCAGCCTTGCAGGGATCACCCTGATCCTGTGATCTCACCCCGCCTAGACCACCGCTGTGAGATGGCGCAGCCCGGTCTCTTCGGCGCGGCAGATCGGGCGCGGGCAGCCGTCGATGGTGAGACTGGGCAAGACCGCAGCGCCAGCGCCCGCCACCACGCCCGCCACCACGCGGCGGCCTGCAAAATCATCGAGCGACACCGATGCAGGGCGCGCTGCGGCCACCAGACGTTCCTGCACCAGACCCAGCGCCAGACGTTCGCCCAGACGCAGGCTGGCGCGGGTTTCCGCATGCCAGAAGCCACCCGCCAGATTGCGGCCCAGCGCGACGTTGCCCGCCAGCTTGTCAAGCTCGCACCCCAGCAAGGGACGCGGCGGGCAATTGCCGTTTTGCGCGGCCCCCGCAGGGCCCACCGCCCTTGGGGCCGTGGTGCCAAGTGTCACCGGCTGACCGTCGGCCTCATGGGTGGCAAAAAGCGCCTTGAGCAGCGTGGCGCAAGCGCCCGCGACAATCGCATGACCCGCGCCATCGGCAGGCATCAGCGGCACGTTGTCCACCATCGTGCCGGGCAGCATCAGGTTGTCGCGAAACCGCGTGTCCGACCAGTCCGGTCCGGGCATCGCGCGGCCAAAGCCCACCGCGCCGTCGCGCCGGTTCAGCCGCCCGATCCAGCGCAAAAGGTTGGGCGCGTTCTGCGTCAGCTCGTCCAGTGCCGCCTGCACCAGGGCCAGTTCAGGCTCCAACGCGGCATCGGGGACAGCGCCTTCGTTGCGGCCTTCGCTGCGGTTATGCAGCATGGACAAACGGGCCGCGATCACGCCCGGGCGCGCCATGCGCAAAGGTGCTGCGGCCAGTTCGCGCGACGCCCGCAGGCTGCGCGACGTGACCTCGGCCATCAGCGACAGGATATGCGGCCCGGTCCAGAGGCCGGGCTGACCCAGGTGCGGATCGCGCGGCACGCCGTGCGCCAGCAGATGCAGCGCCGCATGAAACAGCGCCTGCGACGGATGGTGCAGATGCACATGGCCCGCCAGGGCCCGCAGATCGGGCAGCGCGCTCGCGGTTTCTTGCTCGGGCCAATGCGGCCAGGCGGTGCGCGCCTGCGTCAGCGCGGCCAGCCAGCCGGCCCAGTCGTCCAGCGGCCGGTCATTGCCGGGCATCGCGCCCAGCGCCTCTGCCAGCGGCGGTGCGCCGTCGGGGACCCTTGGGGCCATGAGACGGGACAGGAACGCGCCATGACCCCGTTCCGACGTCAAAGCCGACCCCGGCAAAGCGCCGCGAAGCAGGGTGGACAATGTCAGCTGGCCATCGCCGTTCCAACGTGCAGACCGGCGATGGCCCTCTTCCTTCCGCAGAGCCCTGTGCGCGGTGTCTGCCGTGTGCGCAAAGCCGACAGGGAGAGCGTGGCGATCAAACCACGCGAGGCTGCGCAACTCGCACAAAAGCTCGTGCAGGGAGAATTCTGTCTGTGGGTCGATCCGCACCCGCGCATGCGGGCTGGACAGCTGATCGAACGGCACATCGCGCAACAGCGCCATGGCATAAAGCTCGGCCATTTCGGCGGCAAGCTCGGACGGACCCATGCGCAGCGGCGTCACGCCGAGGGCTTTGGGCCGGGCCGGCGCACCGCCGCCCCTGCGGCCCCCCTGAATGGTGCGAAAGGGGAACGGGCTCGGACGCAGCAAGTTACGGGTCATCTGTCAGGCCTTTCTGTGCGGGCTCTTGCGGGGGCTTTGGCCGCCCCCCAAGCGCTTGACGTTGCGGAAATCGTTAACGCCACTCTGCCCGGCCTTCGTGAACCCAGAGTGAGCGCTGCGTGAAACCCGCGTGACAACTGCGCGAATTCCATCGCGCTTGCAGCTGTCGGGCGGCCTTGCAGCGTGAATTCTGCGCAAATCCGGCGCGATCGCTTGACCGGGAGGAAAACGCGCGGTTTCCTCCCCGTGACGCAGAATGGTTAAGGAACGGGCAGGATGATCGCGATTGAGCAGCACAACGACGCCCCGTTCTGGGATGGATATCTCGACTGGTCGCGCCTGATGACTGCGCGGCAGGGCCACAAGAGCGGCACCGCATTCGAACCGATCTTCGTGCGCCTGACCGGCAGCGACATGCCCGCCGCACGGCAAAGACTGCACGATCTGGTGGCAGGTCCCGGCGATCATGTGATGGAGACGTCGGAGCTTGCCCACCTGACCGCGCGGCTGGCCGTTTCCGAACCGTTCGAAGGGCTCGAGGATGTCTATCCGCTTTACCGCGTGCCCGGCACTTCCGCGCCGGAGGGGCTTTGGGATGTCATCGACATAGGCTCGGATGTCTGGCTCGACACGCCCGATGCGCCGCCCGCCCCGCAGATGACCGCCTGCCCGCGCAAGGGCAAGCCCATCGTCGCGGTGCTGGACGACGGGATCGGCTTTCTCAACCGGCGGTTTTGCGTGGCCACTGACACGGGATTCGAGACGCGGTTCCATGCCGTCTGGCTGCAATCGCGCGAAAGGGGCGCCAGCGACGGTCATGTCGTCTCTTTGGGCCGGGTGCTGGGCAAACCGCAGATCGACGCCTTGCTGCACGGCTGCGAGGGGTCGGCCTATTCGGCGCTCAACGCAGGGCTCTTTGGCCCGGACGCGCATCGCAGTGCGGAATACGCCACCAGCCACGGCACCCATGTGCTGGATCTGGCCGCAGGGGCGGACCCCTGCGATGCCGACGATCCGGCCCGCGACTGGCCGCTTCTGGCGGTGCAATTGCCCCCCGAGGCGATCGGCGACACCTCCGGCACGTTGTTCGAGAGCTATCTGGTTCAGGGGCTGCGCTGGGTTCTGGCGCAAGCGAGCAGCATCGACGCCCATGCGCCGGTGATCGTCAACATCTCACTGGGGATGCTGGCCGGACCCAAGGACGGCACACGCTTTGCCGAATACCAGATCGCGCGCGAGGCCCGGTTCCGGGAGATGGCCACAGGCCAGCCCGTGCGCATCGTCTGGTCGTTCGGCAACAACCGGCGCACGCGGCAATGCGCACGGCTCGATTATGACGCACAGGCTGGGCGTCCGAATTCCGATACCGACCGGCATATCACCTGGCGCGTGCAGCCCGGCGACCGCACCGCCAGCTTTCTGGAGATCAGCCCCGCCGCAGGCCAGCGCGCAACCGAGTTCGAGGTGCAGTTGACCAGCCCCGACGGTCAGTCCTCCGGCTTCATGGCGCTGGCGCCGGGATCACATGTGTCGATGTGCACCCCCAAAGGCGCGGCGCTGGCGCGGATTTATCGCAACCCCGTGCATGATCTGGGCGACGGCATGTCAACCCCGCCGAACTGGTGCATCGCCATGGCCCCCACCGAGGCCGCAGGCCGCCCGCAGGCCCCCACAGAGGCCGCAGGCCCGCAGGCCCGCACCAATGCCACAGGCCCGCAGGCCCCCGCCGGGGCGTGGCGCGTCTCGACCCGGTATGGCGGTTCGGAGCCTTTGCAGATCGTGCTGCAAATCCAGCGCGACGACACCGCGCTGGGGCATTGGCCGCTGGGTCGGCAATCGTATTTCGACGACCCCGCCGCCTATGCCGAGGATGCCGAACTGCACGACACATCGGGGCTGGACCCGGTCTGCGCGATCACCCGCGCAGGCAGCCATTCCGCGCTGGTCACGGCCCTCGCTCCGGGCGGCGGTCCATGCTCTGCGCGGCAGGTGTTCAGCGTCGGGGCTGCGACACGCGGCGGGGCCGGTGCCGACCCCGTGCCGTCGGTCTACTCTGCGGAGGGGGCGGCGGATATGGCCCCCGGCCCGATCCTGAGCACAATCGCCGATGACGGCCACGCGCTGCGCGGATTGCTGGCCTCCGGCACGCTGTCGGGGTCAGCCCGGGCGATCCGCGGAACGTCGGTGGCGGCGGCTTGCGTCAGCCGGGCGCTGGCCCGCAGCGCCGCGCAGATCAAGGCAAACGCGGCAGGGGCACACCTAGAGGATTTCGACCCGACACTGGTGTGGCTGGTGCCTGCGCCGGTCGAAATGGCGGCGCGTTTGGGTCAGGCAACGATCAATCCGGTCGGGCCGAGGGACCGTCGGTAAAAGGCGATTTTTTAAAACAGCGGCCGTCTTGAACGCCAGCCGAAGACCTGAAAAATCCGGGGCGGCCCGAAAGCTTGCCCCGGTTACTCATACCAATCGGCCTGCGCGGAAACAGGCCGTCACCCCTGAAACTCGGTTACCATTCCTCCTGCGCCTTTTCCCACATCGTCGCCAGCCACGGCGGCGGATCCCCGGCTAGGGCCGCCGCGCCGGTCCCGATCACCGCCGGATCCGCCAGCGCATCACCCAACAGCGCGATGTTGAAATCTCCGGCATAGCCCGCGCCCCTGAACGTCCGTGCAGGCGTGGTCGTGCAGCCATCCAGCCAGTTGATCAACGCCTCGGCCAGCGTGATGCCCAGCGTCGCACCGCACATCGAATCACTGGGGAAATGCACACCCGCCACCGTCCGGTTCACGGCGATCCGCGCGGCATGGCGCATCATCTCGTTCTGACCCGTGACAGCCGCCGCCGGGTCGAAATCGGACTGCATCACCAGCCGGGTCATCAACGTGGCCACCGCAAAGGCTTCGGTCGCATGGCCCGAAGGCCAGGCCCCATGCCCCGGCGTCTGGATCATCGGCTGCACCTCGGTCGACATCGCGATGGGCCGCGCCACGTCGAACCCCATCTTGAGCGGCATCTCGACATGTGTGCACAGCCGCAGCATCGCCGCAGCCAGCCACAGGGTCCACTTGGTCGCGTCGGGATGCATATATCCGACGCTGCCATAGAACGACAGGATATCGCCGGTCTGCACCTGGATTTCCGCCAGCCGGTCGAGCCGCAGATCGGCATAGCTGCGTAGGTAATGCAGCTGATGCTCGGCCAGAAACGGGTCGGACGGCTTTTCCAGCGTCACGATGGTCTGATCGCGAAACGTCAGGTGGCCGGTGGCGTTGGCCCGCGTATCATCCGCCAGATCCACCCCGAACATCGCGTAAAGCGCCTGATCCAGCACCGCTTGGCGCGGAAAGGCATCCAGCCTGCGAAACGCGTCCCAGCTGCTCCGCCCGGTCTGGACCGGAACGCGTGAGGGCGTGCCCGGCCAGTAGGCCTGCGTGCCGTCACGCGCCAGTGCCAGCGCCAGCGAAAGGTAAGGCGACCCGCCGCCGCCGGCATGGGCCTGACCGCCCTGACCGCCCTGCCCCCCCTGACCACCTTGACCACCTTGACCGCCCTGGCCACCTTGACCACCTTGACCGCCCTGGCCACCTTGACCGCCCTGGCCGCCTTGCCCCCCGAATACCGTCATCCGCCGTCCCCTTGTGTGACCCATCGCGACCTTCCCGGTTGGCAGCCACCGGGTCAAAGGGATTTTAACCACCCAAGTTGCTTTTCACGCTGAATTCACGATTGTTGCCGGGTGCGTGATCTGCGTGTTAGCATCGCGTTCGCAGTGGCCGTGCGGGCTGGGCCTGTCCAGCGCCCGGCGGGAGCACGCACAAGGGGTTCATGCGACCAGATGGCATCAGCGAATACGTCTCTCTTACTGACGCTTATGGGTCCGATGCGGGTCAGCGCAGCCGACGGGCAGGACATGACCCCGGTGGGTGCCAAGCATCAGGCGCTGCTGGCGCTGCTGGCGCTCAGCCCCGGCATGACGCGGGGCCGCCGCTGGATCGAGGACAAGCTGTGGTCGACCTTTGGCCCGACCGAGGCCAGCGCCAACCTACGGCAGGCGCTGACCCATCTGCGCAAACATCTGGGGCCGCACAGGGACGTGCTGCTGTCGGACCGCGTCAGTATCGCGATCGACGCCAAGCGCGTCAGCGTCGATGTGCTGGCTCCGGGGTTTGGTGCCAATGTGGCGGCGCGGCACGATCTGCTCGAAGGGCTGGACGTGCGCGACCCCGAGTTCGAGGATTGGCTGCGCGACGAACGTGCCCGGGTCGACGCGGCCCTGGCCCACAGCCGTCCGCGCGCCACGGCGGGGCTGTTGGTGCGCACCCGGTCGGGCGGGCAGGGCGGCACGATGGCGGACATGGTCGGCGACATTCTGGCCAACCAGATCGGCGAGAACATTGCCGAAAACGTCCGCGCATGGCGGCAGTCGGGCGACCCTGCGGGCGACACGGCCACGCCGCCCGATCTGGAGATTTCCTGCGATGTGCTGGGCCATTCCGAGGCCGGACCGCACCGGGTGTTCATCAAGATCGTGCATCTGCCCAGCGCGCGTATCCTCTATTCCAAGCTGCACCCGCTGGCCGCTTTGGAGGATGTTCTGACGTCCGAGCGGGCCATCGCGTCGGTGGTCTTCGAGGCTGCCGACCGCGTCGTCGGGCAATTGCCGCAGATCGTCGAAAACGCCCGCCCCGAGGCCCGCGCCACCGCCCTGTCGCGGTTGGCGATGTACCGCATGTTCAGCTTTGAGCCAGAGGCCCTGCGCGAGGCCGACAAGCTGCTGAGCCAGGCGCAGGAGATCGATGCGAACGGTGTCTACACCGCGTGGCGCAGCCTGATCCGCACGATCCAGTATATCGAATTGCTTGAGGAAAACAGCCAGGCCCTGATCGAAGAGGTCGAGGCGCTGAACCACCAGGCGCTTGAGGCCGGGGCGGATAATGCTCTGGTGCAGGCGCTGATTTCTCAGGTTCGGGTGATGACGCTGGGCGATGCGGCGGGCGCGATTGATCTCGCGGAACAATCGGTCGAACGCAACCCGAATTCGGGCTTTGGCTGGCAGGCTCTGGCCGCCGCCCGGATGCTGGCGGGTGATCCGAAAGAGGCGTTTCGCCATTCCCGCAAGGGCCGCGAAATCGCACGGTTCTCGCCGTTTCGCCAATGGTGGGATCTCTATCATTGCATCGTGGCGGTGGCCTGCAACGACCCGCAAGAGGCGATCATCGCGGGCGAGGCCGCGGCCCGTGCAGCACCGTCGTTTCGGCCCGCGCACCGGCATCTTCTGGCGCTTTATGCGCTGGACGGGCAATTGGACAAGGCACAGGGCGTGGCCGACAGGCTGGCGCGGATCGAACCTGGCTTCTCGCTCGACCGGATCATCAACGACGAAAGCTATCCGGTGCGCACCCTGCGCCGCACCGGCATGCTGGAGCCGATCCGCAATCTGCTGTGACCTGGCAGGCTGATCCGGCGGACGTCAGGCGATCCCGCGCAAATGCAGATGGAATGCCTGATCGAAGGCTTCTGGCTGCTCCAGATAGGGGCTGTGACCGCAGTTTTGCAGCACCACGCGCCGCACCTGACCGCCGCGCGCCTCGTAAAAGGCCAGGGCGGCTTCTGTTTGCGCCACCATCGGTTGCGGCGGCACCACGCCGGGTCCGGGCCAGCCCGGCACCGCCCCCATCTGGCCAAGCGCGCCCAGATCAAACATCGACATATCCGACACCACCATATCGCGGTCGCCGCGCAGCCAAAGGATTGGCGGTTTGTCCGTCACGTCGCAGAACGCCACCGGATGCGACTGATAGATCGGGGCCAGCGCGTTGACCGGGCCGTAGCGCCCCGGCGCGCTGCCCGGCCAGTTGGCGGAGGGCTGCGCGTCACCGGGATAAGCCTGCGGCCCGGTATGTTGCGCCAGTGCTGCATCCAGCAAATCCTCGATCGCGTGAGGCACGAACGGCGGCGCCCACACGAAGGTGTTCAGCACATTGCGCGGCGCGGCTTCGCTGTCGGATGACCGGTCGCCCATCGCCAGACGTCGCGCAAATTCAGGGTTCACCGCCCCTGCCCCGCTGGCCGCACCATCCGCGAACGCCGGACTGCCGTCAGCCCGCGTGCCGCCAAAGCCGTAAGGCGATCCGGGACTGACCTGCGTCAACGACAGAACCCGCGCCGGATGATCCGCCAGAAACCGCCAGAGCACCGACCCGCCCAGCGAATGGCCGACCAGATGCGCGGCCTCTAGTCCCAGCGTGTCGAAAAGCGCCGCCAGATCGTCCGAGAAATCGCCCATGCCGCGCGTCGCGTCGATCAGTGCACCCAGCTCCGCCCCGCCGTATCCGCGCAGATCGGGCGCGATCGCGCGCAATCCGTCGGGCAGACGCAACATCGTGTCATGCCACCAGCGGCCAGCCGAAAGATTGCCATGCACGAACACGACCGGCACGCCATTTTCGGGGCCATACATCGACACATGCGTCGAGAGCCGGGATGTCTGCACCGGAACGCGCGCAACAGAAGCGAAAGCCTTGGTCAAGTAATGGAAATCCGGATCAGGAGTGTTTAAAGTCATACCACCAGATATGTCCCCATGGACCAAAGTCAATTGTCGCAACAATCGACGATTCCCATGCCGAAAAATCGCGGAAAACCCGTGTGCGGCGCGGAAAATCTGCGGTGAATTCCGCCGCGGCGGCAAATCCACCCTCCCGGCGCGCAGCCATGGTGAGAAGCGCACGCATTCTTGCACGCCCGCAGCGCCCTGCACCCCGGGGCAACCGGTCCGGGCGGGCGACCTGGGCTTTGCAAGAGCACCCGACCGGGGCTATCGTGCAGTAAAAAGGCGGCTGTGATTAGAGAGACCGCGATCAGGAACACGATACATCATAAAGGAATTCGGGCATGGCACTGGGCACTGGCACTGGGCACTGGCACTGGGCACTGGCACTGGGCACTGGCACTGGGCACTGGCGGCTCGATTTTTCCGGGCCCGGAGGGGTTGTCGCAATTCGGTGCACGGGTGCACGCCCTGGGGGATGTGAACGGCGACGGCATCGACGACATTCTGTTCGGGTCGGACCGCTATAACGACAGCAACGGCGGCGCGTTTTGGGTCTATGGCCAGCAGGGCGGGATCGGCGCGGTCGTGCCCGTCGTGCCCGTCGTGCCGGTCGTGCCGGTCGTGCCGGTCGACACGATGCGCGTGGATCAGGGCGTCAAGCTGACGGGCGCGCTCAGCGCCAGCAGCGTGCAATTCGGGTGGCCGCTGAGCGCCAATGCCCTGCGATCTGATGCGTCATGTGGCTTTAATTAGCTTGTTCTTTACGATTCCGTTACAGTAACGTCGAAAAGAAAGTTTGGTTAATGCTAGGGGACAGACCATGCCAGTGATTCAAGAAACAAATGATGCTGCGGAAAATCGCGGCACGCTTTACGCTCTGGAAAACGGCGATACGTTCCTTGGACGACTCGACACCGAAGATGCCCTTGACTGGGTTCGCGTCGATCTGAGCCAGAACCACAGCTATCTGTTCAGCTCGTTCGGTGACGGCGCGGCGAATGCCGCGTCGCGGTTCGACCTGACATTGTTCAACGACGCCGGCGACGTTGTCGAACAACGCGTCGGCGTGGCACCTGTCGCGGGCCAGCAGCCGGGCGCCAATCTGTGGGTGTCGCCCACGGTTTCCGGCACATACTGGCTTCAGATGGGCACCGGATCGGACCAGCTTGGCGGCGCCGGGGATTACGGTGTCACGATGGTGCGCGAAATCGCCGACAACCGCGCCACCATGGCGCATATCGCGCCCGGTCAAAGCACGATGGGCCGCAACGAACATATCGCCGACCGCGACTGGTATCGCGTCGATCTGCGCGCCGATCTGGGTTATGTGTTCCGGATGGAGGGCGCAGGCGCCAACGCCGTCGCGGCGACCACTCTGGCCTTGCACGACGCCAGCGGAACGCCCATAGCCACCGCCACTGGCGAGCTTGCCCAGACTCCGATCCAGTCGGGCGTCTATTACATCTCAGCAGGGGCCGCGGACCTGTCGCAGAACAGTGTCGGCGATTACCGCCTGTCGATGATTCAGGAAATCGCCAATACCGACCGGACCAGCGCCGCGATAGACCCCGGCGAAACAGTACGATCCTGGTTGGACACCGAAACCGATGTCGACGTGTTCCGCATCCAGATGGCGGCAGGCGACAGTTACCAGATCGCGCTGGCCCCGACGCCGGGGTCGCAGATCACCCGCGCCGACCTGGCGGTGCGGTCCAGCGGCGTTGACGCGGCCGAACTGGACGCACCCGGCGTCACCCCGTCGCAGACCTATCTTTACACCGCCACCTACGGCGGCACGCATTTCATCGAAGTCGGCGGCGCAGGCGGCCCCGGCGGCTATGCGTTGCGCGTCTCGGGCCCCCGCACCGAAGGGCATGACGGCCCCGACCTGCTTGAGGGCACGATTCTCAACAACCTGATCTACGGGTTCGACGGCAATGATACGCTGCGCGGTAATGGCGGCGACGACACGCTGGTGGGCGGCGACGATGCCGACGTGCTGAGCGGCGGCGCAGGAAACGACGTTCTGCTGGGCGGAGATACCGCGCGCGATCGCGCCGACACGATCTTTGGCGGCGACGGCAACGACCGGGCCGAGGCCGGGTATGGCGACGATTCCGTCTATGAGATGAACGGCGACGACACGCTGGTGGGCGGCTTTGGCGTCGACACGCTGGCCGGTCAGGACGGCAACGACGTGCTGGCGGGCGAGGCCGGAAACGACGCGTTGTTCGGCAACGCGGGCGACGATTTCGTCAATGGCGGCTTCGGGTCGGACCGGATCAACGGCGGCACCGGCGCGGACCGGTTCTTTCACGTCGGAGAGCTCGGCCATGGCAGCGATTGGGTGCAGGATTATTCCTCGGCCGAAGGCGACGTGCTGCTTTATGGTGGCACCGCCACCCGCGACCAGTTTCAGCTCAATTTTGCCAACTCCGCAGGCGCGGGCGAGGCCGGCGTCGCCGAAGCCTTCGTCATCTTCCGCCCCACCGACCAGATCCTCTGGGCGCTGGTCGACGGCGCGGGCGAGGACGAGATCACGCTGCGCCTGAACGGGCAGGAGTTCGACCTGCTGGGCTAGGCGCCCCCCCGCGCAGCACAGACATAAGAGCACCGGTACATGTTCACCGATCCCCTGTTTCGGTTCCAGACCTACCTGTCGCAAACCTGCAGGATCGGGTTTCATGACCCCACGGCGCTGATACCCTAACTGAACGTGGATGCGATCTGGCAGGTGCTTGGGCTGAAGATTGAAGTGCGACACCGACAGCCCGAAGGGCATAGAATGTCGCCATGGAAAGACACTACAAACACCTGAACGCCGATCGCGGGTTTGTCACATTCGCACCCCTGACCGTGTTTGGCCGCGAGCCGCAAGGCGCGGGCCTGACCCACGGCTCCATGACGCTGGTCGCGGCCCCGGTCTATACGTCGAGCTATCTGACCCCGCCCGCAGGCCCCATCCCCGACCCGATCCCGGACGTGGAATGGAACGGCGGTTTCGACCCGCTGGCGTTGCCGGACATCCCCACGACGCTGGGGCTGGATCTGTCGGGGTCCGGGGGGAAACAGCACCGACGCCACCTCTGTCGGCAGCGGATGGGAGATTATCGCAGAGGCGTGGATCGACGATCTTGAAGTGCCTTCGGCCAATTACACCGTCGATGCGTCGGGCAATGGCGCGGTGGGCATCACCGGCGGCGTGGTGGCCCTGATGCTCGAGGCGAACCCCGATCCTCGCTGGCGCGACGTGCAGTCAGGCGATGGCGACGACATGCTGCCGGGCAACAACAGCGCCATGCTCCTGACTGCGGGGCGCGGCGACGACACCATCGCGGGTGGCTTTGGTGTGGATGACCTGCACGGACAGATCGGCGACGACGTGATCACGGGATCGGCGTTCAGCGATCCGGTGTTCGGCGGCGCGGGCTTCGATTTCATCAATGGCGGGTTCGGCTCCGGCCGTGTCAATGGCGGCGCGGACGCAGTGAACGAGGCTTTCGTGATCTTCCGCTCCACCGGCCGGATCCTCCGGGCGCTGTTCGGCGGCGCGGGCACAAGGCAAGATCACCCTGCAACCGGCAAGGCAGGCGTTCGGTCTGCTGGCCTGGGGTCAGATCGTGCGGCCTTTGCCTCCGGCGCGCGGAAAACCGCTACGTCGTGCCGCGCACAGGGTAGCCGTCCTGCACAACCAGCGGCACCTTGCTGAGCAGAAACGCCAGATCGGGCCGCGGGAACGGCATGTTCGCCACGTCGATCAGGAAAAGCCGTCCGTCGGGACGCACCCACATCACGCCCGGTTCGCAGAAGACCGGCGTTTCGGCCTCCTTGATCGCGGTGCTGATATAAAGCCCCCAGTCACGGGCTACGGCCTCGGGCAGCGAATGGCCGATGGTCAGCTTGCCCACATTCCATTCCGCGGCGGTTTTTGCAGCGCGCTCTGCGGACTCCATCGACAGCGCCAGCACGGAAAACCCGGCCTCTGCATATCCCTCGGCCAATGCGTCAAGCTCTTCGAGTTGCGTTTTGCAGATCGGGCAATGATAGCCGCGATAGAACACCAGCATGGTGAAATTCTGCGGCTTCTGCTCTGACAGGGTCCATGTGTCACCGCCCACGACGGGAACGGACAGCGCGGGCACCTGCGCGTCCGGCATCAGTTTCAAGGTCATAATGGCTCCTTCAGGGTTTGGTCCGACCGGAGCCGAGCCCATGATCGCCGCGCAAACGACGCATCGGCGAAAGGCGAAGACCCGGATCGTCACGACATGGGTAGATTTCAATTGCCGCAGCGACAAGACGCAACGCATTGGCCATGACCGTGCTCATTTGACAAGGATCAAGGCAAGGTGCCAAGAAATGTCGCACCTTGGCGAAGACACTCACCACAGGAGACCCGCCATGCTACGTCTTGCATCCATCCTTTATGCGCTCATCGGCACCACGCTGGCCGGAACCGGCGTGATCGCAGTCCTGAGCATGGGATTCGACACGCTGACGCCGATTCTGGTCGCGGCTGCCGTGGGCGCGGCCGTGGCGGTGCCGGTCAGCTGGCTGGTCGCGCGCAGGATGATGAGCCGCACCTGATCCCGGAACCCTCAAGGCGCGTCACGACCGCATGCAAAATATCGTCATTCTGACCGGCGCGGGCATTTCCGCCGAAAGCGGGCTTGGCACGTTTCGCGACGCGGACGGGCTTTGGGCACGTCACAGGATCGAGGACGTGGCGACGCCCCAAGGCTTTGCCCGCAATCCCGCTCTGGTGCACCGGTTCTACAACGCCCGGCGCGCGCAGGCCGCGGCCGCCATACCCAATGCCGCGCATGACGCGCTGACACGGCTGCAATCAGACCCGCGTTTTCACGTGACCATCGTGACGCAAAACGTCGACGCGCTGCACGAGGCGGCGGGCGCACGGGCGCTGCACATGCACGGCACGCTGGCGGGGGCGATCTGTGCGGGCTGCGGCGCGACGTTCGAGGCCCCCAAAGAGATGTCGGTGGAGACCGTCTGCCCGGGATGCGCGATGCCCGGCGCGGTGCGGCCGGACGTGGTCTGGTTCGGCGAGATACCGCATCATCTGGACCGGATTGCCGAGCATCTGGCCCACGCCGATCTTTTCGCGGCCATCGGCACCTCTGGTCAGGTCTATCCGGCGGCAGGCTTTGTGCAGGAGGCCGCGTCGCACGGGGCCATGACCGTCGAGCTGACGCTGGAGCCATCCGACATCAGCGGCTGGTTCCAAGAGCAGCGCCACGGGCTCGCCACCCGGACGGTGCCAATCTGGGTGGACGAGGTGCTGGGCGCGGTTTGAGGGGGCTTTTCGCTGCCTCACACCGCGCCCGAATTCGCGCCAAAGCGCGCCTCAGTTCATCTTGTCGCCGTGATCCGGCTTGCGCTCCAGATCGACGGGCACGGTGACCTCAATATCGCCCGCCTTTTCAAAGGTCAGGGTGATGGTGATTTCATCTCCCTGCTCCAGCGCACCGGTCAGCCCCAGCAGCATCACATGCTTGCCGCCGCGTATCATCGCGATCTCGCCACCCTCGGGCAGATCGAAGCCTTCCTCGACATGCACCATCTTCATCACGCCGTTGGCATCCTCGAGATGCGTGTGCAGCTCGCTTCTTTGGGCAGCATCGGTCGATACAGCTATCAGCCGGTCGTCCTGGTCGCCGCGGTTGAGGATCATCATGAACGCCGCCCCCGAGGTCGACATCGCGGTCGAGGCGCGGGCGTAGGGGTCATGCACCTCGATCTCGGCCATCGCGGCATGTGTCATCAAAGGTGTTGCAAGCATTGCGGCCGCAAGGCCGATGCGAAGGATCAAAGACATCTGTCTCTCCAAGTGAAATTCCGTTTGGTCCGAAAGATTTGTCAGAGGTGCGGCATCGGTGGGCCGCGCGGCAGGCCCGTTTCGTGCCGTTTGGCCATGACGACCGGCGCATCGGGCACCACAAGGACCATGCCACACCAGATCAACGCCGCAGGGGCCTTTGATCCGGCTTCGGCCATGACGATCAGCGACAAGGCGCAATCGGGGCAGATATGCGCCGGGCCGGTGGGGTTGCCTTCGGCATCAACAGGCACGCTCACAATGCCGCCGCCGGTGCACAGCACCATTTCGCCCGTCGCCACCGCCTGCCCGCGCGCAAACGCCATGCTCTGACCCGTCAGGCCAAGCACCAGCGCGAACACAAGACAGGCGAACGACCGTATCATAGCCGTGACACTACTGCGCCGCACGCCATGCACCACGCGACAAAACGAAACAGCCCCGACGCGAAACGCGCGGGACTGCAAAACCGTCTCATGATAACAGCAGGATCAGACCGCGGCTTGCGTCTTGGCGATCGCTTTCTTGACCTTGAGGGCGCCATCCGAAAGCTCGGTATCGCGGGCCTTGGCCAGAAACTTGTCCAGACCGCCCCGGTGATCGACCGACCGCAGGGCCGACGCGCTGATCTTGAGCTTGATGCCGCGACCCAGCGTTTCGGATTGCAGCGTCACGTCGTTCAGGTTCGGCAGAAACCGCCTGCGGCTCTTGTTGTTGGCGTGGCTGACGTTGTTGCCACTCATCGGGCCTTTTCCGGTCAATTCGCAACGGCGGGCCATGTGCATTTCCTTTGTCTGGGCTCGGGCACGCAGGGCCACGGGCAATAGCGAGAGGCGCGGCACGGACAGCCACGCCTTGATACAGGTTGAGGGTCTTTAGGCGGGGCACGGCGCGAGGTCAAGAGCCCGCATCCGATTGTGCGCCCATAAGCAGCGTCAACACCTCTTGCGCAGCCTTCGAGGGTGCCGAAGTGCCCGCCGCCACATCGTCCGACAGCCGCGCCATCAGGCCGCGCGCCGGCTCCTGCCTCAGGCGCGCCAGCAACGCGCCGCGCACTTCCTCGGTGAACCAGAAACGCGCCTGATCCGCGCGGGTCCGGTCCCAATGGCCGTGGTTTTGCCGCCATTCGGCCAGCGTCGTCATCTCGTCCCACGCCCGCGCCAACCCTTCGTTTTCCAGCGCCGACACCATCAGCGCCTTGGGAAAATCGTCGGGGTCTTGCGCGCGTTTGCGCAGCAGCCGCAAGGCCCCGGCATAATCCGCGCAGGTCCGCATCGCAGTGGATTTCAGATCGCCATCGGCCTTGTTGACCAGAATCAGGTCCGCCCGCTCCATGATGCCGCGTTTGACACCTTGCAACTCATCCCCGCCCGCAGGTGCCAGCAGCAGCACGAACAGATCGGACATTTCGGCCACCATCGTCTCGGACTGGCCCACGCCGACCGTCTCGATCAGCACCACGTCGAATCCCGCCGCCTCGCACAGGGCCACCGCCTCGCGCGTGCGACGTGCCACGCCGCCCAGATGGGTCTGGCTGGGCGAGGGGCGAATGAACGCCTTTGGATCGCGCGTCAGACGCTCCATCCGGGTCTTGTCGCCCAGAATGGACCCGCCGGAGCGCGCAGAGCTTGGGTCGACCGCCAGCACCGCCACCCGTTTGCCCATGCCCGTCAGCATCATGCCGAACGTCTCGATGAACGTCGATTTACCGACCCCCGGCGTGCCAGACAGCCCGATGCGCAGCGCCTGTTTTTCGGTGCCCAAACGGTCCAGCAGCGCCACCGCCTGCGCGCGATGATCCGCCCGCCCGCTTTCGACCAAAGTGATGGCACGGGCCAGCGCGCGGCGGTCAGCTTTGCGGATCAGGGGGGCGAAGTCATCCATCTGCGTGTGATGGACCAAAGCGCGCGGCCTTGTCCAGCATGTCCGGCGCTGGACGTTGTCGCAACGACACACGATAAAGCAGCGATGACCCGCCTGCCCATAGACGATGCCCTGCCCGCCCTGCTGGACGCTCTGCGCGCGCAAGGCCGCGCCGTGTTGCAAGCGCCCCCCGGCGCAGGCAAGACGACCCGCGTGCCATTGGCGATGCTGGATGTCGTCAAGGGGCGCATCCTGATGCTGGAGCCGCGCCGCCTGGCCGCCCGCGCCGCCGCCGAGCGGATGGCGCAGACGCTGGGCGAGGATGTGGGCCAAACCGTCGGCTACCGGATCCGCGGCGACAGCAAGGTGGGTCGCGACACGCAGATCGAGGTCGTGACCGAAGGCATCCTCACCCGGATGCTGCAAGGCGCTGCCGATCTGCCCGGTGTCGGCGCGGTGATCTTCGACGAATTCCACGAACGGTCCTTGAATGCGGATCTGGGTCTGGCGCTGTGCCTCGAAGTGGCGGGCGCGCTGCGCGACGATCTGATGCTGGTGGCAATGTCGGCCACCCTGGATGCAGGCCCGGTCGCAGAGCTGATGCAGGCCCCTTTGGTGACCTCGGAAGGGCGGGCGTTTCCGGTCGAGACGCGCTGGCTGGAGAGGCCTTTGGGGAAGGCCCGGATGGAACCGGCGCTGGCGGATCTGGTGGTTCAGGCGGTGCATGACACGGATGGCAGCGCGCTGGTCTTCCTGCCCGGCGAAGGCGAGATCAGGCGGGTGCAGGGCCTGCTGAAAGGCCGCGTTGGCGACGCCGAAATCCGGCCCCTCTATGGAGCCCTGCCCTTTGCCGAACAGCGCGCGGCGATTGCGCCTTCAAAAACCCGCAAGATCGTGCTGTCCACCGCCATCGCTGAGACGTCGCTGACCATCGAGGACGTGCGCATCGTCATCGACGCAGGCCGCGCGCGGCGGGCGCGGTTCGATCCCGGCTCGGGCATGACGCGGCTCGTCACCGAACGTGTGACCCGCGCCGAGGCGACGCAGCGCGCAGGGCGTGCGGGCCGGGTTGCTGCGGGCGTCTGCTACCGGCTGTGGTCCAAGGGCGAAGAGGGCGCGCTGGCGGCCTTCCCCCCTGCCGAGATCGAAGCGGCGGATCTGGCCCCTTTGGCGTTGGAACTGGCGCTTTGGGGGGCATCACCGGATGATCTGCCGTTCCTGACGCAGCCCCCCAAAGGCGCGTTCGACGAGGCGCAGGCGCTCTTGCGGATGCTGGGGGCTTTGGGTCCGCATGGAATAACGGCGCATGGACGCACGCTGGCAGCACTGCCGCTGCATCCGCGTCTGGGGCATATGCTGGCGATGGGAGGGCGCAGGGCGGCCCCCTTGGCGGCGCTTTTGGCCGAACGCGATCCGCTGCGCGGTGCGCCGGTCGATCTGACGCTGCGGCTCGAGGCGGTGAGCGATCTGCTCCGATTCACGCAGACCCGCGTCTGGCAACCCGATCGCGGCACCATCGCGCGGATCCGGCAAGAGGCCAGGCGTCTGTCGCGCGGCGCTGAGGATAGCGCGCACGGGCCTGCCGCCATGGCCGCCCTCGCCTACCCTGACCGCATCGGGCTGCGCCGTGCAGGGGATGCCCCGCGCTATGTGTTGTCGGGCGGCAAGGGTGCCGTGATGCCCGACGACGACCCGCTGGCAGGTCAGCGCCTGATCGTGGTGACGGATACCGACGGCAACCCGCGCGAGGCCAGGATCAGACAGGCGATCGCGATTTCCGAGGCGGAGCTGCGCGGGCTTTACGGCGATCAGATTGCATGGGCGGACGTCTGCACCTGGTCGCGCCGCGACCGGCGGGTGGTGGCGCGTCGTCAGGAGGTTCTGGGCGCGCTGGTGCTGGACGACAGGGTCTGGAAGGATGCCCCTGCGGAGGCTGTGGCGCGCGCCATGCTGGACGGCGTGCGCGATCTGGGGCTGGTGTGGACCGACGCGGCCCGCCGCTTTGCCGCGCGGGTGGCTTTGCTGGAAGGGCTGCCTGCGATGGATGAAGCGGCCTTGATGGAGACGTTGGAGCATTGGCTCTTGCCGCATCTGACGGGTGTGCGGTCCGCCTCTGAATGGAGGGGGTTCGACATCCTGCCGGCCTTGCGGGGACTGCTGGATTGGGACCAGACGCAGATGCTCGACCGCGAGGTGCCGGGGCGGTTCACCACACCTCTGGGCCGGGCGATTGCGATTGATTATTCCGGCGAGGCCCCCGAGATTGCGCTGCGGTTGCAGGAATTATTCGGGCAGCTCGCACATCCATCGGTGGCAGGGCAGCCTTTGCGCGTGACCTTGTTGTCACCCGCCGGGCGGCCGGTGCAGACGACGATGGATCTGCCGGGGTTCTGGGCGGGATCCTACGCAGACGTGCGCAAGGACATGCGCGCGCGCTATCCGCGGCACCCCTGGCCCGAGGACCCGACGCAAGCCGATCCGACGCTGCGGGCGAAACGGAAGGGGTTGTGAGGGCTAGCATTACAGTTGCATTCTTAATTTGAGTTGCTCCTGTTGAGCTGCGGCCTGATGAGCGCGTCGCCAGAGTGACCATGCGGTGACATGGGCGGGATGAATTTGCTGTCGTGCAAGGCGGGTGGCGATGCGGCGAATTTTCTGCATCGACCACCGGATCAGTTTGCGGTCTTGCGTCTTGCTGACCGCATCGTTTTTGGGGGATCCAAAG
>Ga0307981_1001254_pt1 | contig 23287 bp, 18 predicted proteins | sample OrgLakmetagen987_FD_201849 | JGI IMG/M metagenome (GOLD analysis project Ga0307981, IMG submission 201849) | Saline water microbial communities from Organic Lake, Antarctica - #987 | ecosystem: Environmental > Aquatic > Non-marine Saline and Alkaline > Saline | place: Antarctica: Organic Lake... | reverse complement strand
CCCAAGGTATCGACTGAATAACCAATACGTTCGAGCGCTTCAGGAATAGCATCACCCGCCCCTGGAATATAACCGATCCGCTGACCTGCCGTCTTCACGTCGAGTAACACAGCACGCGCCTCCGCCAAGGGGAACAGTGCCTGATTCGGAATGTGCTCGTATTGCAGAGGTGCGTAACCACGCGTGTAGGATCGCCCATCGAACTGCACCGACGCCCGCAGAACTGTTTCACTTGCTTCAGCCGGAGGAATTAACTGGGCGGTCAACAGGATCTCCTCGCCTGCCTGCGCCGAAAATGAGATACTAGCCGGTTTGACCCTCCAGCCGTTGCTGACTGCAAATTGCACCGTCGCCGAGGGAATCGCAGTGCGCGCGATAACGCGGGCATTGAACGGACGAGCCTGGCTTTGCCCCAGAATGTGGGTCTCCTCTTCCAGATTGATCATGACCGGGGGTGTGATCGTAAAGGGGAGCTTTGTCTCGCCGTTGACCGGATCGTTAAAATTAAAGGTTGTCGGAATCTCAAAAGTAATCGGATACCCGTCGATAGAGAGCTTCACATGGACGGGTAAAGCGGGCGCGTTTTCCGGATCACCTATTTGCGTAGGATCCTCGACCACGAAGCGGCCCCTCTCCGCTGCGGCGCTCAACCAATAGGGATGGGAAATAGCCGCGTTTTCGGCGATACGAATCGTATCCGATGCACTGACCAATTGATTGCCGGGCAATGTGTAAACTGTAGCTCTGGGCAACTCGGCCTCGGAGCCTGCAAAGGCAATCGTAACCGGAAGCGAGGAGCGCTGGATCGCATTCACCCGCATCGGCGCGACCGCTCCGGGCACGGCGGAGGCTTCCGATGCGATACTTTCCACATCAAGGGAGAGACAAGCGGCAAGAACATGCTCCAGATCCTGCAGCTTCTTAGTTCGCCAAAAACTTTCCGGAAGCACCGTAAGGGAACGGTGCGCTTCGATCAGGTGCGGCACGACGCGCTCGGGATACAGAGGATCAAAATTGCTGACCGCCTGATGGATCGCTTCGGCTACTTCCCCGGAATCCGGCACACGTTGCCAGCTCGTATCGATACCGGAAAATAGGCTGCCTTCCGGATCGGTCCCTGCCAGCGTCGTAAAGTATTCCTTGCTCTCGCCTAATTCCGGCGTGGCACCAAAAGCCCTGGCTCTGGTGAGCGCTGCGACTCGCGGCTGCAATCTCAGTGTAGGCAGCGCCGAGTAACGGCTGATAGCCCCCGGTTTCGACGAAAAACATGCCGTCGGTCTCAAACTCGATATTCCGCCTCCGATAAAACCATTCGGAAGTATTCCAAATCAAGCGCTCGGCCGCCCATGGCTCGACGAAGGCCAATTGCTCTGGAAAGCGCGTCGGGTCGGCCGCTGCGGTGAAGGCTTCCTTCGCCAAAATCGTTGCAGCTGTATGGTGCCCGTGAGTGTAGCCGGGCTCCAGTGAAAAGCGGGTAATGATCACATCGGGGCGCAGTGAACGAATCGCCCAAACAGTATCGGCCAAAATTGCTTCCCGATCCCAAATGGCGAGCGTCTCATCTGGTGTCTTCGAATAGCCAAAATCAATCGCTCGGCTAAAGCGCTGCTGACCACCGTCGATCCGTCGGGCAGCGAGTAGCTCCTGCGTGCGGATCAGGCCAAGCTTTTCACCCAAATCACCCCCCACAAGATTCTGCCCGCCGTCGCCACGGGTCAATGAAAGATAGGTCGTGTCGACTTGTGCCCCGTTGGCCAAATAAGCGATGAGTTTTGTATTTTCATCGTCCGGGTGCGCCGCCACATAGAGCGCACTGCCAAGGGTTTCCAGTTTTTGCAGGCTTAGTTGCAAGGCACCACTGGAAAGCGGCTGAAGCGGACGGGGCGTAGCTGAAACAAATTGACTCAGCATAAGGAAGGCAAGGAATTGGCAAGGGATCCGCATATGTATATAAATAAGCCCCGCACTCGATTAATCGAGGCGGGGTCTAATTAAAACTGCAATGGACACTAACGAAGCGATGCGAGCAAGGCTTCATTAAGTGCGATATAACCGGAGTCACCACCGGTCGATGCCTTTGCCGTCTTCAACGACATTTCTGCGGCGGCAATGGCTTGCTTCGTCTTCCCGTGATCTAAGAGCATTTTAGCGTAAGTGTGTTGCCACCAGAATGCGTTCTTGTTCATGGAGACTGCTTTTTCCATCCAATCGAGTGCGCGCTCGGGATTCTCCCCTGTCTTGTGGTAGAACTCGGCCGCGTCTGCAAAATTACGAGCCGACCAGCTATCGAGACTATCCATAGCGGCTTCAATCGACGCTGCGGTCAAAGCATTCGTATCAACCGAAATGCCGACTGGCACACGCAAATTAGCCTAATCAAGATACAAGGTAGCCGACTCGTCCCTCAAGTCATCGAAGCCGATAGTGAAGTTTTCCACCGAGTCGGAAAGCTCGATCGATTCAACGGTGAAGCGGGCCACATCGTTTTTGGAATCGTAGGCGGCCGCATTCGGAACTTTGGTATCTCCATAAATAATGACTGTCCATTCGTCCTCACTTGGAATGGAGAAGAGCACATACTGACCCGCCGGAACGGTTTGCCCCTCAAAAGTAACCTCAGTGTCAAAGGCGATCTTGGTCGTCGCATTCGCGCCCGTCCGCCAGATTTCGCCAAAGGGAACAAGTGCCCCATAAATCTCACGATCCTTCACCCCCGGTCGGGAATACTCGACCGTAAAATTCGTCACACCGACGACTTGATCTAATTTAGATAAAGGGCTGGCCGCCGGAGATTTGATTTGGGCAAAACTACCAGTGGCAATGAATAAACTGGCAGCAGCGAGGGTTGAGATGGTTTTATATGTTAGCATAGATGGGATACGAGAGCAGCCAGTCTACTTTTGTTCCAAAGTTTTTATATTTACGATGACATTGAAAAAAAAGCTTAAACAATCCAAGTCATCCAATGAAAGGAGGTCAAAACGAGCGCATCAGAAGAATTGGAGAGCTATCACTCGCTAACGAGGACTCGGACAAAATAAACGGGTGAGGTTTTTCGGGTATCGCATCCGCAGCAGCCTCGATTTTAACAATCGATGCGCTCTCTAAAGTCAGGTCAATGACCACTTGATTGCGCACAACTTTCAGCTGAAGCGATGCGGACTTCTCCGCGGAGAGGACTTTAAAAAGTTGAGGTATATTCCTCACCGGTTTGCCGTTTACGGCTTGAATAAGATCGCCCACTTTCAAACCAGCCTTTGCGGCAGCGGAACTGGCTGGAACATCAATCAAGGCAACACCACCCTCGTCTTGACTGACACCATAAGCGGAAAAATCGACACCAGACAGATCCTGCAGAGTGGCTCCCAGCCAAACCTGATTAACAGGTGCAGCAGACTTCGCCGTCTTGACCTGCTTTTTGGATATGGCTTGCTGACCAATCTTAGGAATTATTGGCGTTCTAGAAATCGCTTTGAGCAGCGGCTTCTTAACTCCGAACTGATCCATTGGAAAGTTTTTAAAGCCTATTTTGAAAGCCGTTGAACCTTCTTTGACCCTAAAGTCTCCATTCTCCGGATCAACAAACATCGGGTCGCCGAAAATGGAATTCTGATCCCAACCCAGTTTTTTCGAGACTTCCATAACAGAGGCTTTATCGGCAGCATACAAATTATAATCCACCCGCGTCTCCTCTGTGTAGGACCTGCCCATCCGGGCCGTCTGGTGTGGCTGCATAAAGATATTCCCATAGACTTGGTCTTTACTGCGTTGAAACCAAACATGGGGATGCAAACCGTTGTTGACGGTAATGTTGTTCCAAACGTGGCGACGGAAGCCTTCGCGCAGTTTCAAGCCACGGCCCAACATCAAGTTGTTGTAAATGTCGTAATTTGTCGAACCGTCGTCCAGATCAATGTCCCATCCATGATCACAACGCCAACGGCTATCCCGGATGGTAGTCGTTTCCATGGCATCGAGGAAGGGTAGCTGTGGGTCTTTGTCGACAGCCTGCTGTGTCGCGGTCAGGTGATCGGAGCGCCAGAAGCGGTCACGGCCCCAGGAGTTAAACGAACCATGGTCATGCGTTTCCAAAACCGTATCAAACACATCACAGCGCTCGATCAAGTGGCCTCCCCACGTGCCCTCGCTGATATTGATACCTGCGCGCGCCGTATCGTAGATGGACACGTCGCGCACCGTGATACCCATTGCCATGGAAATCTGCACCCCCGCCGGTTGACGCTCCACCCGCCCGATGCCGTGGATCAAAGAGTCCTCGACCGTGCAGTCTGCCGGATAATTATTTGTCCTGGGACCTACCGTGCGATCAATTTCCGACAAATCATTCTTTTCCTTGTATTCAAATAATGGATCACTCACGGCGCCCGGATCGCCGACAAAGCACACCCCGCTGGCACCGGCATCATGGATGTGACAGCCCTTGATCAGCACGCGACGGTTGTAATTGCTCACAAAGATCGCATTGCCGCCAACTTGATCAAACTCCGTATCCAAAATCCGAATATCTTCGGTGCCGGTAAGCAGGTAGGCTCCACCGCGATAGATCGCCCAGTCTGAGCGTAACAACGGTTCTTTCGTAGACATGAACGTCCGTGCCGCATGCCGCACGACAAAGCCCTGAAGGGTAATGTGTTTGACTGGATTCGCTTCGGAGCCTTGGAATTCGACTAGGTGCCGCAGGCGCACAACTTCGACCGTCACTTTGCCAATATCAACTCCAGACTCGGGCATGTAGTAAAGCATCGAGGTTTTTGCATCGTGATACCATTCGCCCTCGGCATCGAGCTCCTCGAAAATGTTTTCCACCATGCGGTATTCATCGTGCATGCCCATTTGGCGATTATTCTGCCAACCGCCCTCGTAGGTGACTTCACCCTGAGCATTCTTGCCCGTGATCAGGTAATGATACCCGCCCCACCGACTTCGATGCATCGCGTGGATGAATCCACCCGTCGGATCGGCCCAACGATCAGCCCGCTCCTTGGAGAATGCATCACCCGCGTATCCTTGATAGGGCTCCGCCTTTTTCGCGGCCCCAAAGTTCGGATACCGCGCCATACGCTGATTGCGCCCGTTGACAAAGAGCTGGTCGATCTCCAAACCATCTGGTGTCTTCGCCCGGTAGATGCCGTCCCGGTAGGGCTCCCAGGTCAGTTTGAGCAAGGAGCCACCACTCAGCACCGCCCCACCCTCGTTCTCGGCCTTGTAGATGACAGGTTTCGCTTCTGTGCCGGAATCGGCAGGAGTGAAAACCAGCGTCTCCGGCAAATAGTAGATGCCGTCGGCGACGTGTACGGTGACCGCCTCATCACCGACGACCGACCGAGCGGCGTCACGCGCTGCAGCAATCGATGCAAAAGGCGCTCCCTTCGTCCCTCGATTCAAGTCAATGCCATCCGGGCTGACATAAAAATTGACCGCATGGACGCTTGCCGGGATCAGACAAAATGCACTGATGAACAACAGAGTTTCTTTCAATCGAGTTTTTTTCATTAGATTTGATGAGTCGTCTCTCTATTCGGGTTGAACTTCAGTAGCGCTAATCCCATCTGCTGAGAACGAGCAGTGTTATTATTGATTCCGAAGTTCGGTTGTATATGGAAGAAACGTAAGCATTGACTCCTCCCATTTCTGGAGCTGGCGCTTCATTTCTTCCGTTCGCTCGGGGAATTGAGACGCCAAATTTTGCTTTTCAGAAAGATCTTTTTCCAAATCAAATAACTCAATTTTTTCGTAACCGGGCCAAGCCACTAGCTTCCATTTTCCATCGCGGATGGCTTTGGGCACGTCTCGCCCATTTTCAAGACTCGCCTCAAACGGACTGAGGCCACCTCGCCGCCAGTAGACTTGACGCTCGGGTAGTGCCGTTCCCTCCCAGAGGGATTGGATGGAGATACCATCAAAATCAAAGGTCCCATCGATTCCTGCCAGTTCAACAAAGGTGGGAAAGAGGTCAAATTGCATCGCGAGCTCCGCACTTTCAGATCCTGCCGCGATCGTTCCCGGCCACCAAAAAACACCCGGCACCCGGTGTCCACCTTCATAGATCGAACCCTTTCGCCCCTTCAGCGGTCCGGGCGAGGCAAAGGCCATCGGCCCATTGTCCGACGAAAAAATGACGAAGGTTTTCTCGGACAGTCCGTTTTCCCGCAGCGCCTCCAGAATATCGCCAACGCTCTGATCGAGCTCGGTCAGCATGTCGCGATAAATTACAGCCTTCGGGCGCGGCGTTTCATCTGTCTTATCCGGTCCCCGTAGAATTCCGTCCGATGGTCCCTGCATCGGCGTATGCACCGCTTCGTGGGCGACGTAGATAAAGAAGGGCTCCGATTTGTTCTCTTTAATGAAATCCACTGCATGGCGAGTAATCAGGTGCGTGGAGTAACCTGCCTCCTTCGTCTTCTCGCGATCATGCCACCAGTCGAAGGTCTCCATCCGGTCATAGTGCGAGTGATAATCGATGTTGCCGCTGATAAATCCGACGAAACGATCAAAGCCATAGTTCATGGGATGAAATTTATCGAGGTAACCCAAATGCCACTTGCCGAAAAGAGCGGTCTTATAGCCCGCCTGACTTAACACGGCCGGCAGTGTATCCTTTTTGTCCATACCCAAGCCAAATGGATAAGCCGCCTTGGTGGGGTCGGCTGTGACGACACCGTCAATTCCCGTCCGTTGTTGATAGCGACCAGAGATCAGAGCCGCTCGGCTCGGACTGCAGACAGTTCCGTTGGAATGAAAATCTGTCAGGCGCAGCCCTTCTTCGGCCATCCTGTCCAGATAAGGCGTTGGTATCGTTCCTCCGTAAGATCCCAGATCCCCGTAGCCCAAATCATCGGCTAAAATAATCACGAAGTTTGGCTTCTCTGCAAACGTGATAAGAGATGTGCTAATCAGCGCGGAAACAATGATCAACTTCCTAATCAAAACCTTCATTATTACAAAATCGATAGTTTTTAGATAACTTCAGTCACTGATTTTAGCGGCTTTACGGCTAAGCCTCGAACGCCTGTCATCGAATATACGAAGGTTCGGCAAAGCGCTCCATGTGGACGGTGCGTTGTTCTCCAGGGCTCACCGTGACTGAGAGTTCGCCGTGCAATTCTGAAGAGAACACGACGCTGTGATCGCCGCGACCCAAGTTGAGCGGGACATCGAAGGGTTTCATTGATCGTTCTTTACTGATCACATCCGACCCGAGTTGCTTTCCGTTTACGGTGACCGTCAACATATCGTCGGCGAGCAGTGGCAGGCTATACTTAAACCGTAGCACTTGTGTTCCGTCCGACTCCACCAACTGATACCTCATACCGTGAATCGCACCCGGTTTCCAATCGGGCGTATCGAAGCCGTAAGCACCAATGTAGGGCTGACTGGATGGATCCAACTCGACCGGAATGACCGTTCCACTAGGCAAGGGTTTGCCAGTCAGTTCAGCGCGGAAGGCTTCCAGTGGTCGGAAGTTTAAAGCATCCACGTCCACGAGCGGCGCATCTCCATCGTAGATAAAACCGGATCCTCTCTTTTTAATAGGAATCGACGCATCCTTCAGACTGTGTTTGGCCGAGGTCTCGTCGTTGACCAGATTGTTGTAATAAAAAGTATTGGCATTCTGCTCATCAAGGAAGGACTCCCCTGCTTCCACTTGGAAATCCTTTCGGGGTTCAGCTTGATCCTGTAGGAGTACGTCATAGGTGCTCACATTGAAAACGGTGTTGTTAAAAATAGAATTGAAATCTCCTTTGACCACGATGCCGACCAAGGCGTTCCAGATCACGTTGTGATCCACGGTGAGCCCACGGGTCAGGTCATCCCCGCGAATGGCCTGCCCACCACTCGTCGCCATGTTATCATGCACCCAGTTGTGAGTGATCCGTGAACGCATCGTCCGCTCGCTCGATGTGTAAACAGAAGACACATCTTTACTCAAAAGTCCGTTGTTATACACATGGTTCAGTTCAAATAGAAAACCCGGGCCAACAAAGTGAACCCCGACATTACCACTGTTGAAGATGGTCGATCGCCGGATCACGGAGTCGCCTCCCGCCCCCACACACTTGTCGACCAATGATCCTGAATAACAGGCATTGTGAATAATTGAGTTCTCGAGCAGATTGTGACTGCCGCCCATATTGAGACCACTGGTCTTGGAATGAGCAACGTAGAGGTCTTCCAATACATTGTGGGTTCCCGTCACACCCGTCCGTAATCTTTCCCATTCGCTTTGACCCCGCACCTCAGCGAGATCCTGTTGCGCAATTGGATAGAGAGCCGTTACGGCTGATAATGTCATATGACTGGATCGCTCAAAGCGAAAAGCACATCCAAAAAAATTGATTCCTTCGATATTTATATGCGCCCGATTATCCCCTCTCAGACCATAAAGCCGGGTTTTGATTTCAACCAATGCCGTATTGGGATCCTCGCCGTTCGGCGGAATCATAAAGAGAATGCCGGCATCGGCGTCATAATGAAACTCCCCCGGATAATCGAGTAATTGGTAGCTACCCTGCAGATAAAAATAATCGTCGGACCAACCCTGGCGATCCCAGTAGCTACCCTCCTTAAAAAAATGTGACCCCACGACGATATCCTGCGGATACTCCAAGCGTCCCGTTTTCGGATCAAAGGCGGTCACCTCGCGTTTCCAGGTGAAGAATTGGTGGATGATGTTGAGGTAAATATCGACACCCTCCAGATCGAGCTCACTACCGATCAACTCAGGCACCTCAAAATGGCCGAGGCGCGCACGTTTGCCACCCTCTTGCCAACCCTTGCGGGTCAAAATTTCATCGTAGCTGGTATTTGGCCAACGTGCCGGTAGCAGTGAGTGCTTGTCCACAAAGACCTGAAAACTGTCTCCGACAATTGCCTCATGCAAAAGCTCCGGATCCAATTGGATCGAATAGATTCCCTTGCCCGCATCATGAAGCGTCCATTGCGCTTTCACTACGTCCACCCCGCTGATCTCAACTTGATCGAGCCCATAGGCTTGGATCGTGATCGGCTTTTCGGCTGTCCCAGAGCGTTCCAGACTGACGGACTCATGATAAACGCCTTCACGAATAAATAGGTGATCGCCTGGCTTGAGTTGCTCCACTGCTTTGCCAATAGTCAGCAAGGGGGCATTAAAGGATCCTGAATTCGTATCTTTGCCGTCTTTGGCCACATAATAGTCCGAGGCAGACACGTTTACTGGAATAGCCAGCGCGAAGATGACCGCAAAAATGGGTAGATAATGATTCATAGGGTAAAAGAATACTAACATCTCATGTTCCCCCGCCTTCGCAAGTTAAGGTTCGTGACTTTTCGCGCTATATCTGTGGCGTTAGAGAGGTAAAGACCACTCTGCATGTTAGAGTTAAGCGTTTTAGGTGGCTCCGTTGTGACAATCAAACTTAACGGATGTAATACCAACGAGTGACAGATAAAAAAGACGCTAGTTTCAATTATTTTTTTAGATCAATGCTGTGACTTCTTTAAAATATTTATCAATCAATTGCATTTAAGGCCACGCGCTTCGCTTTTAACTGTCCACAACCTGCAGCTACATCGATACCTCGCCGTTGACGGACGGTGCTTGGTAAACCTGAGTCTTGGATAATTTGCTGGAAAGCGCGCACATCGACTTCATCCGGGGCGCCACCTTCGTAGCCCTCAGTCGCATTAAGAGGTATCAAATTCACGTGTGCATCCATCCCTTTCAACAAAGCAGCCAGGCGATGCGCATGGTCCTGGCTGTCATTCACCCCACCGATCAAGGTCCAAGCGAAAAAGACCCGAGCCCGCTTAACAGAGCTATACTCACGGCAAGCGGATAAAAGTTCCGACAGAGGCCACTTCTTATTCACGGGGATCAATGCACCTCGCTCCTCATCGCTGGCACCATGCAAGCTAACTGCTAGCGAATACCGCTTCGGATGATGTGCCAATTTCAGTATCCCGGGAATGTGTCCGACCGTGCTGATTGCAACCCGCGCGGGTCCAATATTCATACCACGACTGTCCGTCAAAATATCAAGTGCCTCAATCACTGGCTCGTAATTATGCAGCGGTTCGCCCATTCCCATCATCACAATATTTCGTAAGCGCTCGCCCTGCGTCCTACGTAGTTCCCGCTCCACCTGATGCGCCTGCGCAACCATCTCTCCTGCAGTTAAATGACGCGAAAAGCCCATCTGTCCCGTCGCACAAAACACACAACCCATCGCACAACCGACCTGACTACTCAAGCAAGCGGTATATCGCCCCGGAAAGCCCATCTGCACTGACTCCACCTCGGCGCCATCACCGAGTCGCAGTAGATACTTCCGCGTAAATCCATCTTCACTCGGCGTTTCATCAACCACCGAGCAAGCACACAATTCAGGTGCCGCCCCGGACTCCAACCAACGAGCCAGTGGAGGCAAAACCCCGTCTGCCAAGTGCATATCCACTGACAGTAACTTTCGCTGCACTTTATTAAAAAGCACCTTCGCATGCACCGGATTCACACCACTCTCCGCAAGCAAAGCTTCCAGCGCCTCAAAGCGTAAACCTTCTAACGAATTCTTCATTGAGGACAGCTAAACCAAATTAACATCCACCGTCACTCGGAGACTTGAATTCACTGATGCAGGTCCCACAAAAGAGCCCGATACTGGCGGGATGGATTCAGGGTGCCTGTGGACCGCGGTCGCAATATGAGCCGTTCCGGTGACTTGACCACTCGTATTATCAAAACCGATCCAACCAGCTCCTGGTAAATAAACCTCCGACCAGGCATGAGTCGAGCCATGCTGTGACGCTCCGGGATTATGCAAATACCCACTCACAAAACGGGCGGGCAGTCCTAAGTAACGCACCGCCTCAATGAAAAACGCCGCAAAGTCACGGCAGCTTCCAGACATCAGTTCCATTGTCTTTCCAGAGCTCTGCACACCCGGCTCTTCGCGCATATTGTATCGAAATTCGGATACGATTGCTTTGTTTATCTGATCGAGCAGCTTAAAAGTTTCGATCGATTGACCCGGCGACCAAAACCGCAGTATCCAGGACTTTAAACGCTTGGTATCATTCGGCCATGTATGCGTTCGATATGGCAGCAGATCCAGTCGATCTTCCGGCTCGAACGGGAAAGGAAAAGTCAGCGCACGTTCGTCTACTAAAAAGTTAAGCGGGCTATCTTGATAATGCTCGATCACTACTTCGCTCTCGATTCGTAAATGGTCCGACCGTCCTTGCAGACTGAGCACCCCCACTGAATTTCCGTAGATATCCCGATACCACTTTGTCCGACTTTGCGGCTGGACATCCAAGCGCGAAGAAACGATCCGCATGTCATGCCCCTCGCGTGGGCGCAACAAGAGGGTGTGCTCAGTCAATTCGACTGGTTGGCTAAATGTATACTCGGTTAGATGATAAATTCGAATGCGCTTCATAAACTGAATCGATAACCTATTCTTTGGTAAATACAGTAAGAAAAGTCAGAAAGCTTAATGACATCCGTTAAATGAGTCAGACATTCTTGTCTGAAAGTTGCCCGTGTATGCACCGCGCTATTAATTACGTAAGAATTTCACGATCTACCCCACTGTTCTTGCTTCATCTACCAAATACGGTAAAAACTACCTCATGAAGAGTTCCCAACCTGTAATTCTCGCCCCATCAATTCTCGCTGGCGACCATGCGAACCTCGGCGCTAGCTTAAAAATCGTTGAACAAGAAGATCTTGATTGGATACACCTTGATATAATGGACGGTCACTTCGTGCCCAACCTCAGTTTCGGTCCGCAAACAATCAAAGCTCTACGCCCTAACTCAAAGCTTTTTTTCGACGTGCATCTGATGCTAGATAACCCACACCTATATATAGACGCCTTCCTCGATGCTGGCTCGGACCAAATCACCATTCACGTAGAGCCCGACTACCCAGTTGAAGAAACGCTTCAAAAAATTAAAGCTGCCGCGTGTAAATGCGGCGTCGTCTTAAACCCGGATACTCCGATCGAAGAAGTGCTCCCCTACCTGGAACTCTGCGACATCGTTCTACTCATGACGGTACAACCGGGCTTTGGTGGGCAAAGCTTTCGACAGGATGTGCTGCCTAAAATAAAGGCACTGTCCGCACTTCGAGCCGAGCATAAGCATAACTTCCGCATCGAAGTCGATGGTGGGATCGACCTGACAACCGCACCGCTCTGCATCGAGCACGGGGCCGACACACTGGTTGCCGGAACCGCCTTCTTTAAAGCCAAGTCGAAACCCGAATTCATTAGCTCAATACAGGGCTAGGCGTATTCTGAAGACACATTTTCGAGCTAAATTTATGAAGCTCGCCCCGTGGTTGTTTCGGCCAAGTGTTTTTACGGACCTTCAAAGTGTGCACTGAGCTCCTTAAAGAATCGGACTTTGGTGCAACTTTTTTTGTATTCAGGCGATTAAATAAGTGAACAGACAATCCCGTCTACAAAACCAAAATAACTAGATGAAAACCAAAACATATCTACTCGCCCTTAGTTCAATCTTAGCACTATCCACATTCGCTTCTGCTCAATCTGATGAGCGCGGCAAAGGTAATCGCCCGGATCCAATTGAACGTTTTAAAGCAATTGACACCAACGGTGATGGCACACTCAGCAAAGACGAAGTCAGAGGTCGTATGGCTGAACGTTTCGATGACTTGGACGCCGACTCCGACGGTCAAATCACTCCCGAAGAATTAAAAGCAGGCAGAGAAGGCATGCCCGACCGTGAAAGACCGAACCCAGGCGAGCGATTCGCCGAACTGGATACAGATGGTAGTGGCAGCCTAAGCATTGAGGAAGTCAAGGCAGGCAAAGACTCCCGCATGGCAAAAGCATTCTCCAAAATCGACACAGATAATGATGGCGAACTCTCAAAGGAGGAATTAAAAGCCGTCGGAGACCGTATGCGTGAGCGCGGTCCAAAAGGTGGCGACGAAGAAGGTAAGCCTGGTAAAGGCGGCCTTAAAAAAGCAAAATAATCGCTGAACCAGATATTATACAAAGCCCAGAGTGAACGCTCTGGGCTTTTTCTTTGCATAGATAGGATCTGCATGTTTGCTACACTCTCAAATTTATTTTCAGAATTAGAATGTTCAACGTCACGGAATTCTGAATGCTAGCAAACGACCGCTTTTTTAATGATCACAATCAATCAAATCTCCCACAACTTCGGTAAGAAGACACTCTTTAACGGCATTAACTGTGTCATCAATGCGCATGACCGCATTGCATTAGTCGGTTCGAACGGATCAGGAAAGACCACTTTGCTCAAAATGCTCATGGGAGAGCTTGAGCCCGATGGTGGCACGATCGATAAGCCTGATTACGCATCGGTAGGTTATCTCCCGCAGGACGGCATTGAGGTGTCGGGAAAAACCCTCTACGAGGAAGCCGAAAGTGCCTTTGGAGACGTACTCTCGCTCCAACAAAAGATAGCCAAAGCCGACGAGCAACTTCTCGAGATGGATACCGAGGCCGAGGAGTATTACGAACTAATCGACACCATAGGCGGATGGGAACTGCAATTAGAAGATTTCGAGCCCGAGAAAATGCGCTCGCGCGTGGAACGAATTCTTCTCGGCATGGGCTTTAAGGAAAAAGACTTCAAGCGTGATACCGGTGAATTTTCCGGGGGTTGGCAGATGCGGATCGCACTCGCTAAGCTCCTCTTGCAAAATCCAAGCCTGATCATTCTCGATGAACCGACGAATCACTTGGACATCGTTTCGCAGCATTGGGTCGAGCAATACTTAAAGCACTACCAAGGTGCCCTCATTGTCATCTCTCACGACCGCGCTTTCCTCGACGAAGTGACTAATCGCACCGTCGAACTCAAGCTAGGCAACCTAAACAGCTTCAAAGGCAACTACAGCTACTACGTTAAAGAGAGCGACGCCCGCCTCGAACAATTACGTAAAGCTTACGCCAATCAGCAAAAGGAGATCAAAGAAGTCAAAGACTGGATCAACCGTTTCCGCTCCAACGTCAAGAAAGCGAGCATGGTCCAAAGCCGGATCAAAACGCTCGAAAAGATGGAGCTCATTACTATTCCGCGCGACGAAAAGAAGATGTTCTTTCGCTTCCCCGAACCCCCTCCTGCCAGCGCTAAAGTCATTACGATCAAGAACCTCCATAAAGCATATGGGGACAACGTCATCTTTGATGGCCTCGATCTCCGTATCGATAAAGGCGACCGAATCGCCGTCGTTGGGGTAAATGGAGCCGGTAAATCGACCCTCGCTCGCATTATGGCTGAACAAGAGCCTTACCAGAGCGGCGAAGTCGACAAAGGAATCAACACCGTGCTTGGCTACTTCGCACAATCACAAGCCGATGAGTTGAATCCCGCGAATACAGTATTGGAAGAAGTCGAATCGGCCGCCATCGGCAACGAAGATGCCAACCCCCGTGGCGCGCTCGGTGCACTCCTCTTTTCCGGAGACGAAGCGCTCAAAAAAACCGCCGTCCTCTCGGGTGGAGAAAAAAACCGCGTCGCTTTGGCCAAGATGCTCATGAAGCCAGCCAACTGCATGATTCTCGACGAACCGACCAATCACTTGGACATCAAATCGAAAGAGGTTCTCCAGGAAGCCATTAATCTCTTCGATGGCACAGTGATTTTAGTTTCCCACGACCGCGCCTTTCTAGATGGCGTCGTCAATAAAGTCCTCGAAGTCTCCCCCGGAAGCACTCGCATGCTGACCTGTAACGTGTCCGAATACATCGAGCGCTTGGAGCAGGAGACCGCAGACGCACTCAATAAATAAGCTGATCGACAGCCTAAAACAACTCCGTTGGCACAAGTCTACGTTGTAGTGGTAAAGCTATTTTTATGAAACGCACTCGCAAGCTATTAGCTCAAGATTCAATAGGTATAATCGATGATTTTACGGTCTTTAAAACGGTCTGCCAGGATATCGCCGACAACATCGATTGCGATTTAGTCAGCGTCTGGTTTTTCCCGGAAGAAGACGACTGCCTGGAATGTAAGTGCGTTTATAAGATTACCGAAAACACCTATGACAGCGGGCAGCGGCTGATGAAAAAAGACTATCCAGTTTACTTCAAAAACCTGATCGAAAACACTTTTGTCTCAGCTCCCACCGCGCAGACACACTTTGCGACTAAAGAATTCGCCGAGAGCTACTTCAACCCCAACGGAGTCATCTCGATGCTCGACTTCATCTTACATAAAGACTTCAAAGCCGTCGGTGTTATTTGCTGCGAGAATCGAAAAGGTATCCGACATTGGACGCAAAGTGACCGCGATTACTTACTTAAAATAGCTACACTCGTCTCAGGCCGCTTTATTTCGTAGAGTCACGCTCCATGCAGGGCACTACTCCGTCACTGACGCCTCAAGACTGTGTTTATTTCGATTTGTTCGCGAGATAACGTGTTTTAAAGGGAGGGCGCTTGTCCTACCTGGCATGAGCTGGTCGAATGCAAGCGCTTCATGGAGTTCTGTAGCGACTACCTCTCGAAGAAAAGACGCTGGGGAGAGGCTGTATCAAAACTACTTTGAGTGTAGGTTCTTGACAGGGACGCATGACTGAGGCGTCCGTCGTGCTTTGCATGCGCGGTCATGACGGAGCATGACCCTCCATTCAGTTTTCTGGAGTGACGCGCTCCTGAGACTGTCTCAAAACGTTTCGATGTAGCCATCTTTTGGTAGGGACGTCTTGCCAAGACGTCCGTCCTGCAGACGGTAACATTTGCCTATCCCTTTGATTAACTCACATTGTAATCTATCGGGGAACGGCGCGCTCGGCCCTTCGACTCGCTCAGGGCGGTGAGCCTGTCGAACCGCGAGCACGCCCTACCTTCCTCTGGATTTAGTTATTAATTAGAAGTTTTGGGTCGCTGTCCTCAGCGTCTTTTCGCCGGGATTTGGTCGCGCTTAAGCCTGACTGAAGCGCTTGGGGACAAGCGCCCTCCCTTAAATACACCTTTCCGCAGGCACAGATCGAGTTGGACTCAGTTTTGAGACAGACTCGGGACAGCGTCCCTCCGCAGCTTTTCATGTCATACTATGGTCGCTATCTCAGTTTTGAAAGGGTCGATCTGAGAGCTTCGCCTCAAAAACCTGCGTCAGTGCCAATCAGTGCTCGTGCACCCCGCAACCCTCAACGAACCGAAATTCACGCGAGCTGGGGGCGTCTTTTTTCAATCGAACAACCTGCGTCCGCAAAGCTGGCGTGTTTCCACCCTCCAACAAGGTCGGATCGACCAAGCGGTAAAACGCCCGCCCTGCCGGGGGGGCCGAATCTGAAAATTCGAATACCGCGCCATCACCCGCTAGCTCTGTGCTCACCGTCGTCCAATCCGCAGCCAGATCGACCGTTCTTTGGATCGCATAGATCTGCCCCGTACTTGAAGGCCACGCCACAGAAACTGCCGACGGTGCCAAAGAGTTCGCCTCCAGCCGCAAGGGCTGAAATACTTCCCAACCTATGTCGCTCAAACCCGCGAAATCCAAGTCGGAGAATACTTTCAACGAAGTAACGCTTGAAATAGTGCATGTGGATGGATCCATAATTGCTATTTGATCGACTGCGTGGTCAGAGCCAAAAGACTCGTAGGTTAAACTGAGTATATTCAAAGGATTTCCTGGATCATACCCTAAAGGAAAGCTGCAACTGGCATCATCTCTCCAATGCCCCTGGTTAGCATCTAAAGGCACCGGACCCCCAAAACTCGCTACGCTTCGCGTCCCGGTAAATTGATTGCTTTCATCTATTTGAGCGTCCCACGCTGCGCTAGTTCCTAAGCCTAACAAATGCCCAAGTTCATGTAGTGCAATGGACACGAAATCCGTAGTGCTACCTTCAGGCCGCCCATCGAGTTGGAAATTCCAATCACGCTCCGTGTCGAATGCTAAAACACCCCCCCAAGGGCCGAAATCCGTTACCGGATCTTGCAATTCGCCTGACTGACCTCGAGCATCGATTCGGTCAAACCAATCTTGAAAACCCATAGCACCATATCCTCCTGGACCGCCCCGACCAGCGGCAGAACTTAAATTACGTCCACCTGCGTATACAATTAGCGTGTCTTCTGGAACAACTAAATTAGTAATTTCAATGATTATACCTGTAGCAGGACTAGCAAAGCGTGCGGTCCAGGAAGAATCGTTACCAAAGGCAACCGCATCAATCTCTAGCAAGTTATCTTGAAGGCGTTCCTCGAAAAAATCAGCCACCGCGCGTAGTGCCTCCTTTGAACCAGGCTGATCAAAAAAACCATTCGTATCGTAGGTGTAATCTAGCTCGATAGTGATCCCTCTTACGCTTATCAAAAGCGCGCAAAAAAAGAAAATTTGAAATCCAAATCGCATGATCCGCAGGATAAGCGGCCCTCGTCCGTTTGTATAGAAGAAAGAATAATTTCTCCATTCAATCTATTGGCAGCAACAGATACCCCGCCTCTGACGCTTAAGTATTGTCCACCTCGTTTTGATATGTAGTTTCGCTCCATCGTGCTCAAACATTTTAAAGATGTCGTGAATGAAATGTTATTTAACAATTTGGATAGCGAGTAGTCTGACTCTCGGGGTAGTTTTAGGGCTGCCATTATTGGGTGGCTCAGCCTCTGTTATCATCGAGCCAAGAGAGCCTCTGCCAATAATTGGCGGAAAGCCCTCACAAACAAATGCCTATCCGTGGATGGCTGCTTTGGAATACGTGGGGAGTTCGGACAATTACAACGGCCATTTTTGTGGGGGTGCCTTAATCCACCCTCGATACGTGATCACAGCCGCGCACTGCATTGAAGATGTCGAACCCTCCGAAATATTCGTTCTGCTCGGCGTCAATAACCTCGATGACCCTGACTTTGATGCCTTTGCAGTCGTTGATATCATCATACACCCAGAATGGGACAACTACTACTTCGAACCCGATGTTGCACTCCTCGTGCTGGACCGTCCGGCTACTGAATACCAGACGCTTCCCATCATACCTCCTGACAGCTCATTGGATGCGGTTGGTGCAGTGGCCCGGGCAATCGGCTGGGGAGCCACGGACACTGAAGTCAGTGAGTTTCCATCGGAACTAAGAGAAGTCGATCTCCCCATACTCAGTAATGTCCAAGTAAATACAGCCACCTCATATGACGGAGAAATCACTGAACAAATGCTGGCAGCTGGCTTTCTTTCAGGAGGTAAAGATAGCTGCCAAGGTGATAGCGGCGGTCCTCTCGTCGTCCGCGACCTAGCTGGAAACTTCATTCTGGCGGGCATCACCAGTTTTGGCGAAGGCTGCGCGGAGCCAAATTTTCCCGGAATTTATACGCGCGTCTCACAAATCAGAAACTGGGTTTATACAAACATGTTTCCCAATTACTTAATTTGGGAAACCGAAAAAAACGTGAGCGGAATGCACGCGAACGCAGATTCAGATGCGTATTCGAACTTAATCGAATACGCCCTAGGCTCAGATCCATCAGATGCGAACTCCATACCGACCACTCTTTTCAGAACTCACCGCCAAGACGAATTAGACTACTTCAAAATAGAATTCCAAAAGCCTCAATTAAATGCCGAACTAAGCGTCGCGGTAGAAGTCAGCCAAGACCTCGGCAATTGGTCACTTTTGGATAGCTCACTTCTTTCCATACCACCCATCGGTACAGCCGCAGACGATTACGCACCATTCGCAGTCAGAACAGCCCTTTCCATAGCCGAAGCAGGTCAACAATTCCTTAGAGTCTCCGTGGATACCACATCCAACTATGTTCCAATCATTGGCTCGCTGCCCCCTGACATCGTTATTAGAAATGCCCTCCATCCAGGCGATCTAACGAATAGCGCTTTCCAATTCTTCAAAGACTTTCAGCTCACGGACTTCGCCCCCGGACAAACTTACACATTGGCGACCTACTCCGAGAACATAGACACACTTCTCGAACTTTACGATGCCAATACGCAAACGCTTCTCGCCGAAAACGACGACGGAGGCGAGGGGGACAACGCCTTAATCAACTTCACTCCAGCGGCCGGCAAAAGCTACTTTGCCAGAGTCCTCGCATTCAGCCCCGAAGAGACCGGACGCTTCTCACTCGCCGCAAGCAAGCGACTGATTACTCCTGGACAAACTATAAACGGCAGCCTGCAAGATACAGATGAAATCGATCCATTACCTTTGGAAGACACCTACTATAAAGACGATTACCTGCTCCTGCCGCCCGCTAACGGCACTTCCTTAACCCTGCGTTTATCTTCAAATGATTTCGATACCTACCTCGAGATTGTCGATGCGCGAAATGGTGAACTTATTGACTTTAATGATGATATTAGCGAGAGCAATTTTGATTCAGAATATGAACTGTTAGTTACTGGCGCACTGCCGCTTTATTTACGTGTCACTTCGGCCGCTCCAGAAACAGAAGGCAGTTATACCTTAGTGATCGACTAATCTAATACGCTTTCGATCAACGGGAGATTACAGGCGACCTTGAATCGCTTGATAAATTCTGCTGGCCATAGCTTCATCTCCAAAAGTCCCCACACGGATCTTAAGTTCGACTAAGTTATCACTTTCAGCGTTATAGATAATGGTAACTTTCTTATCCGCAGCTGTGCGGTAAATGTATTTACCCTGTAGCTCATCTCCATTTCCACTGACTTCGGCTAAGCCTAAACTTTTCGCACCGGAAACAATCGCACTACGAACTTTCGCTGGAGGAGCTTCCACGATTACTTCCAGATCACTCAACATGTATGCCGTGCCCCCTGCCGCAGCTCCGCCCGCGACGACCGCCACACAGCCAGACGTGCTGAGAAGGGATACAGCTAAAAAAAGCGGGAGAATTAATTGGGTTATTTTAGACATGCCTCAAAGTAGCATTATCGCTGCAAAGCACAATGCATATAGTTAAAATCAACTAAGTCCAAAGGCGACCACTGGAGCAGCACAGTTAAGAAAATATACATATTGACCAAGAGTGGGCTGTTCTTTCGGCTTGGCGGCAGCACTCTAGCCAGACTAGCTTGAAAACGTGTCCACACATGTCTCGATACTGCTAGATAACTACCACCGGCACTTTGGCACTCACTTGGTCCCACGGGGCGAGAATGAAGAAGCCGAGCTTATGCGGGCCCCTTTCGTCGTCCTATCCCATGGGACGCAGGCAGACCCTATTTTTAATTACGGGAACCTCTGCGCACAAAAAGTTTTCGAAATGGATTGGGATACCCTGACCTCACTCCCCTCGCGCTTCTCTGCCGAGCCCATGCATAGAGATCAACGCGCAGATTTACTGCACGATGTTCAAACCAAGGGCCATTCAAATAACTACCAAGGCATTCGTATTAGTTCAACGGGGCAACGTTTTCTCATAGAATCGGCCCAAATTTGGATGTTGTTCGACTCAAAAGATCAACCATGTGGCCAAGCGGCCACGTTTTCTGAATGGAAATATATTTAATCAAAATTACGCACGCTTGCATAATTAGATAAGTCCGACCAATTAGACCTATGCATATAAAAAAGATTTCACATTCCCTTCTATGGACGTTTGCACTGACGTTTTTGCTCGCAGGCCAAGCCCACGCCATAGACTTCGGCGGCTTGAAAGATAAGGCAGCCGAAGCCGCAGAAAGTGCGGGAGGCTCCGAACTGGCCAATATCGGTAAATCTCTGTATTCTGCCTTCAGCGGCAACGAACTCGCCACAAAATACGCTAAAGGCATCGTCAACTCGCTGCAAACAGGTCAATACAGCCAGGTTTTTGATTTCTACAATAAGCTCAAGAAAGCTGGTCTCAGCCCCACTCAACTCACTTCTTGGAACGGAATTAAAAACACGATTTCCGCTTTTGTCTTAGAGAACGGAATTGATTCCGAAGATAAGCCAGTTGCTGACTTAATTGCACGCACTTCAAAAATGCTCAAGAGCAACGAAACTGGAACGGCAATGAATTACCTTAAAAAACTAGGTAGTCTAGATACGCTCAGCAAATCCGAAACGTCCTTAGTCAGTAAGATTCAGTCGAACCTCTTACCCTTGGTGCTTGGTCAGTAATATGCTTACTCGCCTACGCTAATTAGCGACCAGCGCTTCCAACTCCCGCACCGCGTTACCGGGACCATCTTCACCTGCCAATATCGACGCTATTTCCGCGGCTCGTTTCGGTATCTTCTTACTCTTCTCAATTGTCCGCACCGCCTTCGGTAAGTCTTCCGGCCACTTCTTCCGCTTTACTTCCAAGCCCACTCCCAGGCGCTTGACCTCGCTCGCAAAAAACCATTGGTCCCCGATGTGAGGGATGATGATACTCGGCACGCCTCTGTGCAGCGCACTCGCAGTGGTTCCAGCACCACCGTGGTGGATAACCATGCTCCCATACTTAAAAAGCTGATCGTGCGATACTTTGCCCACACACAGCATCTCATCACGCGGACGCTCAATCGTCAAACCCGCCCAGCCTGCTTGAATGATAATCTTCTTACCCTCGGGCCAGTTCCGCATGAACCGCGTCATCACCCTCCGCGCTTCATCAAAAGTAACACTGCCAAAATTCAAGATCGGCACACGCTCGCCCCCACAAAAAGCCTCCAGCTTCTCCAACAGAGATGGATCTTCCGCGGACTGCCAGCGCAGATAACCCGTCATCCGAAAACGGTCTCCAATGATCTGTTTTGGCAGAAATAACCCAGGAGACACCGTCACCAGAACCCTGTCCGCAGGCTCCAGAACAAAGCTCTCCGTGCGTCCAAGCCCATGTCTCGCCATCGCTTCTCCGACCACTTGATTGATCTGCCAGCACAGCACCTTGTCCGTCACATTCCAAAGCATCCGATTCCAATGCTTGCGAATGAAAGCGGGCGCAAACAAGCGCGGAGTGCCATCTGGCGGATAGGTTTCCGAAGGCACCATATTATGGGCAAAGGTGGTCACTGCACTCGGCACCCCTTTCTTTTTCGCCAAGGCGCAGAGACTTGCAAAAACATAACTACTCACAAATAAATCCGCCGAATCCATTTCACGATTTAACGTCGTTAATATCTCATCCTGAAACGGTAAAGACTCCGCGTAAATCATACGCAAGGTATCCACCGGATTCTTGGCATGCGTTAAATCGCGCATCGCCTCGGCAAACCCACTCTGATCCCAGTCCGGTGGCACAAAAACATACTCGATGCCCGCCGCCTCTATCTCCTCACGGAAAAGCGAGACCGTCGCAAACCGCACCGTATGCCCCGCTTCCACCAACGCCCGCCCAAGCCGAATCACCGGATAGATATCACCCGTCGAGCCATGAGATGTCAGTAATACGCGCACAGTAGAATTGGTTTAAGTATAAATATATCCTAAGCTACTGACAACCAACAGTGAAAACTCAACCCGTTTACATGATGTCACTAAAATGTCACCGGAACACCAAGTGATCAGTTATCTTAACAGAGCACGCCATCTCAGGCATGTATCGTTAAATGTTTGGTGTTCACCCAGCGATTAAAGTAAATCCGCGGCGAGATCCGCCAATTCCGAGCGCACGCCCGTCATCAACTCCAAATGTGCCGTGATCTCCGTGCCCTTTAGACGTTGCTGCGTGTGCACCAAGCCATTCGACATCGCATCGAGGAACATACTGTCCACCTGATACGGGTCGCCGAGCAAGATCACCTTCGAGCCCTCTGCCATCCGGCTGACCACCGTCTTAGCTTCGTGCGGCGTCAAATTTTGCGCCTCATCGATAATGAAAATCGTATTTGCAAGTGAACGCCCACGAATGAAAGTCATCGCTTCCACCTCGACCATTCCGTAGTCGAACAGGAATTGATACGGCTTGCGTGAAGTGCCTGCCTCTTCCTCGTCTTTCTCAGCCTGCGCGGGTTGCTTGGCCAGGCGGCTCATCGCCTTCTTCTTTTTGCGATTCGAAGTGATTCGATCCAGTTTTGCCTGTTCCGTGTCAGCTCCTACCTGTCGAGTCACCTTTCGGTTACTGAACAAGACTTCTAAATTATCATAAAATGGCGCGATGTAGGGAGCCATTTTCTCCTCGAGAGTCCCCGGTAAGGCGCCCGTGTCTTTACCGATATGCACCAAGGGACGCGTAATGAAAACGCGTTCGTATAAATTGTCCTCGCCCAGCGTCTGGTAGAGAGCCATCGCAATCGTCACCAGCGTCTTGCCCGTGCCTGCTTTGCCCGTGCAAGTGACCAGCTTAATATCTTCGTCCAGCAAGGCATCCATCAACATCCGCTGCTCGTCATTGAGCGGACTAATCCGAATACCTTTTGGAATTTTAATCCCAGT
>Ga0307981_1001250_pt1 | contig 23390 bp, 18 predicted proteins | sample OrgLakmetagen987_FD_201849 | JGI IMG/M metagenome (GOLD analysis project Ga0307981, IMG submission 201849) | Saline water microbial communities from Organic Lake, Antarctica - #987 | ecosystem: Environmental > Aquatic > Non-marine Saline and Alkaline > Saline | place: Antarctica: Organic Lake... | reverse complement strand
GCATTCATGCGTGAAACCATCCCGCAGGACTGGTAAAACTTCCGCGACAAGGTCTCAGACAACTTCCGCGTCATAACTCACGAGAACTTTCGGATTTTGGAGTAGAGGCGGTATAGTTTGCAATCTTCCCATGCAGGAACAAAAGCTGCTCGCAGAGTTCGGCAATGACGTTGCCTGCGGTGTCTGGCAGATCGGGGACCTCACCTTCAAACAGGCGCTTTGCAAATTGGGTTGCGTGCCCGACGCCTTGCGGAAACACGATGCCAAATTCTGCCAACTGCGCGCGCAACATGTTGATCGTTTGCGTGCGCTGTCGAACCACAAGATCCCGTGTCCGGTGCAGCGCAAGGATCGCCTGTTGATCTGGCGTCTTGATCTCGACAAATCTCATGGTCGGCCGTGTCACGGCCTCACAAATGGCTTCCGCGTCGACCGCATCAGACTTACCCCTTTTAACATAAGGCTTCACATAAATGGGTGGGATCAGCTTTACGTCGTGGCCCAACCGCACCAATTCGCGGGCCCAATGATGACTGGTGCCGCATGCCTCGATGCCAACAAGGCAAGGATCAAGGCATTCAAAGAACTTTAGCAATTGCGCACGCCGTAGAGCGCGATTGAAGACAACCTCACCGTCATTAGTGATGCCGTGAACTTGAAAAATGTTCTTGGCCAAATCTAGACCTACTGTTGTAACTTGCATTGGGTGGCTCCTCTGCCGAGCAGTTTCTGACAACTGCAGTATGGCGCATTACGACGCCGATGGGCGCAGGAGCCATCCATTCCATCTGCACTGCGGTCGCTCAAGCACAACGTCGGTGGCGTCACTTCGGTATCAGTCATATGAAGCTGATAGGCGCGCAGATTATCCGGCGTGGCGGTGTCAGGGGACCGCTTCAAGAACCCGGCAAAATGTTTGACCGCTCTAATATGCGCCTTTTAGGCTTTGTCACCCATACCGTGGATGCGCATGTCTTCGATCATCCGCTCACGTAGCGGGCTCATCTTCTCATCTGTCATGGGAACCTCCTGTCCGTTGATTGAGAAGTCCCAATCGTCAGTCAGGTTCGTCAGATCTCAAAATGCGCTCGGCGTAAGTTGGCGCATACCATCAGCAACAAGCGCCATTGCCGCGCGAGCGGCTTCGTCCTTGTCCCCCGCACCCCGCCCTCACGTCACCACCCGCAACGTCACATTCAGCCGCCCGCCTTGCGCCAGCAGCACAGACGATCCGAACCGAATCCGGTCGACCCCGTGATAGACCATGCGCGCGTCGCCGCCCATTACCACCACGTCGCCGGAGCGCAGCCAGATGGATGACGTCCTGCCGCCGCGCGTGACGCTGCCGACGCGGAACAGACCGTCGTCGCCCAGCGAGACCGACACCACCGGTGCCGAGAAATCCGCTTCTGAATAATCCTGATGCAAGCCCATGCGCGCGCCTTCGCCGTAATAATTGATCAGGCAGCATTCGGGTGTGCGTGCGCAATCGGCGACAGCGTCCCACAGCGACAGCAACGCCGCAGGGATCGCAGGCCATGCCACGCCCGACGGGTGCCGGTCCGCATAGCGGTAGCCCGCACGGTCCGTGATCCAGCCGTAAGACCCGGCGGCGGACATGCGCACCGACATCGCCTGGCCGCGCGGCGTCACGGGCGTCATCAGCGGCGCTGCCGCGACAACCTCGCGCAGGGCCGACACCAGCGCGGCCTGCGCCGGCGCATCGAACCATCCGGGCAACACGCGGACACCGTGCAGATTAATTTCAGGCTCCATTCCCCTGAAATCCCCCAATCGACGCCACGAAACCAGCAAAAACCGCGCATTTGCGCCAAACGCGCGCAGCGCGCGGCTTGCAGCACCCTGACCCCCTCCTTATATACCCGTCGAAGCGTGGTCCGGGGCAGATCGCCCCCGCCACTTGGAATCGGAGGTCGAATGCCGTAACGGGTTCGTCTTTCGTGTCATCGCCTTGAAGTAAAGAGGGATCAAAAACATGGCCAAAGTAATCGGCATCGACCTTGGAACCACCAACAGCTGCGTCGCCATCATGGACGGCGCGCAACCGCGTGTGATCGAAAACTCCGAAGGCGCGCGCACGACGCCCTCGATCGTCGCCTTCACGGATGACGAGCGCCTTGTGGGGCAACCTGCGAAACGGCAGGCCGTCACCAACCCCGAAAACACCGTGTTCGGCGTCAAGCGTCTCATCGGCCGCCGCAACGACGACTCGGATCTGGCTAAGGACCGCAAGAACATGCCGTTCGAGGTGATCGACGGTGGCAATGGTGACGCATGGGTCGAGGCGCGCGGCGAAAAATATTCGCCCAGCCAGATCTCCGCGTTCATTCTGCAAAAGATGAAAGAGACCGCCGAGAGCTATCTGGGCGAGGAAGTCACGCAAGCCGTCATCACCGTGCCCGCCTATTTCAACGACGCCCAGCGTCAGGCGACAAAGGACGCGGGCAAGATCGCGGGCCTCGAGGTGCTGCGCATCATCAACGAGCCGACGGCGGCTGCTCTGGCCTATGGCCTCGACAAGGACGAGACCAAGACGATCGCGGTCTACGACCTTGGCGGCGGCACGTTCGACGTGACAATTCTTGAGATTGACGACGGTCTGTTCGAGGTCAAATCCACCAACGGCGACACGTTTCTGGGTGGCGAAGATTTCGACATGCGGATCGTCAATTATCTGGCGGACGAGTTCAAGAAAGCCAACGGCGTCGACCTGACCAAGGACAAGATGGCGCTTCAGCGGCTCAAGGAAGCTGCCGAAAAGGCCAAGATCGAATTGTCCAGCGCGTCCCAGACCGAGATCAACCAACCGTTCATCTCGATGAACGGCAAGACCGGCCAGCCGCTGCACATGGTCATGAAACTGACCCGTGCCAAGCTGGAATCTTTGGTAAACGATCTGATCAAGGCGTCGATCAAACCCTGTCAGGCTGCGTTGAAAGACGCCGGTCTCAGCACCTCCGACATCGACGAGGTCGTCATGGTCGGCGGTATGACCCGGATGCCGAAAGTCACCGAAGAGGTCACCAAGTTCTTTGGCAAGGACCCGCACAAAGGTGTGAACCCGGACGAGGTCGTCGCCATGGGTGCGGCCATTCAGGCTGGTGTCCTGCAAGGTGACGTCAAGGATGTGGTGCTGCTCGACGTGACGCCCTTGTCGCTGGGAATCGAGACTTTGGGCGGTGTGTTCACCCGCCTGATCGACCGCAACACGACGATCCCGACGAAAAAGTCACAGATCTTCTCAACCGCCGAAGATAACCAGAACGCCGTGACGATCCGGGTGTTTCAGGGTGAGCGTGAGATGGCGGCGGACAACAAGATGCTGGGCCAGTTCAATCTGGAAAACATTCCGCCCTCGCCGCGTGGCATGCCGCAGATCGAGGTGACGTTCGACATCGACGCCAACGGGATCGTCAGCGTCGGTGCCGCCGACAAGGGCACCGGCAAAGAGCAGAAGATCACCATTCAGGCCTCGGGCGGTCTTTCGGATGCGGATATCGAACAGATGGTCAAGGATGCCGAGGCCAATGCCGAGGCGGACAAGGATCGCCGCGAGATGGTTGAGGCGCGCAATCAGGCCGAAAGCCTTATCCATTCGACCGAAAAGTCAATGGAAGAGCATGTCGACAAGGTCGACCCGACCACGATCGAGGCGATCGAGCTGGCCATTGTCGCGCTCAAGGACAATCTCGACGGTGACAGCGTCGACAAGATCAAATCGGGCATCCAGAACGTGACCGAAGCCGCGATGAAGTTGGGTGAGGCGATCTACAAGTCGAGCCATAACGACACCGATGACGAGCCAGCCGGTGCCGATCAGGCCAAAGGCGATGACGACATCGTCGACGCCGATTTCGAGGATCTGGACGACAACAAGCGTGCGTAAGCACCGCCTGAGGAACCTCTGGGGCCGGTCCGCAACCCGGGCCGGCCCATATCGTTCCGTAAAGGAGAATTGAAATGGCCAAACGCGACTTTTACGATGTTTTGGGCGTCTCCAAGGGCGCCTCGCCGGACGAAATCAAGAAGGCCTACCGCGGCAAGGCCAAAGAGTTGCACCCAGACCGGAATTCCGACAACCCCCAGGCCGAGAACCAGTTCAAAGAGGCCAACGAGGCGTATGAGATCCTGAAAGACGCCGAGAAGAAGGCCGCCTATGACCGTTACGGTCACGCGGCGTTCGAGGGTGGTGGCGGCCAGCGGCCCGGTGGTTTTCATGGCGGGCAGGGGGACTTTGCCTCGGCCTTTTCGGACGTGTTCGACGATCTCTTCGGCGATTTCATGGGCGGACAGCGCGGTGGACGCCAACGGGCAGCACGCGGCTCTGACCTGCGCTACAACCTGCGTGTGACGCTGGAGGAGGCCTATGCAGGTCTGCAAAAGACCATTCAGGTGCCGACCTCGGTGCAATGCGGGTCCTGCGACGGGTCCGGCGCGGAAGGCGGCGTAGAGCCCAGCACCTGCCCCACATGTTCGGGCATGGGCAAAGTGCGCGCGCAACAAGGGTTCTTTACCGTGGAGCGGACCTGCCCGACATGTTCGGGTCTTGGCCAGATCATCAAGAACCCGTGCAAAGGCTGCGGCGGCAATGGCCGTGTGCAAAAAGAGCGCGCGCTGTCGGTCAACATCCCCGCGGGCGTCGAGACCGGCACCCGTATCCGCCTCGCTGGCGAAGGCGAAGCGGGGCTGCGTGGCGGTCCTCCGGGCGATCTCTATATCTTCCTCGAAGTGGCCAAGCACGATCTTTTCGAGCGCGACGCCAACAACCTCTTTTGCCGCGTGCCTGTGTCGTTGACGGCGGCGGCTTTGGGCGGTGATATTGAGGTGCCGACGATTGATGGCGGTCGTTCGCGGGTAAAAATCCCCGCAGGAAGCCAGTCGGGCCGCCAGATGCGCCTGCGGTCCAAGGGCATGCCCGCGCTGCGCGGCGGTGGTCCGGGCGATATGTTCATCGAAATGGCGGTCGAGACGCCGGTGAACCTGACCTCGCGCCAGAAAGAGCTGCTGCGCGAATTCGATGCGCTGAGCGAAGAGAACAACCCTGAATCGTCGACGTTCTTCCGGTCGGTCAAATCCTTCTGGGATTCGATGAAGGGGTGAGCCGCGTCCTGGAAAGGCTCCTGTGGAGCCTTTCAGCCATGAGCGCGCGGAGCGCCGGGCACGTTTCCCTCTCAAATGCACGGATTTGTTAACCTCCCGCTAACCAAACCTCCCCCATGCTCTTTTGCATGAGCCAGCACCGTCATTTTGCCGAATCCCCCCTCCCGTTCCTCGATCTCGACGAGGCAACGCTGGTGGATGCCAAGGCACCGCAACCCAGCTACATCCGCGATCACCGCACCCGGTTGCGCGAACGATTTCTGAGTGGCGGGCCCGATGCCATGCCTGATTACGAACTGCTCGAGCTGGTCCTGTTCCGCGCCATCCCCCGCCGCGACGTCAAACCGCTGGCGCGGCAGCTGATCGACCGGTTCGGCGATTTCAACCGCGTGTTATCCGCCCCCGTCGCCCGCCTGCGCGAGGTCAAAGGCGTGGGCGAAGCTGTCCTGACCGAACTCAAGGTGATCGAGGCTGCTGCCCATCGCCTGTCGCGCGCCAAGATCATGGCCAAACACGTCGTCTCAAGCTGGGACGCGCTGCTGGATTATTGCCACACCACCATGGCCCACCGCGAAACAGAGCAGTTTCGCGTGCTGTATCTCGACCGCAAGAACACGCTGATCGCCGACGAAATGCAGGGTCAGGGCACCGTCGATCACGTTCCGGTCTACCCGCGCGAGGTGGTCAAACGTGCGCTTGAGCTGAATGCAAGCTCCATGATCCTGGTGCACAACCACCCCTCGGGTGACCCGACCCCCAGTCAATCCGATATCGAGATGACCGAACAAATCCAGATGGCCGCAAGCGCGCTTGGCCTCACCCTGCACGACCACCTCGTCATCGGAAAAAGCCGCGAACTCAGTTTCCGTGCGCAAGGGTTGCTTTGAGTGGGCCGGGCGTGTCACTGAACCCAAATCTCGACCCGCCGATTCACCTGCCGGCCCCATGCGGTGTCGTCACAGGCCATCGGCAATTGCTCTCCAAAGGCCTGCGTCTCGAGCGCGAGCGCGTCCAGATTCACCGTTTCCGCTGCAGCGATCACTGCTGTCAGGACTGCATCAGCCCGCCTTTGCGCGATGCCGCGATTGGCCTCTGCAGGACCTTGCCCGTCACTGAACCCGACAAAGGCCAGCCTGCGCGTATCGTATTGCCCCGCTTCGATCGCACGGGCCAGCTGCTGCACGTTCGAGCGCGATTGCGCGTCCAGAAGCGATGACCCGGCCTCGAACCGAAACGACGTGGTCAGCCGCACCATCGGCGTCAGCACCCGCACCATTTGCTGCAAATCCGCCAGAGACACGTCCGACCCGGCCGCCGAAATCGCATTGGCAAAGCGGTCACCTTGCAGATCCACGGGCACCTCTTCGGGGGCCTGATCGACAAAGCCCGCACGCCGGATCACGATCTGCGCCGCCGGGCTGCGCGTAAACGTTAGGAAATCCCGCGCCAGCCGGGGTAATCTTCGGGCGGGCAGATAGAGAAACATCGGCACTGTCAGCGGATAATCCTCGGTCTTGATCGTGCGCCGTGTGGCGCGCAGCGAAAATCCGCAGGTGCCGGTCAGAACCAAAGGCCTGGTATTGCCCATCTTGGAAAAGCTGGCCATGCCAAGCCCAAACGGGTCAGCCGCCACCGCCTGAGCCAGCGCATCATTGGTTGCGTGCCGCTGCACATTGGACGCCAGCGAAAGGCGCGGCGGCCCCATCAACCGGGTCTCGACAACCTGAGCCAGCGCCGCGCCGGGTTCGCGCAGATGCACAGAGATCGGCACGTCGACGCCGCCAAGTTCTGCCCAATTGTCGATCTGCCCGGCCAGGACACGGGCCAGATCGCGGAACGAAATCGTGCCGACCGGATTGCCCGGAGCGACCACCGGCAGCAGCGCATCCAGCGCCAGCACCCGGCTGCGGTTCGGGCCGCGCAGATCGCCCAGACCGATGTCGGCGGCCAGACGGGCTTCATACGTGTCGATCTCGCGTTGGGCCATGACGATGTCGGCCTCGTCCGCCAGCAGATCGGCAAAGCCTTCGTCGGTATTGGTCAATCGAAATGCAAACCGCCCGACAAGTCGCGCATCGGCCTTGTCACTCAGATCGTAGCGGAAATGGCGGTCGTCCAGCGTGACCCGCTCGGCGTTCAGGCCAGAGCGCAGGGCAAAGGCCTCGAGCAGCGCAGGCATCAGCACCTGACCCAGGGTGGCCGAGCCGGATATCTGCAACTCGGCCACATAGTTTTCCAGATTGGGGCAGCCCGGCCCGTTACAGAGCACGCCCGAGCCATCGACCGTCAGTTCGCCGTATTGCGTGCGCAGCCGGTAGAATTCACCGTCGAACCCCAGCAGCGTGCCGCTGATTTCAACCGCACCGTCGGGGGCGGTCAGGGTGACGTCCTGCGCGCGGGCCGGTCCCGCAGACAGCAAAAGTGCGGCGCAGAACGCCGCACAAAGATGTTTCATCTGGCCCTCGGTCGGTTTGTTCTAGTTGGACGCGAGTGTCAGGTCTTGCAGCAGGTTTTTCAACACCAGAAAATCACCGATCGCATCGCAGGCGGGAACGTGCAGCGTCAGATCCTGCACGCGGATCTCTCCGTTGTGGTATTCCAGCGTCTGCGCCTCGACTTCGTGGCCACAATTGGCGGCTGTCACCTCGGCCTCGACGCTCAGCTCGACGGTTCCGTCGCGCTGCGCCGTGCCCGAAGGGAAGCTGTAGATTTCCACCAGTCGCGGCTCCAGCGTGTCCGGGTTGCCAAGGCGGGTCAGAAAACCGCCGGTGCCCTCGGCCGTGCGGCCCAGATCGCCGGTGGCATCCTTCCAGACGTGGCCTTCGGCGAAATACTCGGCGCCGAACTCCAGCGCGTGCAACTCCAGCCCCGAAGGTCCGTTCGATTGCAGCGCGATCCGGTCGTAAAAGCCCAGCGTCGGCACTGTGACCTTTGCCACGGCACCTTCGCCATTGCCGAAGGCTAGAATGAAGGTGGCGTTCTGGGCCAGCGCAGGCACGCTAAGCGATGCGGTGCCGCTGGAATCGGTCAGGTCGGTGAACATGACGCCATTGTGATGCAGGGTGAACCGTTCGTCAGACAGGCACGGGGCCAGAACCGACAGGCTGACCATCGCACCGGCCGTGGATTGCGCGTTCATCGTGATGTCGCACGCGGGCTCCGGCGTCGCCAGTGGCGCGGGCAAAGTGTCGGCCTCGGGCGGTATCAGCGGGGATATGGATGCCAGCGTGCGCACCGGCAGATCGGGCAAGAGCGCCGATGCCCTTGCAGGTTCGACCGCCGGGGCCGGAGCCGCCTGCGACGAGGTGAGCGTGATGTCTGTCACCTCGAGCGTCGGGCCTGCGGTGGCCTGCGCCTCGGGCCGGAGCGTATCGCCGCCCTGTTGCATCAGAAAGCCGATTGCCAGGGCGCAGCCCAACGTGCCGGCACCCATCACGAGTGATTTTTTCTTGACCATGTCGTCCTCCCGGACCTTGTGCGGATCAGGGAGAAACATGACGCTGAATTGCGGCCCGGGTTGGGCCGCGTTGTGATGTTAATCGGGTGCTTTGCGGGCCATTATGGGCAATTTGGCCAAAATTGCGGCTGTCAGCTCAGTTTACCATGGCAATGCTTGAACTTGTTGCCAGACCCGCAGGGGCATGGGTCGTTGCGGCCCGGATTGCCCCAGGTGGCCTGGTCGGCCTCATCAAAGCCTGTGGCAGTAGCGGCTGAGGCAAGCATCCGAGGGGCCGTCGCGGCGTCGCCACCGCCCGCTCCGGCCATCTCGGGTTGCGGGGGTTGCACCGGCTGAGCGGCGGCCTGAGCAGCGGCTTGCTGCTGGGTGATCTGGTCGAGCATCTGGCGCTGCTCTTCCTCGGTCATGGGGCGGACCTGACCCAGCTTCTGGGTCACCTCGAGCCGCAGGCTGTCCAGCATCGTCTCGAACAATTGGAACGCTTCGGTCTTGTATTCGTTCAACGGGTCGCGCTGCGCATATCCCCGGAACCCCACGACCGACCGCAGGTGTTCCAGCGTCAGAAGGTGTTCGCGCCACTTGCCGTCGATGCTTTGCAACAGCATCTGCTTTTCGACCTGACGCATGGTGTCGGGGCCAAAGGCGGCGGCCTTTTTGGCCATGTGTTCGTCGCCGGATTTCTCCAGACGTCCCCGGATCACCTCGTCATCCGCGCCTTCCTCTTCGCCCCATGCGATCACCGGCTCGTCGATGCCGAGGGTTTCGATGCAGGCGGCATAAAGCCCGGCCATGTCCCACTGATCGGCATAGGTCTTCGGCGGCAGGTATTGCGTGACCAGATCGTCGATGACCTGATGGCGCATGTCGCGGGCAATCTCGGACAGGTCGGCGGCCTGCATGATTTCGCGGCGCTGGGAAAAGATCACCTTGCGCTGATCGTTCATGACATCATCGAATTTCAGCAGTTGCTTTCGAATGTCGAAATTGCGGCCCTCGACCTTGGCCTGCGCGCGTTCGAGCGATTTGTTGACCCAGGGGTGAACGATGGCCTCGCCTTCCTTCATGCCCAGCGTCGACAGCACCTTGTCGAGCCGGTCCGAGCCGAAAATGCGCATCAGATCGTCTTCGAGCGACAAATAGAACGACGAACGCCCCGGATCACCCTGACGGCCCGAGCGGCCGCGCAACTGATTGTCGATCCGGCGCGATTCGTGGCGTTCGGTGGCCAGAACGAACAGCCCGCCTGCGTCGATCACCTGTTGCTTTTCGGTGGCGTGCTCCGCTTCGTTCTTCTGACGCAGTTCATCGGGGTTGGCCTCGGGGTCAGCCGCCAGCGCCTCCAGCACCTTCATCTCGACGTTGCCGCCCAGCTGAATGTCGGTGCCGCGCCCGGCCATGTTGGTGGCGATGGTCACCTGATTGAGCTTGCCCGCGTCACCGACGATTTGCGCCTCTTTCTCGTGCTGACGGGCGTTCAGGACATTGTGCGGAATGTCCTGCGAAGTCAGCAAGCCGCTGAGCATCTCGGATTTGTCGATCGACGTGGTGCCCACCAAGACCGGCTGGCCCTTGGCGTTCGCCTCTTTGATCTTGGCGACGATGGCGTCGTATTTCTCGCGCGCGGTGCGGTAGATGGCGTCGTCGTCGTCAACCCGGGCGATGGGCATGTTGGTCGGCACCTCGACCACGCCCAGACCGTAGATTTCGTTAAATTCCTGGGCCTCGGTGCTGGCGGTGCCGGTCATGCCGCCGAGCTTATCATAAAGACGGAAGTAGTTCTGGAACGTGACAGAGGCCAGCGTGACGTTTTCGGGCTGGATCGCGGCACCTTCCTTGGCCTCGATCGCCTGATGCAGGCCGTCGGACAAACGGCGTCCGGCCATCATGCGCCCGGTGAATTCGTCGATCAGCACGACCTCGTTGTCGCGCACGATGTAGTCCTTGTCCTTGGTAAAGAGCTTGTGCGCGCGCAGACCCTGGTTGACGTGGTGGACGACGGTGGTCGATTCCGGGTCATAGAGCGTTTGCCCCTCGGCCAGCAGGCCGCGGGCGTGCAGATGTTCCTCGAGGAACTCGTTACCCTCGTCGGTAAAGGTCACGTTGCGGGTTTTCTCGTCCAGCGAGAAATGCGCGTCGGTCAGGTCGGGGATCAACCGGTTGACTGTGATATACATGTCACTGCGATCCTGCGCGGGACCGGAAATAATCAGCGGCGTGCGGGCCTCGTCGATCAGAATCGAGTCGACCTCGTCCACAATCGCGAAATTGTGACCGCGCTGATACATGTCCTTCAACTCGGATTTCATGTTGTCGCGCAGGTAGTCGAAACCCAGCTCGTTATTCGTTGCATAGGTGATGTCGGCACCGTAAGCTTCGTGTTTTTCGGCATCGGGCTGGCGCGGATAGACGGCTCCGGTTTTCATGCCGAGGGCGGCAAAGACCTTGCCCATCCATTCCGCATCGCGCCGCACGAGGTAGTCGTTGACGGTGACGATGTGCACGCCCTTGCCGGTCAGCGTGTTGAGATAGGCGGCAAAAGTCGCCATCAGCGTCTTGCCTTCGCCCGTCTTCATCTCGGAAATATTGCCCTGATGCAGGAAGATACCGCCCATAAGCTGCACATCGAAGGCCCGCAGACCCAAGGCCCGGCGTGCGGCCTCGCGGCAATTGGCAAAGGCTTCGGGCAGCAGATCGTCAAGTGCTTCTCCGCCAATGGCGCGTTTGGCCAGCGCCTCGGTCTTGTCCTTGAGGCCCTGATCGCTCAATGCCTTGAATTCCGGCTCCAGCGCGTTGATCTTTTCGACGAGGGGCCGGGTCGCCTTGATCTTGCGGTCGTTCGGAGTTCCAAAGACCTTTTTGGCAATTTTTCCGATACCCAACATGTGCTCTCTTTCGGTTCTTTGCGGATGGGGGCGCGGCAATCGCTTGCCGGTGCGGCGCACAGCCCATAGATAAGGCGTCGACGGGCGTTTACCCATCGCACTAGGCGATGTAAGGGGCGCCCAAACCCGTGTCAACGCCGCCAGCCGGTGCGACCCCATCCAAAGGACGTTAATCATGTCACAGATCGCCCCGAAGATCGCCCGAAACCTCGCTGTCGCTGCAACCTCGCTGGTTCTTGCGCTGCCGTTCGCAGCCTCTGTGACCGCGCAGGACAGCCCCGACGCCAGCACGATCATCGCGACGGTCAACGGGACCGAGATCACGCTGGGCCACATGATCATGGTGCGCGCGGGCCTGCCCGAGCAATATCGCCAACTGCCCGACGATGTTCTCTTCGACGGTATTCTCGACCAACTTGTACAGCAGACGGTTCTGGCTGAAAGCGCCGACGACCTGAGCGAAACCCTGCGGGTGCGGATGGCGCTGGAAAACGAACGCCGCGCGCTCCTGGCCGCAGAAGCGGTGCAATCGGTGGCGGAATCTGCCGTGACGGACGCGGCGCTGCAAGCCGCCTACCAGGCGCGCTATGCCGAGGCCGGACTGGGTCAGGAATACAACGCAGCGCATATTCTGGTCGAGACGCAGGAAGAGGCGCAGGCCATCGCGACCGAACTCGAAGGTGGTGCCGATTTCGCCGCCGTCGCGCGTGAGAAATCCACCGGGCCGTCCGGGCCCAATGGCGGAGACCTTGGCTGGTTCGGTCCGGGCATGATGGTGGCGCCGTTTCAGGAAGCTGTCGAGACGCTGGAGGTCGGCGCGGTTTCCGCCCCGGTCGAGACGCAGTTCGGCTGGCACGTGATCAAGCTGGTCGAGACGCGGATGAAATCGGCTCCGCCGCTGGATCAGGTGCGCGAGGAACTGGCCCAGCAAGTGCAGCAGGAAGCCGTGCAGGGCCGCATCGACGGTCTGGTCGAGAGCGCAGAGATCACCCGCACCGACAAGGCCGATATTGACACGTCGCTTTTGCAAAACACCGATCTGCTGGATCAATAAAGCATGGCCAAGATCACGACGCGGTCGCCGCTTGCCCCGGAGCGTTTTCCCGACCTGCCGGTCATCGACGGCGTCCGATTTGCCACGGCGGCGGCGGGTGTGCGGTATGCCGGTCGCAAAGATGTGATGCTGGCCCTGTTGGCCCCGGGCAGTAGCGTTGCTGGGGTGTTTACCCGGTCGTCCACGCGGTCGGCGCCTGTGCTGGATTGTCAGTCCAAATTGGGGGGCGATCTGTCGGCGGGTGCGGCCATTCTGGTCAATTCGGGCAATGCCAACGCCTTTACCGGTGCGATCGGTGTTGTGTCCGTCAACGCCGTTTGCGATGCGGTGGCAGAGGCGACGGGGATTCCGCGGGCGCGGGTCTTTACCGCGTCGACGGGCGTGATCGGAGAGCGTTTGCCGCATGACCGCATAACAGACCGGCTCGGGGAACTGGCCGGATCGTTGCGCGCGGACGGTATTGATGATGCGGCTGCGGCCATCATGACGACAGACACCTTTCTCAAAGGCGCAGGCGCGCAGGTCGATCTTCCGGGGGGGCGCGTGCAGATCGCAGGGATCGCCAAAGGATCGGGCATGATCGCGCCGGATATGGCGACGATGCTGGCCTATATCTTTACCGATGCCGTGATCGCGCAGGGCGATCTGCAAGCGATGCTGTCAGAGTTCACCGATGTAACGTTCAATTGCATTACCGTGGACAGCGACACCTCGACCAGTGACACGCTGATGCTGGCGGCCACAGGCGCGTCGGGTGCGTCCGGCGCGCATGACGATTTTCGCGCGGCGCTGCACGGGGTGATGCGCGATCTGGCGCATCAGGTGGTGCGCGACGGCGAAGGGGCGACCAAGTTCGTCACGGTGCGTGTGACAGGGGCTGTCTCGGATGCCGAGGCACGGGTGCATGCGCTGTCGATCGCCAATTCGCCGTTGGTCAAGACGGCCATCGCTGGTGAAGACCCCAACTGGGGGCGGATCGTCATGGCCATCGGCAAATCGGGGGCGGTGGCGGATCGTGACCGGTTGAGCATCCGCTTTGGCGATGTCGTGGTGGCCGAAAAGGGCTGGGTTTCCGACAACTACCGTGAAGAGCAAGGGGCCGCGCTGATGACAGCGCCCGAGATCGAGATCGGTGTCGATATCGGGCTGGGCGATGGCCAGGCGCTGGTCTGGACCTGCGATCTGACCCATGGCTACATCGCGATCAACGCGGACTACCGGTCCTGAGAACGCGAAATCTTTGCAAGATTTCGGGGCGATTTCTTGCAAAGAAATCGGGTGAGAGGAGAGACCTGCGATGAAACTCGTGCTGGTGTCGGCGGTGGCGCTTATCGATGTCGATGGGCGGGTCCTGCTGGCGCAACGCCCCGAAGGAAAATCCATGGCGGGCCTGTGGGAATTTCCCGGCGGCAAGGTCGAGCCGGGAGAGACGCCCGAAGCCGCATTGATCCGCGAATTGCACGAAGAACTGGGGATCGAGACCTGGCAAAGCTGCCTTGCGCCGCTGACCTTTGCGAGCCATGCCTATGCGGATTTTCATCTGCTCATGCCGTTGTTCGCCTGCCGGAAATGGACGGGAATCGTGCAGCCGCGCGAGGGCCAGGCGTTGACCTGGGTTCGGGTCAATAAGCTGCGAGACTACCCGATGCCGGATGCAGATCTGCCGCTGATTTCAATACTTCGCGACTGGCTCTAGCAAGGAAACCGACTTGCGCCCAAAACTCAGGCAGGAAATTCGCGGGCTGGCGCGAAATAAGGCAGAATCATGGCGAAATTGTGACCTATTGGTCTTTCTAAATTAACCTTTGTCCGCATAGATTGGGGCAGTCATTGACACTGGGGAGGATATGACATGCTGCGAACGATCATTCTGGGGTCCTGCGTTTCCGTGCAGGGCATTTTCGAAAAAGCGATGCCCGACGGTCGTATTTCGGTACGGGTTGGCGACCGGCTCTTTGTCGGCACACCTGTGGCCAAGTCCGCGGCCTGACCGCGCGACAGACCGGACATCCGGGACGACAGTTAGCTGAGCGTCAGAGTGCAAAAAAGGCCCCCGCAAGCAATCTTGCGGGGGCCTTTTTTCGGGTTCAACCTGCATCAGGTCAAAGCGACCGCTCTACCTCTTCGCGCTCGAAGATCTCGATGACATCGCCTGCGCGGATATCTTCGTAATTATCGAACGCCATGCCACATTCCTGACCGGATTGCACATCCGACACTTCATCCTTGAAGCGCTTGAGCGTCTTGAGCGTGCCTTCGTGGATCACCACGTCGTCGCGCAGCAGACGCACACCGGCGGAGCGGCGCGCGGTGCCTTCGGTAACCAGACAGCCCGCAACCTTGCCCACATTCGACACCCGGAAGACCTCTTTGATCGACGCATAACCGATAAAGTTCTCGCGGATTTCGTTGCTGAGCAGACCGCTCGCCGCCGCCGTCACATCGTTCACCAGATCGTAGATGATACTGTAATAGCGGATCTCCACGCCTTTCTGGTTGGCGGTGTTGCGGGCGGAGGCATTGGCACGCACGTTGAAGCCCATGATCGGGGCGCCGGACGCCTCGGCCAGACCGACGTCGGTTTCGCTGATCGCACCGACACCCGAATGCAACACGCGCACACGCACCTCGTCGTTGCCGATCTTTTCCATCGCCTGCACGATCGCCTCGGCCGAACCCTGAACGTCAGCCTTGAGGATGATCGGCATTTCAGAGACGTTCTGGTCGTCCTTTGCCTTGCTCATAAGCTGTTCAAGCGTCGTAGCGGCACCGGCAGCGGCGCGTCTGTCCTTGGCGGCCTTGGCACGGTATTCGGCGATTTCACGCGCCTGCGCCTCGGTCGAGGTGACGTTGAGCACGTCGCCCGCCTCGGGTGTGCCGTTGAGGCCCAGAACCTCGACCGGAACCGACGGACCGGCCTCTTTGACACGCTCGCCCTTGTCGTTGATGAGCGCACGGACCTTGCCGTATTGCTCGCCCACGACAAAGATATCGCCCTGCCGCAAGGTGCCGTTCTGGATCAGGACGGTTGCGACGGGGCCACGGCCCACGTCAAGCTGCGCCTCTATCACGGCACCCATGGCGGCGCGATTGGGGTTGGCCTTGAGCTCCAGCAATTCGGCCTGCAGCGCAATCGCTTCGAGCAGATCGTCGATGCCCTGACCGGTGACGGCGGACACTTCTACATCCTGCACTTCGCCTGACATCTGCTCCACCATAACCTCGTATTGCAGCAGGTCCGTGCGCACCTTCATGGGATTCGCGTCATACTTGTCGATCTTGTTGATCGCAACGATCATCGGCACCTTGGCCGCCTTGGCATGGGCGATCGCCTCGATCGTCTGGGGCATGACCGCATCGTCGGCCGCCACGACCAGCACCACGATATCCGTCACCTGAGCCCCGCGCGAGCGCATGGAGGTAAAGGCCGCGTGGCCCGGCGTGTCGAGGAACGACAGCACCGATCCATCCGCCGTCGTCACCTGATAGGCGCCGATATGCTGGGTGATCCCGCCGGCCTCGCCCGATACGACCTTGGTATCGCGGATCGCATCCAGAAGCGAGGTCTTGCCGTGGTCGACATGGCCCATGATCGTGATGACGGGCGGACGCGTCTGCAGGTCCTCGGGCTTGTCCGCAGTCAGTTTGATGACATCTTCGACGTCGGCGTCACTGACGCGCACGACCCTGTGGCCAAATTCCTCGATGATCAGCTCCGCTGTATCCGCGTCGATTGTTTCGTTCTGCGAGACCATCATGTCATTGGCCATCAGCGCCTTGATCACGTCGCCGACGCGCTCTGCCATACGGTTGGCGAGTTCGGACACGACGATGGCCTCGGGCAGGTTGACGTTGCGCACGACCTTTTCGCGCGGCTCGTTGCTGCCCATCGCCTTTTGACGCATGCGTTCCTGCTTGCGCTTCATGGCGGCCATGCTCTTCTGACGGCCACCTTCGCCACCTGACAGAGCCTGGTTCAGCGTCAGTTTGCCTGCGCGGCGACCATCGTCGCGCGCCTTGCGGCTGTTGCGGTCCTCGTCCTCGCGGCCTTTCTTGCGGGCAGGCGCTGTCGCGGGGGCTGCACGCGATGACCGCGGCGCGTCCGCAGGGGACGGCGCACCGGTGGGCGTCGGAGAATCGGCCTGCTTGGCGGCAGCGGCCTCTTCGGCCTTGGCGCGTGCCTCTTCTTCGGCCTTGGCCTGAAGCGCCTCTTCGCGCTCGCGCTCTTCGCGCTCCTTGGCCTCGATTTCTTCGCGGCGGCGCTCACGGTCTTCGGCGCGTGCCTTTTCGTCGGCGGCACGCTCGGCTGCGTCTTCGACCTCGCGGGCCTTGGCGGCCTGCACGGCGCGCAGACGGCGCTCCATCTCGGAATCGGTAATACCCGCGGGGCGTTTGGGCGAAGGCCCGACGCCGGGGCCATTGCTGGTGGCGCCTCCGGGTTTCGCACCGGGCTTGGGCACCACAACGCGCTTGCGCTTGGTTTCCACCACGACGTTCTTGGTCCTGCCATGGCTAAAGCTCTGCTTGACGTTCCCCGAACGGGGACCGCCTGCGCGCACACCAAGTGTCTTTTTGCCGTCGTTATCGCTCATTTATTCGTCTTTTCCTTTCCGGCGACCGCTGCCGCCAGGTCTTGCGTCATTGTCCACAACGCGCAGGCCCTTCAATCTTTGGGCCTCGTCTACAACACGACTGGTGAGTCCACCAGCGCCAAGCGCGCCATGTATCACAGTTTGTCGCCCGAATGCCATCCCAAGCTCCTGGGTCGTCAGCCAGCCGATGAAATGGCCCTTGTAGGGCGTGCTCAGCTTGGACTTTCCGCGTTCCGATCCGTCACTCGATTGAATGAGAACCAGGGCCTGACCCTTGCTCAGCCAATCCTTGACCTTTTCATACCCCGCCACCGACGCGCCCGACTTGCGCGCCAGTGAAATCAGGTCCACCACCCGTCTGACCAAAAGCCGTTCGACCAGATCCGACAGCGCCTCCGGCACCTGCACCGGCTGTTTCGCGGCACGGGCAAAAAGCCCCTTTTTCTCGGCCTTGTCCAGTGCCGCACGATCCGCCGACACCCAGATACCCCGGCCCGGCAGCTTTTCCGCCAGATCGGGCACGACCTGCCCGTCGGGCCCGACGACAAAGCGGATCAGTCCGTGTTTGGGCATCACCTCGCCGGTGGCGATGCATTTGCGCTCTGGCCCGTCTTCGCGGGTTTTGCTCTGGCCGCCACGGGTCATCTGGTCGGGTTCCTTTTCCGAGGCCGTATCAGGCCCCGGCCTCTTCTTCGGTTTCTACTTCGTCGGCCTTCAGGTCTTCGGGGTCGACCCAGCCCAGCACGATGCGGGCGGTCATCACCATGTCCTGCGCCTCTTCGAGCGAGACGTCGAAGGGCTCCAGCAGTCCGTCGTCCTTGACCCGTTCGCCTTTTTCGGTCGTCCAGCCACCGGCCAGTTCCCAATCCGCGCAGGTCGCGAAATCCTCGAGCGTCTTGACCCCGTCCTTGCCAAGCGCCACAAGCATCTGCGGTGTCAGTCCCTCGAACGCGATCAGCGTGTCGGTCACGCCCAGTTCTCGCGCCTGCTCCAGCGCCGCCTTGGCCTCGGCCTCCAGATGTTCGCGGGCACGGGTCTGCAATTCCTCGGCGGTGCTTTCGTCGACACCGTCGATCACCAGCAATTCGCCCTTTTCGACATAGGCGACTTCCTCGAGGTTGGTGAACCCTTCGGATACCAGGAGTTGGGCAAAGAACTCGTCCAGATCAAGAGTGTCCATGAACAATTGCGTGCGTTCCTCGAAATCTTTCTGGCGGCGCGCGCTTTCCTCTACTTCGGTCATGATGTCGATGTCGAGGCCTGTCAGCTGCGACGCCAGCCGCACGTTCTGACCGCGCCGGCCGATGGCAAGGCTGAGTTGTTCCTCGGGCACCACGACTTCGACCCGCTCGGCATCCTCGTCGAACACCACCTTGGAGACCTCGGCGGGCTGCAGGGCGTTGACCAGAAACGTCGGAATATCCTCGTTCCACGGGATGATGTCGATCTTTTCGCCCTGAAGCTCGTTGACGACGGCCTGAACGCGGCTGCCGCGCATGCCGACGCAGGCGCCGACCGGGTCGATGGAGCTGTCATATGAGATAACGGCGATCTTTGCGCGGCTTCCGGGGTCGCGGGCGACCGCCTTGATCTCGATGATACCGTCATAGATTTCAGGCACTTCCATCTTGAACAGCTCGGCCATGAATTCGGGTGCCGTGCGGCTCAGGAAGATCTGCGGGCCGCGCACCTCGCGGCGGACATCCTTGATATAGACGCGGATGCGGTCGCCCGCGCGGTATGCCTCGCGGCCGATCTTTTCGTTGCGGCGCAAGATCGCCTCGCCCCGGCCCACGTCGACGATGACGTTGCCGTATTCCTCGCGCTTGACCAGACCGTTGATGATGGTGCCTGCGCGGTCCTTGAAGTCCTCGAACTGGCGATCGCGCTCGGCTTCGCGGACCTTTTGCAGGATGACCTGCTTGGCCGATTGCGCGGCGATCCGCCCCATGTCGACCGGCGGCACCTCTTCGATGAACTGGTCACCAATGGCGGGGTTTTCCAGATATTCCCTGGCCTGCTCGACGGTAAACTCGGCCTGATAATTCTCAAGCTCTTCGTCGGCCACGACCGTGCGCACCCGGGTGAACGTCGCCTTGCCGGTCTTGCGGTCGATGGCGACACGAATGTCCATCTCGGCCCCGTAGCGGGATTTCGCGGCGCGCGCGAGGCTCTCTTCCATCGCCTCGACGACCAGACCTGGGTCGATCATCTTTTCGCGCGCGACGGCCTCTGCGGTTTGCAGCAGTTCCAGCTGGTTGGCTGAGGTGATTGCCATGTCGTTCTACTCCTCGGGGCCCCGAATGTGACGGGCGGGGGTTTGATGTCAGTCTATGAGTTGGTTTCGGTATCGGTTTGTGTGTCTGTCTTGGTTTCGATCGTGTCGAACCTGGTCTCGTCCGGATTGCCGGCGGCCTTGCGTTGGCGCAGCATCTCGCGGATCAGCTCGTCGGTGAGAATCAGCTTGGCATCGCTGAGCCAGTCGAACTCCAGCCCCAGCGTGCCTTCTTCGACGTTGATCATCACCTCGGTGCCCTCGACGCCCGCGAGAACACCCTTGAACCGGCGGCGCCCGCCTTGCAGGTCCGCGGTTTCCAGCTTGGCCTCATAGCCCTCGTAGGTGTCGAAATCCTTGAGCCGGGTCAGCGGGCGGTCGATGCCGGGGCTCGAGACCTCAAGCGTATAGGTGTCCAGAATCGGATCCTCGACATCCAGAGTGGCGCTGACGGCGGTGGAAATTTTGGCACATTCATCGACCTCGATCCCGCCGCTGGGCCGTTCTGCCATGATCTGAAGGATCGTCGCCTTGCCCGACATCAGCCGGATGCGCACCAGCTCAAAGCCCAGATCCTCGATTACAGGCGTCACGATCTCGGCCAGACGGCGGTCGATGGTGGCTTTGGCGATGAGGTCGTTGGTCTCGAACGGCATTGCATATCTCTGGGTCTGGGTGTCTGGGAGGCCAGCTTGAAAAACGGGCACAAAAAAAACGGGCGCGCGGCCCGTTGTCTGATCCGGTGGGCATCGGGTGTGGACCCCTACGCGCCGCTATTGGACCAAATATAGGCCGAGCCGCGTTCGGTTGCAAGCCCGATTCGGAGGCGCTGCCCCCGGCGCGATGCGCGCGGCAGGCCAAAGCCCGCCGGTGCTGTGTCGCGTCTTTGCACGCGACGGATTTTTCCAACGATCCAGACAGGGACACCGCCCGGCGCATATCGGGCCGAACGGGGACGCGGTGCACAGCCGCAGCACTATACGTCGACAGTGGCGTCCTCTTCTTCGGTTTCCTTGCACTCGAGCATCTCTGCCTCGGCTTCGAGCATCTCTTTGGTCATCAGCGCCTTGACCAGCGCATCGCTGCTTTCGGGAATTGTGCCGTTCTGATCGTCGGGGTCGTCGATGGTGACGAGCACACCGCCTTCGGTCACGCTGCCGTCCGCGGATTGCGTATAATAATTGAACCCGTCGATTCCGACGAAGCCTTCGTTCGGGGTGTAGATCACCTGATCGCCCGAGATTTCGACCGTGCCGTTGGTGGGCACGGACACGTCGATCAACACTTCGCCCTCGGGGTCGTTGGACAACAGATCAATGGTGATCGAGCCGTTGACGAACATGTCGGATGCATCGGCGACTTCGGGGTTTTCGAGCGGCGGTTGTGGACCCTCTGCGCCTGGCGCCTCGGCCGCGGGCGGTGCGGGTGCCACGGGCGCGGGTTCCACCGGCTCGGGTGCAGGCGGTGCGGGTTCCACAGGGGCAGGCGGTGTGGGCTCCACGGGCTCGGGTTCCACAGGCTCGGGCGCGGGCGGTGTGGGCTCCACGGGCGCGGGTTCCACCGGCTCGGGCGCGGGCGGTGCGGGTGCCACGGGCGCGGGCTCCGCCGGGTCCACAGGATCAGGGTCCGCGCCGCTGCCATCCGGGGGCGTCCCCGCGTCATCGGGCAGCGCGCCCGCGTCGGCCACGGATTGCTGAACGAAAGCCGCGATCTCGGGCAGGTTGGCGGCCACTGCGGGATGAATGTTGGACGGCACTGCGATATCGGCGGGCACGGGCGTGCCGTAAAGCGCCGAATAGGTCACCATTCCGGCCAGGAAATACGTCGTATCCGTGCCATGCGGCGCATCGTCGACATAAAGCGCCTCGACCGGCACATCCGACAGCGGCCCGGTGGTCATCAGTTCCGACAACACCCGCGCGACCGGGATCAGTTGCGCATCGGCGTCGGGGTCGGCGGCGTTGATCGCATCGACGTAATCGACATACCAATCGTGATAGTCGCCGATGTTGAATTCGTGATAGGCAGCAAGCTCTGCCTGATCGGGCGGAAACGACCCGAACGCGGCCAGATCGGCCCAGCCTTCGTAAATCAGAATGCGCGCATCGGGTTGGGCCGTGGTCACGTCCGCCAGCAGATCCAGCGTCGCATCGAGCGGCGAGCGGGTGTCGCCGATATAGGCATCGTCGGGCGCGCGGTCCTGAATGAAGTTGGCGGGGTTGATCATCACCACGTCGAACTCGGCCTGCGCAAAGCTGGATGTATCGGCGTCCCACGCAGGGTCCACCCCGGCAAAGCCCCAGCCGGACGACGGGGCCTCGGCATCGGCAAAGTCACGCAGGAAGCCAAATTCGCCGTTCACGGTATAGGTGTTGCCTGCGGCCTCTGCAAAGTAATCGACCCAGACGGGGACGTTGCTTTGCGTGCCACCGGCGAAATTCACCAGCGAGTTACCGAAGATATACTGAGAAACCTGTGGCATGCAGAACCCTTTTCCGACGCCCGTGCGGGGCGCGCTCACAAAATCGCCTTTTGCGATCCAGACACTGTCTATTCAGATAGACATCAATGGTATCAAGTAAATGCCCTTGGGGTGCTTGGGCGGCAGTTTGCGCAAATTGGATGGAAACAGAGTGTTTCCGCTTATGGCGGAGTGACTTGACGTCGTTTTGGTAAAGGTATCTTAATCATCAAGGGGATAGCGACATTGCTTCATGGCAAAGCTGACCGACGCAGGCACCGCTTGCCCGAAGCCGCCCCGTGTGGCACCCACCCGGAGCACCGCAGCACAGAACCTAAAACCGGGGGCAACACATGACGCGCGTCTTCATCACCGGTTCCGCAGGGTTCATCGGCTATCATCTGGCGCGCGCGCTGCTGGACGAGGGCATGATCGTGCACGGCTATGACGGCCTGACCGATTATTACGACATCACACTCAAGGAACGCCGCCACGCGATGCTGGCCGAAATGCCGGGCTTTGCCGCGACCATAGGCATGCTCGAGGATAGCGCGGCGCTGGACGCGGCCATCGACGGGTTTGCCCCAGACATCATCGTGCATCTGGCGGCACAGGCGGGCGTGCGCTATTCGCTGGAAAACCCGCGCGCCTATGTCGAGGCCAATGTGGTCGGCACCTTCAACGTGCTCGAGGCCGCGCGGCGCGGTCGGGTCAAACACCTGATGATGGCGTCGACCTCTTCGGTCTACGGTGCCAACACGAAAATGCCCTATGCCGAGACGGACAAGGCCGACAGCCCCATGACGATCTACGCCGCCACCAAAAAAGCGGGCGAGGCGATGGGCCATTCATATGCGCATCTTTATGACCTGCCGATCACGATGTTCCGGTTCTTCACCGTCTATGGCCCCTGGGGGCGACCCGACATGGCGCTTTTCAAATTCACCCGGGCGATCTTGGCGGGCGAGGCGATCGACGTCTACAACCACGGCGAGATGTTCCGCGATTTCACCTATATTGACGATCTGGTGCGCGCAATCCGCCTGCTGATGGACGTCGTGCCTTTGCGGCCCTCTGGGCCGGTGTCTTTGCGACCCTCTGGGCCGGTGCCGGTGCGACCTGTCGGAGGGGCGGTTCCCAAAGCGGACAGTCTCAGCCCCGTCGCCCCCTACCGCATCGTCAATATCGGCAATTCCGACAAGGTGCGGCTGACCGAGTTCATTGATGCGATCGAGGCGTCCCTGGGGATAAAGGCCACCCGCAACCTGATGGACATTCAACCCGGCGACGTGCCCGCCACATGGGCCGATGCAACGCTCTTGCAGGCGCTGACCGGATACAGACCGCAGACCGATGTCCGCCACGGCATCGACCGGTTCGTGGCGTGGTATCGGGACTATTACCAGGTCTAGCGCGTGGCTGTCGTGACTGGCTTTGCGCTAGGGCACCTCGATTTTTGACTATTTTCGCGGCAACTGCATAGCAGGTTCCGCCCGAAGCGCGTCAGCGACCTTCAGCTGACCGATTGTTGCCTTGGGTTTGATGATG
>Ga0307981_1001249_pt1 | contig 23405 bp, 22 predicted proteins | sample OrgLakmetagen987_FD_201849 | JGI IMG/M metagenome (GOLD analysis project Ga0307981, IMG submission 201849) | Saline water microbial communities from Organic Lake, Antarctica - #987 | ecosystem: Environmental > Aquatic > Non-marine Saline and Alkaline > Saline | place: Antarctica: Organic Lake... | reverse complement strand
GGCGAGCTATTTTTGCACCAGACAAGGCGCGAAGAACGAGCATAGCCTGCAGCCTGTCGGAGATGTGCTGATGCGGCGAGAGCGAGCAAATATTGTTCTGAACAAGGCGCGAAGAAGGAACATAGCCTGAGCTACGTGACTGATGAGCAACGAAGTGCAGAATAATATTTGCCGTTCGCAGACCATTGAGCGCCTCTCCGACAGGCTGCTAACTACGTAAGTGACACTGCCCGTGTCTCGTCGCCTGTGGGCTTTGGCCACCGGAGACCGTACTTAGGTACTAAGGCAGGCGGTGTGAGCAACGAAGGCTGGGGTGAAAATAGCCGTATCAAATGGGGAAGTTATTCTTCGCTGGACCCTTAGCACAGGGGGCGTATATTTTGAGAGGATTGGCAACATAAAGGATTGCTCTAAACTTGCTTTGGGGTTTGAGATTTCGGTGCAATCATGAAAATTACCCGCCGGGCTTTCCGATAAATCAAAAATAGGCCCTACTTTAGGGGCAACAGCTAAGACCTATGATTGTAAGGATTATCATTATTCTATTGTGCCTTGTTTTTTTTATTAACGGGTGCAACAGCCTGGTCTCCCAGTTTTTTGGGACCCATAAGCTGCGGTCTTTTGAAGTGTCAGATGTAGCGGAGAAAGGGATTGGTGATGCCGACTATGTCGAAATTAGCGGTGCTCGATTTGAGCCTGTCTTTGTGCACCAGGAAGCATCAGAACCGGGCAGCCCACCCATTATCGTTTACCCGGTCTTTGCAGAAGGAGAAGGCAAAAAGCAGGCCGTACTACTGGCCTGGACGGCTGATTTCTTCGACCCTTGTGTAGCGGCTGATTCCTGTATCTCAGCCGGCGTACGAACGCTCAAAGGAGTTGTTCGGCCAATACCTGACGATAATTTGGCTGCGCTCGACAGCCTACGCGAAAAGGGGTACTCCTGGGTGGAGAATCCCATCGTTATTAATCAAGATGAAGACCCGATAGACTGGTACTGGAATGCCCTGATGATGCTCGGTGCGGCACTGGTAGCTATTGGGATGGAAGCAATCTATAATCGCAAGAAAGCATAATATGGAAGAACGTAAAGAATGGACGTTAGCCGAAATTATGGAAGTACACCGAAAACCACTTTTAGAGTTGGTGTACGAAGCCGCTACGGTTCATCGCCTGCACCACAACCCTAATGAAGTGCAAATTAGCAGCCTATTGTCTATTAAGACGGGGGGCTGCCAGGAAGATTGCGGATACTGCCCGCAGGCGGCCCGCTATCATACCGATATCGAAGAGAATGACCTGATGACGGTAGAACAGGTGGCAACAGCTGCCAACCGGGCCAAAGTGCTTGGTGCGTCCCGCCTGTGTATGGGGGCTGCCTGGCGTAACGTTAAAGATGATGAAGATTTTGATCAGGTCATCGACCTGGTCAAAACGGTAAATGGCATGGACATGGAAGTTTGTGCCACGCTTGGGATGGTCACCGAAACCCAAGCCAGGAAACTGGCAGATGCAGGTCTGTATGCCTACAATCATAACCTGGATACTTCTGAGGATTATTATAAGGAAGTGATTTCTACCCGAGGCTACGAAGATCGCCTGGATACACTGAATAATGTTCGGAAGGCCAAACTAACAGTCTGTTCCGGCGGCATCATCGGTATGGGCGAATCAGAGGAAGACCGTTGCAAGATGTTGCTGACGCTTTCTCAGCTCAGCCCCCAGCCGGAGTCTGTGCCTATCAACGCACTGGTGGCGGTTGAAGGCACCCCTATGGAAGAGCAGGAGCCGGTCCCCATCTGGGATATGATCCGTATGGTAGCCACCGCGCGCATCGTAATGCCGGGGTCGACCGTGCGCCTTTCCGCAGGCCGGTTATCGATGACAAAAGAGGGGCAGGCGCTTTGCTTTATGGCAGGAGCAGACTCTATTTTTGCTGGCGACAAACTACTGACGACGCCCAATCCGGCTACTGATGATGATTTGGAAATGTTTGATATTCTGGGGCTTCAGCCCACTGCACCTTTTGCCAAGGGAGATCGACCTCAGCCAGAGCCATTAACAGAAGAAGAGCAGGTCAGGAAGGAGCACCCTAAGTGGAGCCGTCCGGGCCATCGGATTCCTGCTAATGTGGAGTACACCAAGAAAGGAAAATTAAAGAAAAAAGCTATTCAAGATTAAATTATGACAAAACGAAAGCAAATTGTTGCCGGGAACTGGAAAATGAACATGGATTATGAAGAGGGCCGTGACCTTACCAAAGCTGTAATTGACCGATTGCAGCCCTCGGAAGCCCTGGTGATTCTCGGAACACCTTACATCCATCTGCGCAATGTAGCCAGCATAGTTAAAGATATTTTCAATCTGAAGCTGGCGGCTCAGAACTGCCATCAGGAGGCAAGCGGCGCTTACACCGGAGAAATTTCCGTAGGGATGCTCAAATCCTGTGCGGTTGATTATGTCATCCTCGGCCATTCAGAACGCCGGGAATTCTTTGGAGAGACCGACGAGCTGATCGCAAAGAAAGTCGACGCTGTGCTGGACAAAGGTATGGAACCGATCTATTGCTGCGGGGAAAAGCTGGACGTGCGGGAGAGTGGTAAACAAAATGCCCTGGTTGAGCAACAGGTTCAAACCGCACTTTTCCACCTCAGCCCGGAGGATATCCGGAAGGTCGTTATTGCCTATGAGCCCGTTTGGGCGATTGGGACCGGTAAGACCGCTTCTCCGGCGCAGGCCCAGGAAATGCACGCCCACATTCGCAGTTTGCTTAGTGCTAAGTACGGTGCGGAGGTTGCTGATAGTATTTCCATCCTGTACGGTGGCAGCGTGAAGCCGGGCAATGCCAAAGAGCTATTCGCTAATCCGGATGTGGATGGCGGGCTTATTGGTGGGGCATCCCTAAAAGCTGAGGACTTCAATGCGATCGTCAGTAGTTTCTAAGCGACGGGGGAAGTGATCGGAGTTTTGTTTCTATCAAACCACTGAGTAATGAGCAGCGCACCTAACAACAAGCCTAAGCCGGAATGGCTGCAGCGCCTGGAACAGGAAAGTTATCAGGCTGAGCTAATCGTCTCGGGTGTTGCTTTGTTGGGGGCACTGCAATTGCCAGGGTTGATTGAAGACCTGCTGGACTGGTTCCTTCAACGCGCTAATGCCGAACAGCAAGAACTGATCGGTTATGCCATTATCTATTTACTGTTCGGTGCTTTTGTGCTGCTTTTCAACTTTGTACTGCATTTTTCGCTGCGTACCCTCTGGATCGGTATGATCGGTCTTGCCTCTGTTTTCCCAGAGGGGATTAATGAAAACTACCACTGGTACAGTGAGAACTTTCTGTCGCGGCTCAAGGCCCGGTTTCCTGACCTTCAACAGTATAACCAACGGTTGGACGACCTTTGCAGCCTGCTTTTTTCCATCGCGGGAGTTAGCCTGATTACCTTTACTTGTATCATTGCTCTGCTGCTTTTTTCGTGGGGTATTGGGTTCCTGCTTACCTTTGTTTTTCCCGGGCTTTCGAGTACCGTGTTTGCGATAACCATTTTATTTGTACTGATGGCTATAATGGCTTTTCAGGGCTTGCTGAACAACAAAAGGCTTCGGAATAAAAGCTGGGTTAAGAAGATTCATTTTCCCATTTACCTGTTCGCTATCCGGGTGATATCCGGTCCCTTCCTGGAGCCTTTTACGTATATAGGACAGACTCTGGCGACCAATGCTTCCCGGACTCGTTACTTTGGTATCGGCTTTGGATACACGGTTGTGCTTATAGTCGGATTTGTCTTTTGGGTTCAAGATTCCAACATGGCATATCTACAGCCGGAAGTCCGGCATAAGGTCGCCGGGCGGGAGAGCACTCAGTACGCCACCCGGTACGAAAACTTGGTAGAGCCAGGTGCCTATATTCCCTTCGCGATGATCAATGGAGATGTAATACGGGGAACGGTCATGACCGTATTTGTGCCCATACCTAAGGTTGAGCGGGAACTCATAAGAGCTTACTGTGGTGAAGACTGGGAAGGCAGGGAGCGATCAGAGCGGCAGACCTGTCTAAAGGACTATTATACCTTCCGGATAGATAGCATGGAGGTACTACCCACCGGGCTGTATTTGTACGAGCAGAAAGACAGCAAACAGGATGGCATCAGGGCATATCTACCCATGCAAGGACAAAGTTTGGGCGAGCACCATCTCAAGATTATCCCTGCTCGTTTCGAACAGGATTCTTTCTACATCAATATCCCGTTTCAGTATTTTCCTGAGGAGTCTTTGCAATAGAGCTAAAAAAGCTCCGCCTGATCACAGACGGAGCCCTTTTGTCTTGCACTTAATGTGAATAGACTATCACTCATTGCTGTATTCCGTAGTATTGAGGTCCACGACGAAGCCTTTGATTTTGTGCTTCTTCATCAGGTTCTTCCGATAGTTTTCGGCAGCGGCTTCTTCTTTAAACGGGCCTAGCAGGATTTTGTAGGCTGGCATGCGTGTGCCCTCTTCAATACTGATCAGGATATTATCAAACCATTTGGCCTGCAGGTCGGCTACTTGTTTGAACACATTTTCATAGTTGCTCAAAGACGCGACTTGAACGGCATACCCTGTTTCGCCCGGTTCCTGTATGCTGATTTTATACAAACCATATTTCTGGTACTCCTTGCCTACTAATTTTGCTTGCGCCGTTGACTTGTCTTCCCTGCCTTTTGATCGGGTAGCTACAGCGGCAGTATTTCCGGAGGATTGTGTAGTGGTTTTTTTTGCCTTAGCAGGGGCAGGCGCTTTTCCGGCATCTGTAACAAGGCGATCCCGGCTCACGTTGTCGTAGTTTTCAGGTACGCTGGCCTGCCGTTCTTTAGGGCGGGTACTTTCTTTTTTGGCTGTCTTGGCTTGCCCGGTACCTCGTTTGACAACTTCTAGTTTTACTTCGGTCAAGCCATCACGAATAAGGCCGATTTGTTCGGCGGCAGTACGGGATAAGTCAATAACACGGCCCCTCTTGTAAGGTCCTTTGTCGGTCACCTTCACGACAACTGATTTGTTGTTGTCGAGGCGGGTTACCCGGACCATCGTGCCGTAGGGGAGTTCCCGGTGTGCAGCGGTCATCGCTTTTTTATCGTATTTAACACCATAGGCGGTTTCCTTACCGTGGAAGCTATCGTGATAGTAGGACGCGATGCCCCATTCATCGTTACTTTGTGCAGAAAGTACTATCGAGCAGCAAAGCGCTAATAAAAGGCTTAAGTTTAGTCGTTTCTTCATGATGTATCGTTTTTTGGAAGGCTTGTGATGAATCAAATATAGGGTTTAATTTCATTCTCTAACGAAATTTGGGATACTCCTCGTGTGCCGGAGCGGAGATTCTGTTTTTGGCGTTGAACTATTCAATGCCGAAATTTGTACCTTTGTGTGTTGATTTTGAAGGCAAATAGCCTAAATCAAAAGGATAAATTTCACATGAGTAAGCACGGAAGAGTTTTGGTAGCTATGAGCGGGGGTATTGATAGCACAGTCACTGCAATGATGATGCATGATATGGGCTACGAAGTGGTCGGTATAACCATGAAAACCTGGGATTATGCCAATTCCGGAGGTTCTTCAAAAGAAACGGGCTGCTGTAGCCTGGATTCTATTAATGATGCCCGGGAAGTTGCTGTGAAAGTAGGCTTTCACCACTTCATTGTCGATATACGCGATGAATTTGGAGATTACGTCATCGATAACTTCGTAGAGGAGTACCTGGCAGGGCGTACGCCAAATCCATGTGTACTTTGCAATACCCATATCAAATGGAGTGCCTTGCTGAAGCGGGCAGATGCGCTGGATTGCGAATTCATCGCCACCGGCCACTATGCGCAGTTGAGCGAGCTGAACGGGAGGCACTTCGTCACCAAGGCGGTCGATCAGCACAAGGACCAATCGTATGTACTCTGGGGGTTAAGCCAGGAATGTATGGCCCGCAGCCGGTTTCCGTTAGGCCCTTATACCAAACCGGAGGTTCGGCAGATGGCTGCCGACTGGGGATATGAGGCCCTTTCCAAGAAAGCCGAAAGCTACGAAATCTGCTTTGTTCCGGATAACGACTACCGGGGGTTCCTCAAGCGCCGGGTAGACGGTCTGGAAGCACGAGTCGATGGCGGACAGTTTGTCAATACAGCAGGAGAAAATATTGGAAGGCACAAGGGCTATCCTTTTTATACGATTGGTCAGCGTAAAGGATTAGGCGTGGCATTCGGAGAGCCCATGTACGTCACTGAAATCCGCCCGGAGTCTAACACCGTAGTGCTGGGACGTCAGGAAGAACTAGTACGTAACGGGATGATGGTGGGGCAGCTCAACCGAATGAAGTACGGGGAAATCCCGGATGGGACAGAAGCAGCGACGATGATCCGGTACAATGACCAGGGTACGCTCAGCAAGTTGAGTAATGTAGGGGATAATATCCATGTGGACTTCTACGCTAACGTACGAGGTGTGGCGCCGGGGCAGTCAGCGGTCTTTTATGAGGGCGATGACGTAATCGGTGGTGGTATCATCCACGGCAGCTTCCTTGATGAGCAGCGGCAGAATTAAGTGTTCTTATTCAAATATCATTTGCGCCTTGCCCGGTCCGCAGTGGAATGATGGGGCAGGGCGCTATCCTATATAATATGCAAAAAGCATCGTATACCAAAGTAGGGCGGTTTGGAAAAACTCACGGATTAGCCGGTGGTATCCGCCTGATTGTGGAAGATCCATATTTTGAAGCCGTGCTGGAAGCGGAAGTCCTTTTTGCACCGGTTGACGGTAGCCCTGTCCCGTATTTTACCGAAAAGCGTTTGCTTGAGGAGCCATTGGTTATTAAACTGGAGGATGTTGACACCAAAGAAGCCGCAAAAGTCCTGACCGGACTGGATTTATTGTTGCCCGGGGAGGAAGTAGAGAAAGAGCTGTCGATAGACGATTTTCGTTTGCTGGAAGGTTTTCTGATGACAGAATCAGAACAGGGAGACATTGGTCTTATTCTTGCTGTAGAGGAGTACCCGGAACAGATCATGGCAATGGTCCGACATAAGGGCAGAGAGGTCCTTATACCCCTCAATGAAGCATTTCTCCAATCCATTGACCCTGAGGCGGAGCGGGTGGAAGTGCGGCTGCCGGAAGGGTTGCTGGATTTATAACCGCACCACCTTGGTGCTCCAAATTGCCTGTTTTTCTGTATGAAAGCGCAGGTAGTATATTCCTTTTTCCAGTCTGGATAAATCCACTTTTGTTACGTTTTCGCCCTTTTTGATGGATTTAGGCTGCTCAAATACCGGATTACCACTGGCATTGTAAATAATCAACTCACCTTCTCCACTGTAATTGCTCTGCATTTTGAAAGCGTAGGTATGGCGCTTCGGTGTTTCAATAAGTTCAAATTTAAGGTCGCGTTTTGCAGGTTTGGTATGGGCCACCGGACTGAATTCATGCTTGCCCTCCATGTCAACCAGTTTAACGCGGTAGCGCAGGTCTTCTTCAGGGTAAATGTCCTTGTCCAAATAGAGGAAAGAAGCAGGTTCGTTTTCGTTGGCAAGCGGATGTAGTTGCCCGATCTGTTGAAATGGGCCGCCATTGACTGCACGCTCGATTTGATAGCCCATGACTTTTCGCTCATATGCGACCGTCCAGTTGAGTTCTATATAATCCGGATAGGGGCCCGCCGTAAGCTTAATGCGGCTGGGCTTGATGGTTTTAGCCCGGCCCTGAACCCAGATACCATACGAGCGGGGCGGCAATTGTAAAACCACTGCAGAACCGGTCTTATCCAGGGAATCAAATTTTGTCAGTGTTGCTTTTGGGGCTAGGGCGTGTCCGCTGACGTCGGTGAAATAGTCTCCGTCTTTAATGTTAGAGGTATTGAGTTCCTGCTTTAACAAAAGCGTATCCTTCCCAAAATTGATGGCCACAACGACGTCCTTTGCGCCCTGACTGCGGCTTTTTATTCCGGCAGGAGTACTTATGCCCTCCAGTTGAAAGATCAGTGCCCTTGTAGAGTCGCCGCTTAGCCAGTAAGCTCGTTTATCACTTTCATAGGCATTGAGGTATTCCACGATTGTGGAGTTAAAGATAAACTGTTGGTGCGTTGCCAGTAGTTGATCAATATGAGTGCGGAGGGGCTTCCGGTCTTCGTACTCGGCCAGCTCGGAGTCGCCACCGAAGTAATCGCCGTAGAACACGGTAGGCATTCCAATCTGATTGTTGGTCAGTAAATAGGCATAGGCGAGCAAAGGGTCAGCCATAGGGTCATCGTAATCTCCGGCTTTAGCGTTCTGGTTTTTGTAAGCAGGGTGGTTGGCCATGGTCACGATGTTATATCCGGACAAAGCTGTTGCGTCGCGAATACTGGCCTGATATACTTTTCTTACATCGTAAGTAGAGTCGGTACAGGCTTTTCTGAGGGCTTCCCGCAGCGGGTAATCATAAATCCGTGGTGTAGGCTTGGTTATTTCACCAGCTGTTTTCAAGGCACTCAGCATCCATTCAATCTGGTGGCCTGAATGGTCAAAGTCAGGTACACCACGAATAATGAACTTCGGCTCAAGCCCATGGTCTAATAGCGTTTTTTGGTCCGCGACAAAGGCTTCAGCCGGATAGAGTGCCCGGTCTGTGACACTGAAGGAGGCTACGCCCAGCGAGTCGTTTAGTGCCATGCCCTGCTCTGAAAAAGTGCCCAGTGAGTCCGATCCTAAATCAACCTCTGCGATTACCGTGAGCCCTTGGTCTTCCAGGCCCTGGATGAGCTTTTGTACTTGTTTTGGTGCTTGTGCAGTCAGGTTGGGGAGCCAGATGGCGGTAAAGCCGGCGTGCGCAAATTCGGGTGCCTGCTCCGTCAGGTGGTCTACCCAAAAGCTTAGCGTGGCAGAGTCCGGAAGGCTGCCGGGGGCATCTTCCGGGCAGCTCCAGTAGCAGCCCTGAAGGATAAAATCCTGAGCAGGCAATGTACTCAACAGGCTCCAAAACAAACAAATGGTGAGCAGTGGTTTTCTCATCGTCGGCAATTGGATTAGACGTGGTGTACTTCCGGAACCCTCCGGCTCAACGCGTCTTTTGTAATGGCTATGTTTTGGGCAAGTACTAAAGTTACAAATTATTCTGCCGATTCAGGTAAAGTAGATGGGCTAAAATTACCTAAGTTTGGAGCTCAGTATTTTAATTATGGTCAAACCAGGGCTTTCTATACTTATCCCGATTTATAACTATGATGTCCGGCCTTTGGTGGAGGCGCTGCAGCAGCAGGCGGCACGAACCGACTGGCCGGTAGAAATCCTGTGCTGGGATGATGCTTCCGAGCCACCTTTTCGGGCACTGAATGCTGTATTGGGTGCGCTTAACGGGGTGACCTATCAGCTTATGACCGAAAATATGGGGCGGTCCCGTATCCGAAACCGGCTGGCCGCCGCTGCACAATATGACTATCTGCTTTTTATGGATGGTGATTCAGAAGTTGCCCGGGAAGATTACCTGGAGCGCTATCTGAGCTGTTGTAGTCCGGAACGATTGTTGTACGGAGGTCGGATTTATCAGACGGAGCCGCCTCAGGCTAATAATCTGCAGTTGCATTGGCACTATGGCAGGCAGCGGGAAGTGCAAATGGTGGAAGAACGGCAAAAGCAACCCTATCACAGCTTCATGACTAATAATTTTCTCCTGCCGAGGACCCTGTTTGAGCCCATACGGTTTGATGAGCGGCTGCTGCAGTACGGACATGAGGATACCTTATTTGGCCTGGAGTTAAGGAAACGTGAGATTCCGATATTACACCTTGATAACCCTCTGATTCACGCCGGGCTTGAGCCGGCGCCGGTGTTCCTTAGGAAGTCGGTGAAAGCTATCGAAAACCTGGCTTTTCTGTATCAGGAGGGTAGCCTGCGGGAAACACGCCTGCTCCGGGTTTACGAGCGCTTGCTAAAATGGAAATTAATCCGCCCGCTGGGGTGGGGCTTACGTCTGGCACTGCCGGTGCTAAAGGAGTACCTTCTTAATACGAATACCCCCAACCTGAAGATCTTTGATCTTTACAAATTGGGGGTATTGATTCAGTGCCTGAAGCGATAAGCCAGTCTACTGCTGTTTGCCGGATTTAGGCTTGTTGGTCTTACCTTTACTTTGCGTGCCGGCATCGGTAGCTGGGGTTGCTTCTTTTGAGGCTTCGCTGCCTTTTATCTCCTCTTCCTCTTCGAGGTTCTCGTAGATCTTTTTGTTGAACTCTGCGCTAACGACTTCTTCATCGTTTCGGACCTGCTCCAGCATTTGATCAGGAGTAATGAGCTCATCGTCGTAAGAAAATATCCAGTAGCCCGAATCGTTGAGTGCACGTAAGAAAGTCATATCGGTTTGAGTGAACTTTTTGGCCCACTCTTCGGGGTCGCTGTCTTCATTGAGTTCCACCAGCAGCTCATCAGGAATCAGGAAGTCCGGGACCTGTTCTTCCGGCGCTTCTTTGAGTATCCAACCTTCCGCATGGGCAATTTGATCGAGTTGCGATTCCAGCCATTTGACCGCATTAGGGCGGATTTCTTTACCGGTTACCGTCTTCTTCTTACCATCTCCATGATAGGAAATAGTCACACTTTGCATATCCGGTATACGGCCCCGGTAGCTGTCACGGAACTGCGCAAAATTAGCCCGCGTGAACTCGCCTTTAATCCGCTCCATTTCTGACTTTTCCAGCTTTCTGACGAAAGTGCCGAGCCGCTCTGTGTACCGATCTCCTTTGTAACTGGCGATGCCGTTTTCATAGATGGTCAGGGTGAATACCGGGCATCGGCCATAGCAAGGTCCTTTGCTCATTTCAATGAGGGGATCAAGCTTGCTCAGCGTTGCACTGGCCGGAGAGCCGCAGCCCTGCAGCAGGGCCAGGGTCATGCCAAAAATAAGAAGGAAGCCCAGATTCCTGGGGGGAACGAGAGGATTGATGCTCATCAGGAAGCGAAGGTTTGGTTTAAGCAGTGGATAATGGCAATACCGCACTTGCTTGCGGATTGCACAAATTCAATGCCATAATACAAAAAATCAGGTTGGTTACATCTGAAAGAGCACCACTATCGCCCTCACCGGGCAATAATAAGCTTTTTGAAGTATAATTTATTCCCATAGCTGATTTTTATATAATAATTTCCAGCATAAATACCCTCGGCATTGAGCTCAACTACAGGGCCAAAGGCATTAACCTGCTGTACTAAACGGCCGGCAGCGTCAAAAATTGCCAGCTGTGCGGGTTCATTTCCCGGCAGCAAGATTCGGGCAACGCTGGAGACGGGGTTGCCCAACAATAATACCTGGTCGGCTTCCGGTTTTTCTTGAATGGTGGTGGAGACTGGCGTACAAGACCCTTCCTGTAATCCCTGTCGATAGGTTTGCAGCGTATGGAGAACCACGGTCTTCTGGCCAGGGGTAAAGATTGCCATACAGGCATCCTCTGTGAAGTTCATGAAGTTCATAAACATATCCGGTGAGCCGCAGGACATTGGGGGAAAAGTAGGGCAGGTGCCCTGATAAGTATCCGCCTGCAGGGGCGTATCCGCTATACCATCGTCCTGGTTGCAATTGAAGTTGTCTTCATTCGGGCCCCAGAGGTGCTGCAAATTGAAATAGTGCCCCAGCTCATGGGTACAGGTACGGCCCAGCTCGAAGGGAGGGCTTACCGTGCCGGTCGTGCCAAAGGCATCGGGGCGGATGTAAAGCCCATCTTCTTTGGGTTTAGCCAGGCCTTCTTCGGGGAAAGTAGCGGAGCCCAGAGCGCCATCATTTCGACCGGCAGCCCAGATGTTCAGATACTGACTGGGGTCAAAGCCATCGCGGCCGCCCAGGTCACTATAGCAGAGTCGGCGCTTTCCCTCCGAAAAGGTATTGGTGATACCCGCTATTTCGGTGGGGGTACGGGTGATGGCGACGAGGCAGAATTCTATTTCAAGGTCACTCGCCAGCTCATCAAACAGCGGATGCACTTCTGGTATTTCAAAATTCGTACCTCGGAAGTCCTGATTTAGAACCTCAAGCTGAGACTCAATCTGCTCGTCCGAAATATTTTCTTCCGGTGTATGCCAAACAACATGCACTGCTACCGGAACGACAATAGGTTCTCTTGTTGCAAAAGGGACTAAAGCCTCCTTCTTTGGGCTGGCACCGCCGGTCACCGAGCAGCGTACCTGAGCATTCATCGCAAAACACGACCAAAAGAGCGCAAGCATTAGATAAAGCGCTTTTCGCAAATAAGGGGGTAAAGCATATGTTGACTTCACCTTTGAATTGGAGGTCGGGACCCATAAGACCTTTCCGGAGCCATTTTTAGGCTTCGCGACAGGACGAGATCCGACAAAAGGGTAAGGTCTAAACACGTTCTTAGTGTATGTTTGGAGGTGCACTTCGGCTGATAACCAAAGCCTTGTGAATCCCGTAAAAATACGGGACGTCATGGAAAAATACTTATTTGACCCCGCAATTTCGCGGGGCAGGCTCCGCCAAACGCGCATTTTTCCATTTAGCCATAACTACAACTCTTTGATTATCAACTCTCGTTTGCTCCAAACATACACTTAGTTGCTAAGCAGCTCATACACTTCGTCGAGCTTGGGCGATATCACGATTTCAGTACGGCGGTTTTGGGCTTTGCCCGCAGCGGTCTTATTTGTCGCAACAGGAACGTTTTCACCCCGGCCCGCCGCTGTTAGCTGTTGCGGAGGAACACCGTTTTGAGTCAGGATTTGAGTGACTGATACGGCCCGGTCCACACTTAGGTTCCAGTTATTGAGTGCGCTGCCATCAGAGTCGGTGTGCCCTTCCACAAGGATGTCAATGTCAGGATTGTTTTTCAGCGCAACCGCGAGCTGCCGCAGGGCTTCTTTGCCAGAAGGATCAATACGTGTACTGCCGCTGGGAAACAGCAAATCAGAGCTTAGGTAAACATAGAGTTTGCCGCTCCGGTCATTCACGGTAAGCCCGCGGGAAGAGAATTGCTGTACGAGGTCGCCCAGGCTGGACCGCACCCCACGCATATTGTCTTCCTTGAGGTTTAGCATGTCCTCCAGTTCCTGAATACGGATGTTACGTTCCTGAAGGGTGCCCTTCATGGAGGAATAGTCGTATTCGATGGTGTTTAATCGGTTATCCTTTTGGTAAAGCTCGTACTCCAGTCCTTCAAGGCGCTCACTCCGGCGGTCGAGGTTCTGCTGCTGTTGAGCCAGCTGCTGCTGCATCGCTCCCTTTTCGTAGGAGGCTGTTTCATCAAGTTCGTTACGCTCATCCAGGATACGATCGAGGCGTTGCAGTACATCCTGATAACTTCGGTTGAGGCTTTTGTTGGTAACCACATAGTCTTCCAGCTCCAGGCGGGTATTCCGAATTTCAATTTCGAGCTGGCGGGTTTCTTCTCCGAGCTTGTTGTACTCATTCTGAAGGGAGTCTGTGGACTGAGCTTCCTGCTCATAGAAGGTTTTGAGTTCCTCCATTTCCTGGTACTCCTTTTTGGTTACACAGCTCGAAAGCAAAACAAGAGATAAAAATACGATTGGAAAAAGGGGCTTCATGCTGCAGGTTTTTTATGCAATGTACCAAAAATTGTGAAATCACAGAAAATCCTTTTAATAACGTGCCTGTTTACATCTCTAGTTCCTGACCATCTTGGTATTTGAGCAGGATTCAAAGATTAAATATTACAATACAAAACTCAACGGGATTACCTTTGCAGGAAAAACTTAGACTAATGACAATCCGACTTACCTTTTCTCTGCTATTGTTAGTTATGCTGTGGAGCTGCCAGAGTGAAGCTTCGGCAACAGATTCAGAGGGCACAAAAGAGGCCACCCCAACGGCGCAGGCTACCGCCAGTGAGCCTGGCGCCAAACCGCAATCATCTTTATATACACCGCCCCAAAGCACCGAGGTGCTTTTCCTGACGATTGATGACCAAACCGCTGAAAGAGGGGAGACGGTTTGCACGGCTGTCCGTGCTCAAGGCTTCAACAGCCTGCTTTCCATGCAGTACACCGTTGCCTGGGACCCTGATGTGCTTGCGTTCAAAGGCCTAAAGGATTTTGGGTTGCCTTATCTTACCGTGCAGAACTTCGGCACTACGAAGGTCAGTGAAGGAGTGATGCCAGTTGCCTGGATTGATAATGCACTCAAAGGAGTAACGGTAAGTGCCGGGAATCCGCTTTACACCATTTGCTTTGAAGCAAAGGCGAGTGGACAGTCCAGCCCGGTGCAAATCATCGATAAGCCGACTGCTATAGAGGTGGTAAACCTGGGCGAAAAACTTGTAGGGCTGGATAGCGAACCAGGCCTGATAACGGTTAGGTAGGGTGTAAAGAGGAGCTCTTTTGGCCTTTTTTGCGCAGTGATATCACTTATTTGATAAACTTTGCAGGGTTTCTACTCATTTTATGGACAGAAATTTTATTTTTGTTGTAAATCATAACTTATGAGTAATATCGTTACCCAGCGTTTTGTCAAGTGCCATGATAAGTTGAAGACGGAAAACCAGGTTCGTTCCAGCCGTCAGTTTGCTTTGTCACTTGAATATTTACCTCAGAGCCTTAGTGAAATTCTGAAAGGTCGGCGCGATGTAACGATTGATCTACTGCGCAAAGCGGTGGAAAAATACAAGATTAACCCCGTCTATATTTATACCGGAGAGGGGCCTATGTTCATGAGCGAGGAAGGCGATAACAGCTTCCGCGTGTTGACCATTGTAACCAACTCCAATGAAGAGGAACGCATTGTTCATGTGCCCGTGCCTGCACAGGCGGGTTACGCTGCCGACATGACAGACCCTACTTTTATTCAGGAGCTACCTCACTTCACTTTACCGGATTACAAATATAAAGTGGGCACCCACCGGTCCTTCGATGTCTCCGGCGATAGTATGGAGCCGACGCTTTTTGAAGGGGACAAAGTGATTTGCAGTTATCTGGAGCCAACGCTTTGGGAAACGGCTGTAAAAGACAACTATGTTTACGTCATTGTCACCCGTGCGGATATTGTGGTCAAGCGAGCTCATAACCACCTCAAAGAGGGGCAGTACCTTGAATTACGCTCTGATAACAACTTTTACGAGCCTTATCAACTCAATCTGGGCGATGTCAGGGAGATTTGGTATGTCCGGGCGAAAATTAGCCCTTTCTTACCTTCACCGCAGAATATTGACCGATACCTGCATGATGAAATGAAGGACCTCAAAAAAACCATTCAAAATCAATCAAAATTAATCAATAACCTCAACGAGACCGTAGAACGGCTGTTGGGTGATAAAACAGTCACGCTACCGCATGAAAAACATCAAGATTAAGGGAACCATCAAGCACATTAAATTAGAAGGTGGTTTTTGGGGTATTGTCGCTGAGAGTGGCCAGGAGTACCGGCCAGTCGTAATGCCCGAACAGCTCAAGCACGATGGGGAAGCCGTGGAGGTAACGTTGAAACCAGTGGAAGAAGACATGTCACTGCACATGTGGGGACAACCCGTGAAGGTAGTGGCTTTTCATACCTTGCATCCGTAAAAAAGAACCCGCCGGGACTTTTGTTATAGTCCGGGCGGGTTCTTTGACCTGGGGTTACGCACTTTTTAATAAATAGAAGGAATAAGCAGGGCTTTTACCTTGCTGTCCATTCAGAGTGCTTAACTTCAGGGACATTTAGTTGTATCCGATTGCGGTTGAATAAGTGAGCGGACAATTGGGCGGCTACTTCTGCTGCTCCTGCGCTACCTTTTTCAAGTGCTTCCGGCGTAAAGTATTGCTTAACAAAGTGGGTGTCAAATTTTCCACTGGTAAAGGCTTCGTGTTCGCATACAAACTTACCAAAGGGCAGCGTCGTTTCCACCCCTTCAATTTCGTACATCTCAATCGCTTCAATCATTCGCTGAATGGCAGCATCACGGTTAATCCCGTAGGTCACGAGCTTTGCGATCATAGGGTCGTAGTATATGGGGATTTCCATTCCTTCCTCATACCCGTCATCCAGGCGGATGTTTTCTCCTTCGGGCCGGCGGTAACGGGAAAGAGTGCCTACGCTGGGTAGAAAGTTTTCGGCAGGGTCTTCTGCATAAACCCTTAGCTCGAGGGCATGACCATTGATCCGGAGGTCTTCCTGTTTGATCTGTAAACGCTCACCTCTGGCGATCATGATTTGCTGTTCGACCAGGTCAACACCGGTGATGAGTTCCGTTACGGGGTGTTCTACCTGCAGACGCGTGTTCATCTCCAGAAAGTAGTAGTTCATATCAGCGTCCATGAGGAATTCCACAGTGCCGGCTCCGGTGTAGTTACAGGACCGGGCAACGTTTAGCGCATCATTGCCCATCTTTTCGCGAAGCTCAGGGGTGAGAATAACAGAGGGGGCTTCCTCGACTACCTTTTGATGCCGGCGCTGAACACTGCATTCACGTTCAAAGAAGTGTATATAATTATCGTGTTCGTCAGCCAGGACTTGTATCTCAATATGGCGGGGAGAAGTGACGTATTTCTCTACAAATACAGAACCATCTCCGAAGGCAGAGGTCGCCTCGCTGATGGCTCGCTTCATTTGGCTCTCAAACTCCTCCGGGTTTTCAACGATACGCATCCCCTTGCCACCACCACCAGCGGAAGCTTTGATGAGTACCGGAAAGCCAATTTCCTTAGCTACTTGTTTGGCCTCCCCAATATCTGTAATGGCGTGATCAAGCCCAGGGACCATTGGGATATCGTATTTCTTAACAGCGTCCTTTGCCGCAAGCTTACTACCCATCACTTCAATTGCATGAGGACCCGGTCCTATAAATCTAATGCCGGCATCTTTAGCGGCTTGTGAAAACTTAGCGTTCTCACTCAGGAAACCGTAACCTGGGTGGATGCCGTCTACATTCAGCGCTTTGGCTACCTCCAGGATCTTATCGATCAAAAGGTAGGACTGCGCAGATGCCGGAGGGCCAATACATACCGCCTCGTCTGCAAATTTAACATGTGGGGAGTGGCGGTCTGCTTCAGAGAAAACGGCTACTGTACGAATGCCCATCTTCTTCGCGGTCCGCATAACGCGTAAAGCAATTTCGCCCCGGTTGGCGACTAGAATTTTTTTCATTGGTTTTGCTTTTTGTTGGTCAGCTCTTCGATTTGCAAGCTGCTTGTTCTGTTTTCTTGGGGGAAAATAGTTAATTTTCCGACCATTACACAACCAACAGGGCGTTACAGCAGGATGATTTTTCGCACCTTGCTTATGAAACTTGGAAATCACCAGAGGCGCCATAAAATTATATTTATGATTGATCAACCCCGGCAGCTGTGGGCGCCAACTGAGGCATTCCGGAAACAATCCCGCCTGGCCCACTACCGCCAATGGCTTCGTGATAATCACCAATTAGAGTTTAAAGGCTACCACGAGCTTTGGGCCTGGTCAGTTGAGGCACCAGCTGCTTTTTGGGCATCGCTTTGGGACTATTTTGAAATCATCGCTCATCAGCCATACGAAAAGGTCATGTCTTCCGACCCTATGCCGGATACCCGGTGGTTTACTGGAAGTACCCTTAACTACGCAGAGCATATCTTCCGTAACAGTACAGAGGCCCATCCGGCACTGATGGCACAGTCTGAATCCCGACCCTTGCATAGCCTGAGCTGGTCCGAATTGGAGGAACAAGTGGCTGCTTTCGCTGCTTTCCTAAAGGCAGAGGGTGTCGGAATTGGTGATCGGGTTGTTGGGTTTCTGGCAAACACTGAGGAAGCGACGATCGCCTTCCTGGCGGCTTGTTCGATTGGTGCTGTATGGTCGAGCTGTTCACCAGACTTCGGCACCAGTAGCGTGACCGACCGGTTTCAGCAGATCAAGCCCAAAATCCTGATCGCGGTTGATGGCTATTCCTACAACGGGAAGCCCTATGATAAAACAACGGTGGTGAAAGAAATTGTTGATGCGCTGCCAACCCTTCAACGCGTTGTACTCGTTCCCTTCCTCGATAAGGAGGTAAAGACAGCCGGTGTTCCAAAGGCGCTTAGTTGGGAAGCCGTCCTGCAAACCCCGAACGACGGGCTGCAATTCGAAGCAGTGCCGTTTGAGCATCCTATCTGGGTGTTATACTCTTCCGGTACAACAGGCATTCCAAAAGCCATTACCCATTCGCACGGTGGTGTACTCCTGGAGCACCTCAAGTACCTGGCTTTCCATAATGATGTGCATCCTGGCGAGCGGTTCTTCTGGTTTTCCACTACCGGTTGGATGATGTGGAATTTTGTACAGGCCGCGATGCTGGTAGGAGCCACACCAGTACTATACGATGGGAGTCCTGCGTATCCGGACATGAATGTGATGTGGTCCTTTGCTGAACAGGCGAAAATCAACCATTTCGGAACAAGTGCGCCCTTTCTGGTGGCAAGCATGAAGCGGGGCATACATCCGGCGGCTCAATTCGACCTTAGCCCGTTGCGTTCCATTGGCTCTACAGGTGCTCCTTTACCTCCCGAAGCCTTTGATTATGTTTATGAGCATATCAAGGAAGACCTTTGGTTATGCTCTATGAGTGGGGGGACCGATGTCTGTACGGCCTTTGTGGGGGGATGTCCGGAACGCCCGGTGTACATGGGTGAAATCCAGTGCCGTGCATTGGGCTGTGCCCTGTATGCCTATGATGACAACGGCCAGCCCTTACAGGATGAAGTGGGAGAGATGGTCATCACAAAGCCTATGCCGAGTATGCCAATTTACTTCTGGGATGATCCGGAAAAAGCCCGGTACCAGGAAAGCTACTTTGAGCTCTTCCCAGGTATTTGGCGGCACGGCGACTGGGTGAAAATCACCGCCCGTGACTCCCTGGTTATTCTTGGCCGGTCGGACGCGACGCTTAACCGGCATGGGGTGCGTATTGGTACTGCAGAAATTTACCGTGCCGTCAATAAAGTCCGGTCTGTGAAAGACAGCCTGATCGTTAATCTGGAGCTGGAAGGGGGGCGCCATTACATGCCCCTGTTTGTCCTGATGAAAGAAGGCGAACCGCTTACAGAGGCAGTCATAAAGGAGCTGAGCCAAACCCTGCGGCAGACCTACTCGCCCCGGCATGTACCCGATGAGGTGATTGAGGTAGAGGATATCCCTTACACCATTAGCGGAAAGAAACTGGAGGCACCGGTGAAAAAGATACTCTTGGGTTACCCCTTAGAAAAGGCTGCAAACCCCGATGCCATGCGTAATCCGGAATCACTCGACTTTTTTGTAGCGCTCGGCAGGAAATTGGCGGTTAATAAAAGCTAGCGCGGTTTAGACCGGGGCGGTAAGGTCGGTTGATGAGGTCTAAAATTTTATCATAATCGGACGGATTGTTGAGAAAGTCAAGATCCTCAATATCGATGACCAGGATTGGTAATTGCTCGTTGGAGCGGAAAAACTCAAAGTAAGACTGTTGAATTTGTTGTAAGTACCGGGGCTCGATTTCCTGTTCAAATGACCGCCCGCGCTTACGGATGTTATCCATTAACTTGTCTACAGACCGGTGGAGGTAAACCAACAGGTCGGGCTTGGGAAAAGCGGCATTGAGAATATTGAATAGCCGCTGGAACAGGCGGTATTCTTCCGTGCTGAGGTTATTGCGTGCAAAAAGCAGGGTCTTGAAGAAAATATAATCGGCAACGATGCCTTCCTGGAAGAGGTCCCGTTGGGAGAGTTCCTGCTGAAGCTGTTTGTGTCGTTCGGTCATAAAGAACAGCTCGACGGGGAAGGCATAACGCTCGGGATTTTGGTAGAAATGCGGCAGAAATGGATTGTCTGCAAACTCTTCCAGCAGCAGCTTATAGCCAAAGTCTTGGGCCAGTAGATTCGAAAGCGTGGTCTTGCCCGCCCCAATATTGCCCTCTATGATGATGAACTGATGTTGTAAAGTAGTGTCCTGACTCATATTGTTTGATCTCGTTTACAGCACGTTAACTTCCGGTTGCAGGGTAATGCCGAACTTCTGCCCGACGTCTGAGATTATGCGCTGGGCGAGGGCCCAAATTTCCTGACCACTCGCACCACCGTGGTTAACCAAAACGAGGGCTTGTTTGTGGTAGGTTCCTGCTGCTCCCGTGCGTTTCCCTTTCCAGCCGGCTTGTTCAATCAGCCATCCGGCAGGGACTTTGGTGTGTTTATTACCATGCGGATAGCCTGGTACCTGCGGATATTGATTCCGAAGGTCTTCAAACGCTGAGTTACCAATGACAGGGTTCTTAAAAAAGCTCCCGCTATTGCCTAGTTCAGCAGGGTCGGGCAGCTTCTGTTGGCGAATATGAACGACCGCCCGGCTGATATCCCGGGGTTCAGGGCTGTCAATTTCCCAGCCTTCGAGTGTTTCCTGGACCGCTCCATAACTGATGTTGCAGCTGTGATGTTGGCGGGTAAGTTTTAAGTGGACATGAGTGATGAAAACTTCCCCTTTCAACGACCGCTTAAAGAGGCTGTCCCGGTAACCAAAGTCGGCCTCAGCGGCTGTGAATTCCAGTTTTTTACCGGTAGAAATTTCGATAGCTTCCAGGCGTTCAAAAACATCGGCAAGTTCCACACCGTAGGCTCCGATATTTTGAATCGGAGCAGCGCCAACGGTGCCTGGGATGAGTGAGAGGTTTTCCAGCCCCCCATAACCTTGTTGTAAAGACCAAAGCACGGTTTCGTGCCAATTTTCACCGCCACCAACGCGGATGACCGCTTCGTTGGTGTTTTCCCGGACTATAGATTTTTCCAAAATGCGATTATGCAGCACCCATTGGTTTAGGTCCTGCGTCAGCAAAAGGTTGCTGCCACCTCCCAATACAAAAACGGGCCGTTGTTGTTGTTGCTTAAGCAGCCGCAGGAGCCTGTCGCGGCTATCAACAACCGAAAACCAGGCGGCCATGGCGTTAACGCCGAAGGTATTGAAGGGTTGGAGAGAATAATGCTCTTGAATCATTTAGCGGCTGCTTTCTTTTGAATGACTTCAAATCCCCATAGTCCCGGAAGAATGTTGAGCCATACGGTATCACCACGCGCTTCGGGCTCGGCAATAGGGGTAAGGCTGGTGATGTGCCTGACTTCCCGGCGGTAGTAAAATTCAATATCGTATAGATTTGGGGTTGGTTTTTCCCCCGGCATTGGCCCGCTGCGGCTGGCGTAGCGGGCGGTTTGTGATATGAACTCTACAGGTGTTGGTTGACTGGGAGGGCTGAGCAGACGATTGCTCAGGCTACCCGCCAGCGGCCCAAAAATAGTGCAGGAAAGCCCAAAAAAGATATAAATCTGGATTTTTTCTGTTAGCCCGTGCTCCTGTTTGGCGAAGTGGTGGCCCAATGCTAACCCTGCCACAGCACCAGAAAACATGCTAAATAAAGCCAGGAGGGACATCTCCAGTGTGTGGTTGAACCAGGAGAATTCCAGCGCATACACCACAACCATTCCCAGCAGGGAAAGCCCCAGAGTGGTATAAGCCAGTCGCTCTTTAAGCGTATAGGACATATTTAGATGGGTTCAAATTGAAGCTTAGCGAGGGTGTTATAGGCACCTTTTTCCCGTTGCGACAACTCCGTGTGGGTACCCTGTTCAATGATTTGCCCGTTGTCAATCACGAAAATCTGATCGACGTCCCGGATGGTAGCAAGGCGGTGAGCGATAATAATCGAGGTGCGGCCTTCCATAAGTGTAGCCAGCGCATCTTGCACTACTCTTTCGGATTCCGCATCAAGGCTTGAGGTGGCTTCGTCCAGAAGTAAGATGGCCGGGTCTTTTAGAATAGCCCGTGCAATAGCGATACGTTGCCGTTGTCCCCCGGAAAGTTTTACGCCCCGTTCACCAACCAGCGTATCCAGTCCTTCCGGGAACCGCTGTATAAATTCCCAGGCATTGGCTTTCTTAGCAGCTTCAATGATTGCCTCCTCTGTTGCTTTGGGTTTGCCGTAGAGGATATTCTCGCGAATGGAGCCGCCGAACAATATAACCTCTTGGGGGACAATGGCAATATTGCGCCGGTAGGCGGTGGTGTTAAAGCTGGTGATCGACTGTCCATCGACCAAAATTTCCCCCTTATCTATTTCGTAAAACCTTAGCAGTAGCTGCACGATAGTGGATTTGCCGGCTCCGCTGGTACCTACAAGCGCCACTTTCTGCCCGGGGCGTACCTCAAAGCTCATACCTTGCAGTACTTCTATATCCGGACGGGTAGGGTAGCGGAAGCTCACCTCCTTATATTCAATATGGCCTTTAACCGGAGCGTCGGGTATGTTGTCAATATTCAATACATCAATTTCCTGCTCATCTTCCAGGATTTCACGGATGCGCTCAGTAGCGCCGATCGCGCCAACGAGTTCTGTATAGAAGTTGCCCAGCCCCGCTATGGAGGCACCTATAATAGCAGTGTAAGCCACGAATTCAATCAATAAGCCAACGCTCATCGTGCCATCCTGCACCATCACAGCCCCCTGCCAGATGATAAAAAAGAGGGCACCAAACAGAAAAGTGACGATAAAAACCGAAAACAGGGCTCGCCAGCGAGCGTAACGCAAAGACATATTCACTACCCGGTTAATCCGTTTGCCATACCGAAGAGATTCGAAGAACTCGTTGGTAAAGGCTTTGACTGCCTGAATAGCCTGCATGGTTTCATTGAGGATGTTATTGGACTCTGCCAGTTCTTCCTGCCGCTCTTTGGAAAGCTTTCGAATGAAACGACCGAAGAACATAGCACCGATAATAACAACCGGGAAGGTGCCCAGCATTATTAAGGAAAGCTGTGGCGCCCGGAATGCCAGAAAAATAATTCCTGCCAGGAGGATGATGATTTGCCGCAGAAATTCAGCCAGGGTAATGGAAAAAGCGCTGTATAGCTTTTCGACATCAGCCGTCAGCCGGCTGACCAGCTCCCCAACCCGGGCGTGCTCAAAGAAAGACATAGGCATGGATATGAGCTTCTGGTACAGTGCTTTTCGTACGTCCGAAATACCTTTCTCGCTTACAATAGAAAACAGGTAAATCCGAAAATAGGAGACCGCTCCCTGTATTACCAGAATAAGGGCGAGCATCCACCCGATATCAACCAGGGAGTACGACATCTCCTTTTCTCCCGAGGCGATATCAACCATCACCCCGGAAAGGTATGGGAATATCATGAAGGTGATAGAGGACAAAAAGAGCAAAACGAGCCCGAGTCCAAAAGCAAAACGGTAGGGGCGTATATACCTGAATATTTTTGCGGCCGCTGCCAGCTTTTCGCGGCTCAGGCGGACTTTTGGGGCTTCATCAGTACTTGACCGGCGTCTCGACATTATAATAATTGCTTTTTAGGAAATCCAGGTTTTTAAACAAATACATCCACTATTAGTTAATTCCAGCCTGTAAATAACTTAGAATACCGGGCTTGGTATTTATATAGATTTCAATAATATATGCTATTGGTTTTCTTTGAGGATGTCAGAAAAAAAATTAGCTTT
>Ga0307981_1001248_pt1 | contig 23414 bp, 12 predicted proteins | sample OrgLakmetagen987_FD_201849 | JGI IMG/M metagenome (GOLD analysis project Ga0307981, IMG submission 201849) | Saline water microbial communities from Organic Lake, Antarctica - #987 | ecosystem: Environmental > Aquatic > Non-marine Saline and Alkaline > Saline | place: Antarctica: Organic Lake... | reverse complement strand
CACAATACTGTAAATCTTATACTTTCTCTATACAGTAATACAGTACGACGTAGTCAAATCAACCGACGTTCGCATCGTTCATCGGGTTATTGTTTAGTGTGTTCGTTGGTGCATTAAAAAGGCGCGAGAAACGGAAAGCAACAGAACCAACAGTGCTCCTTGGCGTCGGTCACGTGGAGAGGACAATGGGAAGTCGCTGTTTACTGTGAAGCATACCTAATCGTTACGTCGTGTTCGCTATAAGAATAAGAAACGAAAGAGAGTCAGAATGGCCAGTCTCGCCACGGTAGAACACCGAAATCAAGACGCGACCGTCTACGTCGGTGGTCTGGAACCACCATGCAGCGAGGAGATCCTTACCGAACTCTTTGCCCAAGCCGGTCGTGTTCAGAGTGTCTATATGCCAAAGGATAAGCTTTCGGGGGTTCACAATGGTTACGGCTTTGTCGAGTTTCTATCAGTAGAGGACGCAGAATACGCCATGACTATTTTCAACATGATGAAGCTTTACGGAAGACCCCTTCGCGTTTCAAAGAGTTCCTTGGACAAGCCAGGGCCAGATTCCGGGGAATCTCGCAACGTGGGAGCCAATCTCTTTGTTGGTAACTTGGACCCCGACACGGTCGACGAGAAACTCTTATATGATACATTTAGTGCTTTTGGCACGCTGATCCGTCCTCCGAACCTGGCGCGTGACGAAGAAACACAGCAAAGCAAGGGGTTTGGCTTTTGCCAATATGATAATTTCTCAGCGTCCGATACTGCCATTGACTGTATGAATGGTCAGTTTCTAGGAAACCGTCAGATCAACGTGCAGTACGCACTTAAAAAGAATGCCGACGGCAAGCCCGGTACAGAGCGTCACGGCAGTCGTGCCGAACGCATGTTGGCACAGGCCCGACAAGAGCAGAATGCTGCTAGCGGAAGCGGAGGTAGCACCGTTCGACCCAACAATGCGTTCATGGGAAACAACAGTAATCGCATGCCGCCGCCTCCACCACCACCGCCAATGGCGGGTCTACCGCCGCCTCCTCCGCCATTGCCACCAGGCGGCCACGTTCCCTTGCCTCCGCCGCCATTGCCGATGGGTTCTCACATGATACCACCCCCACCACCTCCCATGGCGGGCGGGTTTCCACCACCACCACCACCCCCGCTTCCTCCACTACCGCCGCCGCCGAGATAAAGGCAACTCTAGTTACAATCCAACTACGCTACTACTAGTAGCCAGTGCCTGCTATTCCATCAAAGTGACGAAAGTTTCTTTTACAGACCCGATGGTCTCGTTTTTATTGTTAATCCTTTACATATGGTTTGCACTGTTGTGATTTATTTTCGTCCCTTTCCTATTAGCTTGTTTACGCACTCACTACAGTTCGCTCTGTCCGGCCAACAACTTGTTTAGCTTTCCTGTGCGATGCGCGCTTTGTATTTCATCGTTGCCTCCGATGTGCTGCCCATTGACCCACACATTTGGGACGGTCCGTTGTCCGCTTAATGCTTGCAACTCTTGCTGATACAAGTAACAGTCGGGCATTTCGTCCAACTCTTGGACTGTGGAGGATACGCCCTGGCTGGACAGCTTGCGAAAGAGTCCCCTTTGTATCAGCACAATACGGACAATATGACTTGCTAAAGACTACGACTTCGTTCTTGGCGATTTCCTCTTGAAGAAATTTGCGGGCGACTTGGCGACTCATTGTTGATGATGCAACTTGATATGGGTTGGATGTTGGATGTTACGGTACCTGAATACCGTACGTTCCGGTTGTGCTCGTTTCGATTTTGTGAGAGGAAGATCGCGGGCACCAAAAAGCCAAGAATTCGGAAGTGTTCCTCTGAGTAGTACGTACGAAGTACACATGCACGTCATACCCATACATTGATTGCTACAGTACGTCGTACTGTACGTAGATAGAGTAGAGCCAGCAATATCAATGTTTAGCGAAGCTGCTTGGGCCATATGTATTGGAGGCCAGTGCGACATTCACAAACTGCTTGAGCCAACTCTTGCGGCCATACCGGTAACGATTGGTATCGCTTTGATGGAAGCTCATAAAATGAACCCCTGCACTAGATATAAAGAAGCAAAGCACAACTCCCACATTGCCATGTCAAGTCAACACGATTTCGATCAGCGATAATTCGTTCGAGATCGAGTACTAACGCAACAGCGAGAGAGAGGAGAGCAGAATCCTAAACCCTCGCTTTCCTCTATTGTCACCACTGAAGCAAGGGCTCGACCGCCAAGCAGCAGAGACCTAAAGGAAATCCTGTCGGCGCTTGATCGCTCCTATAGCAGCCCTTGGAATATTTAATTCGTGCCCTGAATCGATCTGCGGTGGGTTCCCTGGTCCTTGAGAGAGCCAAGCTCCGCCCACATAAGTGAATAGAGCAAGATATACAGTATTTATACGAACTCGACTGAAAGTTGTATCTTAGGCTAGCTATGCATACTGCAGATATCATGGTTGTTTTTAACGCAAAATCTTTGGGACCAAAATATCACGACTTTCCTCGAGAAAGGTGCTCCACTCGCCCAACGTATCTCGTGGTACGTACGCCAGAGGCGAAAACCCTCGCTTGTCGCTAATTAAAAGAAGGTCGGGAGTAGATTGCAGGACTTGTCGGATGCATTCAAAATTGGGCGTGCCCGTCCAGCAAGCATCGTGCATTGGGGTTCGACCCGAGTTGCAAACCACTCGGTGAGCGACGTTGGCTGTGGTCATGAAAAATTCGACAATCTCCGTAAAGCCACGACGACAAGCGAAATGAAAGATGGTTTCCCCAAAGCGGTTGCAGCATTCCAGGTTCTTACCGGATGCGTATAATTCGCGAACCTTGACGATATCGTTGTTCCGGACCGCTGTTACCGTTTCCATGGTGTAAGCTGCGACTTTGTCCTTGCTCACGGTGGCGAAAAATCCCGGCTCTTACGAATCGTAGGGACGTAATATAGAAGATACGCCGTGGGACTCGAGAATTGACTTAAAGAGTTCCTTGGGGTCGACATCTTTCAGGGGGGTGGTCCAGGAACCTGTCTTGTTTTCTCTGGGATGGAGCGGCCGACGTTTGAACGATCGTTGTCACTCTGCCGCCGCCAAACTCTTGGCTTAGCGAGCGATTCGTAAGTGCCAGTAAAGCTGGGTTCTGCATGGAATGGAGATTACTGTCACTATTGTGAATGTGGTGTCCCAGAGTCTTGCTCTCGCCAACTTGCTGAGGCGTCTTTTGCGTGGATGATGATCCTTCCATGATTTTAATCGATCCGTCGATCTGGAAGCTTGCCACCATGTCGTCAACGAGCGAGTCATCATCGGAGTCAAAATCGCTCTCTGACAAGAAATCTTCGTCGTAATCGGAAGCATGATTGGCGTCGGCTTCGTCGTCGCTCGACACGTTGCAGCTCTCGGTAGTTGCATTGTTCGTCATGGTGCAAATAGCCGCGTCCTCATCACGGCAGCTTTCAATTTCGAGAGTCTTAATGGAGGGCATTGAACTGGTGTAAGGCGGACAACTGACTATTGTAGTATTATAGGGCTGATGCGAGAGTACCGTAGAGTGTTCGATAGAGTGCGAGTGTGGAAGGTGAGAGGCAGGTGGTGACGGTGAGGGTGTGAGACTGGAGCTGTCGACTGGTCGAGACACCGACCCCATTTTTTTTGCTTTCGCTTGTTCCTGGTTTGCGTTGTCCGTTAATGGCTTGCGTCAAACACAAACGGGAGAGCCAACCTCTTGAGTCCCTCTTTCCTCTTGGCATTATCTCTAACATATCGCGTGCCATTCAGAATGCACCTATTCTACGGTACAGTAGACTATGATCCGCCCGAGACCATACAGTACGACCTCGACCGATACAATCCGAGTTGGGCTTCGGTGTTGTCGCTGTATCCAACATGGTCGTGCCTTGGGTGCGTCTAAGCGCAATGAGCAAGAGGAGGAGGAGCCACGCAATCAAGAAATTTGAATTAGTACAGAACTAATCAGCATGGTGGTCCGTAGTTAGGCAACACCCTGTGGGCGTCTTCAAGTTGTTCCATCGTTTCAGGAAAGTCAACGAAAGCTAGATTGCTATCAGGAATGATTGATTCTCCATTTTGTAGCCTTACTTGTTGTTTGCTCCTCTGAACGTACTAGCGGTCCTCTCTCTACCGGTAGTGTTTACAGGTCGAGGTGGCCTTGCTGGAATTTCCACCAGAGTATTCTAGCAGCTACGCATGATAGCTGGAGCATGCGCGAACAAGCCCAGAACCGATCTAGCAGCTAGGTCGTAATCGGTAATCGTAATCTGGGGACGACACAAATCGGTAATCGTGATGCGTTGGGTCGGTCATTCCACGAACAGGATGACAAGTCTGCCTTCTCTGGTGTGTACCCTTTGGGTATCTTGCATTTTATACTTATTAAAAAAGCGTATGTCTATTTAATATCTCCAAACGGGGATTGATTTAATTATCAAGAGTCATCCACGAGTACAAGATTGCTCGATAGGGGGACGTCTAATTAACCCGAACGAAAGGTTGACACGAGACACGACCCTGCTGGCAGAAATTGGGCAAATGTAAAACAGTTCTTTGGATTTTGGACCAATGGACTAGTAGTCTACCGCAATGGACCCTACAAAAATCCTTGAAAACTGAAAACGGTACCATCAGGACCAACAAAGCATCTCTTCTTCCACTATTGTGCGGTCTTTCTCCATAAACTTCGCTTCCCTTCGCTCTTCCACTCTATGCTCGCCACCATGTTATTGCAAATCCCCCGCAATCCTGTTATAGACTACTACGACCAAGATGAGGCTTCCATGTCCTCCACCGTGACTGTTGACCGATCCACCAGCCTTGATGTCAAGGCATCTTCCATCATTGCCCAGAAACAGCCGACTACTGCTCGAAAGCAGGTTCGCTTTTGCCTTGCCAAGAATGAATCGAATTCCAACCTAGTCCAATTCAAAGAAGAAACCAAAGAGACGTGGTATGAGGCAGTAGACTATCGCTTATTCAAGAATTGTGCATTTCACATGGCCAAGGAGATTACAAAGGCCGAAGAAAAGAACCGCGCACCTTACAGTTACTCCCGGGTCATGACCAACACTTACTTGCAGTGTTGCAAGGCCGACTCCGATTTCGCTAACGTGTTGACTCCCGACGAAGCGAAACACTTGACTCGATGGGCGGAAGTCGCGACCAGCCGGTTAGGACTGGAAAAGTGGAGCATCCATCCCATTGGCACCGACAAGAATTACCGGAGAAGCATTCTGCTAGACTTGATCTTGGATGCTCAAGACCGACCCTACGAACACGATTCCGAACGAGCAGCCTACATTGCGGACTCTTGCCAACGGGTCAGTCGGCCGCTCCGTCTGTTTGCACGCACCTTGGCCGAGGCTCAAGCCACTGCCGCCCTAAGGATTGAGGAATAGAAGGACATTCTCCTGTAAACTAGCGCATTATACTTGATGCTTTATTATCAAGACACACGCAGATTCCATAGTAACTTGACGGTGGTATTGTAGAACATGTTACTGACTCTCTAACTTTGTTTCAACTCCTTTATGTCTTCCCCCACGCGGGCCAAAAACCCACTGGCGCAGCCCATTCCAGCATAGTCTACAATACAACGTGGGAGGGAGAGGTGCGCAAGTGTGAGATGATATGATGACGAGTCTAGCATGGCGCAACGCACTTCAAATAATATACTTACATTCGTCTTCCATGTGATGCGCGAGAGCCTTGCCTTCCAAGAGACTTTGAACAAGTTTGATCTCGCGCTCGGTAAAGCTCCGGTCGATGCCCAACACACTGGCAACGTCGGTTGCCGACAAGGTCTTCATTCGTTCCGTTACTTTGGATGCGGCCTTGGACAACTTCTCCCACGACATTGGTGCTTCTTCGTCAAAGGATCCGCGGGTCGCATTGTACAAGTCGGCAAGTAACGAGCCGGTCATCATGGGACTTGACAAGGCGACGCCATCACGAACAGGACACTTCGAATCGTCACTCTCGCCTTCGACCCACAAGAGTGGTTCCGGGTCGAGGCCGTCAGTATTTTGAGGTTGTGTCACGAGGACTGTAGGTCCACAATGCTCATATCCAACGTTGCCCAGCATGAGGGCGTTCATGGTTCGCGGAAGTCGCGTCACGACATCATCGCCATTAACGATGCGGTACGCCTCGTGAATGAAACCTTCGTCGCGCAAGGCGTCGAATAGCTCTGTAAAGGCGTAGTTTCCGACTCGGGGGCTACCAAAGTTGTACAATCGGAGCGTTTTGGGCCGAGGAGGTCCCAGCTCCGTCGCTTCTTGGGCTTCCTGTCCCATGAGAGTATTGGTAATACTCTTCCACCAAGGTTCCGATTCGTCCAGTTGAGGCAGACCTCGACCAGCATCCAAACCATATTCTCCAATGTCGGCAGCAAATAGAGTCGCCAACGCACCTCCAAGAGAATGACCCGTGACGAACATGTCGTAGTCGGCCAGCTCTTCTCCTGGTCCAACGGCGGCCAGCACCAACTCTTTGAGGCGCCGAGAAATGGAATCGAGAGATTTTCGAAATCCCGCGTGGACCTTGGATATCAATTGTTCTTTCACGTCTTCCCCTTCCACCCAGGCGACCTGCGTAATAGTTGCATCCGTTAATAGATCAATGGGGGCACATGTTCCACGAAAGGACACGACAATCAACTTTTTCTCCAAGGATCGGAACACGGCACACGACGCTCCCGTGTCTTCGTGGCTGATAAAGAAACAGTGTTCCAAGTCTTGCACTTGCAAGGGTGAATCCTTCTTGACATTTGCGTTTGGCCGTTGTCGATAGCGATCCGCCAAGGCGCCCCAGTTGACGCCTGGCATACCACCCAGAACTGTATATCTTTTGCGTGGCACGGGCGTTTGCGGAATGGGTAAATAGCGAATCTTGGCCTGAATCATGCCCTTCACTTGTCCTTCGTAAAAGTTTCCCATCAAGGCTCCCGCCGCTGCGCCCACGGGTCCAGCGAATGCTGCTCCTGCTGCCGCGCCCGCCAATATTTGTCCATTCTTGTCCCTCTTGCGTGGTTTGCTCGTCAAAGGCAGCTCTCCCTGCCACGATTTGGCTCCCAACTGAATCTTGGCCGCGTCGTCCAGCAAATCCAACCCGCCCGACTTTACCTGTTCCAGCAGTTCCCCCTTCAAGCTGCTGAGCAAATCGGCTTGGTTCAAAGCAGCTTGCGGAATCAGTTCCTTGAGTTTCTTGTGCGTGGACCCCACGGCCGACCCGTCGCCCAGCTTGTCCGAGTCCGTCACGGTAAAGACCAATCGACACGTGGTTGGATCCTGCACGTACAAGTAAAAGCTTTCGGGTTCGGGCCATACCGCCTGTCCCCCCTTGCCCCAACTAGCGCGAATGTGATACGGCAAGGCGTTGCCTCGCTGCTTCTTGCTTCGCAGAGACTGCCGTTCGTCCACGTTGGCCCAAGCCGTGGAACTGCGTCCCACGTGCGCCGCGCCCGTCAAGTCCAAGACGCCCTCGTGGTAGGCTTCCGTTTCGAGCATTTGCACGTCGTCCTTCCAGCTGCCCTCCAGCGCGGCCACTAGCAAACACGCGTCTACGCCGCTGCCGCTCAGCAAGCGTTCCGCGGCATTTTCGTCTCCCCCGGGCAAGCCAGTGACGCGCACGGGCGTTACCTCGACGACGGCGCGGTAGATTTGGCGGGTAAATTGCAGGCTCAGAAAAGCGACTTGGAGGCCCGCCGATCCCTTTTCCCATCGGGAGCTGTTGGCTGGCGGTGCTTGGTAAGCGTCAAAGGCGAGGCCAGCGCAAAAGAGGGCCGTGGCCAAATCGAATTTGTTGGTTGAAGTAGTGTTGTTGCTGCTGTTTTTGGTTGAAGTAGTGTTGTTGTTGGAGACTGTACTGCTAGTTACGGCTGTCGTTTTGGGTAGTACACTACTCTGCTCTTCCGTGGGAAGCAATGTCTCGTAAAGCGTGCAGAGCGCATCGCGTCGGTGGTGCCTGATTGACGGGTGTCTCGTGCAGAGGGATGCTGAGGCTGCTACTGTTGCTGTTGCTGCTGCTGTTGGTGACGAGGTGCTGGTGAATGCCGTGGCGAATGGGACAACGATCCCAAAGGTCGTTGCTGTGAGTAGGAGCCTGCGCATCATCGTTCCGTGACTCTCTGTCTACCTGCCTACGATATGGAACTTGACTGCTGTGTAGTCTACTCGAATACAGTCGAATGAATCGAGAAAGAAACGATTCCCATGGTCGTCGTCAGTAAAGAATGCGAACAGTCGGTGGCGTTGCAATGGCGTCAATGGCGTCCAATGTCGGAATGTGAGCGACCTCGGACCTCGCACTATACTGTACTACTGTACCTGGTACTCAAGTCAGTCCAACGAGTCGACGGTTTCGGTCATTTTCCTTTTTGGCGCCATTCTCAAAGGATCCGGCAGAAGACGATTTTGTTGTTGTTGTTGCGCGGTCGGTGTGTCCCATTGCCATTCTGCTCTTTGATTGTTTGCATCCGTCCTCTCGCGCTGTCTGTTTGGTACGTAACGTTCCCGTCCGCTTCGTCCTTGATGCCGTTGCCGGCGTCGTCTCTGTTGGTTAGAGTACCGTAGGTGCCTGCGATTGGATTGCCCGTAGGGGCTAGGCGAGGCGAGACGACGTGCCTGAATCAATCCCCGCAGCGCCCCGTCTGCGGTACCGTACGGTACGGTACGACTTGCCTCTTTTTTTTCTTTGCTGGCATGGGGGTGTTTCAACCGTTGAACGAACCACTATTACAGGGATACGATAGGGTTAGGGATAAGTTTCCCTAAGTAACTTGCTATCCACGACCTCCGGTCCGGAGATCAGGTCCGCCAAAAGTCTTTCTCGTGCTTTCGCCGCCGCCAGAATATTGTACTTTGGATCTCCTTTTGTTGTTGCGGCGCTCACCTCTCCTCTCGCGCTGTCTCTTGTTCGATTCGCAGCATCTACTCCTTACACACAATACAACACAAACAGCATCATGGCTTCTCGCGTCGACGAAGAATACGATTACCTCTTCAAGATTGTCTTGATTGGAGACTCTGGTGTGGGAAAGTCCAATCTTCTCAGTCGATTTACCCGCAACGAATTCAATCTCGAATCCAAGTCCACCATTGGCGTCGAATTCGCCACGAAATCCATTCAAGCCGAAGGGAAAACCATCAAGGCCCAAATCTGGGATACCGCCGGACAAGAACGCTACCGCGCCATTACCTCGGCCTATTACCGAGGCGCGGTCGGTGCCCTCCTAGTCTATGACATTTCCAAGCACAGCACCTTTGAAAATGTCGAACGCTGGCTCAAGGAATTGAGGGATCACGCCGAAGCTAACATTGTCGTCATGCTCGTCGGCAACAAGAGCGACTTGAGGCACTTGCGTGCCGTTGAGACGGACGAAGCCATGGCCTTTTCCGAACAGCACAATTTAGCCTTTATCGAAACTTCGGCCCTGGACGCGTCCGGCGTTGATACCGCCTTTCAGCGAATCTTGACGGAAATCTATCGACTCATGAGTCGGCGCAACATGCAAGCGGAAGAACAGGGTGCTGGACCCTCCTTGACTGCTGGACAAACCATTAGCTTGAGCGATAGCGGCAGTGGAAAGAAAAAGGGATGCTGCGCCAGTGTCTAATTCGAATTTGGAAGGTACCAAAAGGTACACCATTGCCCGAACGTTTTAGTGTGGAGTCAGTGGTAAGGCGCGCGGAACTGTATGGAGCGAGTGCAGTAGCGTGTTGCTGGTGGCATGCAGAATACGCGGTACGGAATACGGTAGCACGTGATTATTATTAAGAATGTGTCGCTCGTTTATACGGTAGACGACTGCAGTAGCTCTAGGTGTAGCCAGCTGGGATGTCTGGTGGATGTGTAGCAGCTGGAAAGGACCTTGTCTATTTTCGTTCCAGGTACATGCCCTCAGTAGACTAGACAGCACTACGGTTCCTATCTCTATTCCACGTTTGAATCCATAAAGTGTAGCGTATTACTGTACTTTGCTTTATTCCCTTCTTACGGCGAGTCGCTGTCGCACTTGATCTGAATCTTGGCCACCTTTTCCACGACACCATCCGCCAAGCGCTGTTCTCGCTCCACTTCGGCCGTACTGTCCAAACCAATCCATGTTGGTGGGGTATAATCCGGTAAACTGGCAATCCATGCCAGACACGTTTCGCGAGTATTGCCTTCGGGAAGCGTAGGACTGTCCGCCAAGCCAGGGACAAGCTTGAAATCAACATTAAAGCTGACGGGTTGAAAGGCCGAATCGACCAAGTCGTTCAACACCTTTTGGTCCGCCGCATCGGTAATTCGCCCGCCAAAGACACCGCGGCACAGAGTGGAGCGAATGGCATCCCACGGAAGCTTTTCGGGATCCAACTGTTGGCGGTTGGCACCCGTCGCGTCTTCAATCAAGGCATCAATCACATCGAGCGCGTGGGTCGCGTCTGCTTCCGTCCACTCGTACGCTTCCGTCCAGCCACTGGGAACGTACCGGAGACGCTCTTGAATGACAGCATGTGTCCAGCCCAGCAAGAGGTAGAGGCGATTGCGGACGGGCAAGACAAAACGGTCCTTGGAAATACTGGAAAAGAAACGCGAGAGAGCAGCCTTGACTCCAGTCGGCGATTCCGCCACAATAATGTCGCTGATTCGCAAGAGACCCGTTGGCAAGCGCGGACTGATTTCGCTCGTAATGAAAATGCGAAAGTCCTTGTGGGTATTGGGACCGAGAGCTTGCAACTTTTTGACAAGCGATTCGCGCAACCAATCAATGCACAAATGAACATTGCGAAGGAGCACCCAAGTGCCTCTCTTGGAGGCTGTAGCAACCAACGAGTCGGCGGTGGCGAACCCTTCTGAGCTGCCCATGGCGACGGCCGCAAGTTCTTTTTTCAGCTCGCGAGCCATGGCTTCCACGCGTCCACTAACGTCGTTACCTGGTGCGCTGCACACCATGAGCGGGACCGTTGCTCCAATTTCGGATTCGGTAACGTCAGCGAGATCGTTCAGCGCTCGTCCTTGCCAGGGAAAGTCTTCGCCAAGGGCTTGGGTGATCACTTCTACGAGATCCTTGGAAGATCCCGCATGTGCAGAACCGATAGTGGTGTCACTCTTGCAAAAGCGAGCGAGAAGGATCGAAAACACAATCTTGTCGTCGACCTGCAATCCGCGTCCGACTCGTGCAGCAATCTCACGAAAGAGCAATGTCTTGAGAGCATCAATACGCTGGCTTTCGTCCACGTTGTCCAACTTGGCGTTGCTTTCGAGAACAAAGTCCAAAATGGTCATGAATGTCTTGGCGGGAAATTCATAAAGGAAACTGAGATCTCGCAAGGCTTCCAACAAAACAAAGAGTTTGCGGCAAATCGCCGCAAAAGGCTCGAATCTCGCAACAGCCTGGTGCACCTGCGCCATGACTTCGGCACTGTGCGAAATTTGCTCTTCGACCAGCGAGCCCTCCTTCATGAGCACTTCCATGCCCTCCACAACGCGATCGTCGTCCAAAATGCTACCCTCGCAAGCGCTGATTTTGGCCAACATTTGGTCTTCGAGTTCGCGAAGCTTCACGTTTTGTTCGCCTTGAAGTTTCAGCAAGGCGGCCCTTTGTGCTTCGATTTCCGGCTTCATGGAACTCACGACGCGGCTCAAACTTTGGCTCTGGAGACTATCAGGAGTGACAGTAAAGTTCACCAACGTCACACGAGAGCAAAGATCGGGAGTCAGCTGCACAGCTGGATTCTTCGTACTGAGAATAATCTTGAATTTCGGACTGTAGTCCACATCTTCCGTTCCAATCCGTACAAGAGTACGTCCTCCTGTTCTCTGGATTTCCCTGTTCAAGAGGGGGTTCAAGACAGGGTCGATCTTTTCCACGTTCTCAACCAAAAGTGTTGTACCGAAGCGAACGGCTCCAGCAAGCGTCTTCATGAATGCCTTGTCCAAAAAGCTCGTTGCTTGGATTTTCTCGTTCTTGTGCTTGTTCATCAAAAAATCAATCGCTTGACCAGATGGGTCGATAACTAGCGGGAAGCGGGTACCGTGGTCAAGAATTACACCATTCTCGAGACTGAGGTGATCGCCAGGAAGACCTTCTGCCTGCCATGCAAGTCGCTGCGCTGCTGTACTCAACGATTCGACAATACCAAGATCCTCCCGGTAGTCGAGTCCGAGAGACTCGAGAGTTCCCCTCCACTCTTGCATCATTGTCGATCGCGTCTTGAAGTCAAAGAATCCCGAATATGTCAAGAATCCAGCCATAAGAAGACCGTCGCCAACAAGGCTCCGCATGATTACCTCGAAACTCTCAGAGCTCTTGGACCAGCGCTCACTTTCGTGGCCCAGACTGGTAAGAAGGCTCTCGGCTCTTTCAATCTTGGTGGTCACTGCAATCATCTCTGCCTTGAGGGCTTCGACATCACGAATCAAGGTTGCGTAGTCGGTCTTGTACTGCGTAATGGATGATTCCAACGCGGCGACCTCTTCATCTATCTTTTCTTTCTCGTCCTTGACCTGCTTCGAATCCCTCTCGAGTTGGGCGACCTCTTCTCGTAACGGCTGAACATTGTTATATATAGTGCTGTACTTGATTTGAGATTCTGCCCACTTATACAGAGGTCCGCAGGCTTGGCTGCTTCTCGTTACAGCCTCGGTCGTGAGGTCAGGGTTTCCATCCAGGTACTTGTCCCTCACCAGTTTGAGCTGCTTGGCAGACAAGTTGTCAGCGTCAAAGTTTAGAATGTTTGGAATAAAGTCCGCCTTTGCAAGCAACTTTCGGACATCAGTCCACTCAAGGGTGGTTTCGCCCAACATGATAGCCACACATTCGAGCGTTAGCTTTACATTAATCGGCGGACGTGCAAGATTACGGACTTCGTCCAAGTCGCGCTTCTTGATTCCACGGACACTTGTCTGCGCACTCCGCAAAGCAGGCTCTGCGTCGTCAAGGTCACGCTGCGCCTCCTCCTTGCGTTGGTGGATTTCTTTTTCTTGTTTGTCGACCTCAACACTCATTTTCTCCGCTTGCACTTTTCTCCTCTCCGCCACATTCTGGTCTGCCACCATCTGTTGAAGTTTCTCGTTTGCCAGAGATTCTTTCTTGCGGAGTTCTACAGTTTTGGTACCAAGTCCACTCTTGAGTTCAGCAACGTTTTCTTGCGTTTGACGAAGCTTATCCAAACCGGCATTGACGTGCAGTTGCTCGTCTTCGACTCTCTCTCGTCGAGTATTGAGACACGAGACGAAATTCTGAATCAAAGCGAGGTAGTCACGTGGAGAAAGGAAGGTTCGTGTGATACTGCTCGCTTCCTTGGCGATCTCCTCCGCGGTCGTCTTCGCGATCTGATGGAGACTGACGAGGGCTGCAACAACTGCTTGCCGTAGACCACCGCGGCCACCTCCTTCGAACACATCTTCGACCTGCTGCATCAAGGCTTCGCCTCCTCCGATTCCCCAAGACCCACCGACAGCTTCAGTATCTCCCATATCGAGTCTGAGGGTAAATTCCTTGCCAACTTCCGCCATGGCTTTGTTTCCCCATGTACCGAACCAGTCGACCACACAGCGGTTGAACAAAGCGGGACTGGTAGTGGAACGATTCTTCCAGTCGCCACCACTCGGGTTGACCGTAAAAACCACGTGCAGGTTACGTTGGACGATTCCTGTAAAATGACGCCATGTTTCTTCTTCACTGTCCAGGATGACACCATCTCTTGCAGCGCTGTCTCTGACACTAGTCATTAGAGCACTGAATTCGTCTCCCTCAAACAGGCCAGGGACTTCGCCGCTTGCTAGCAGCGCGTTGATGGCCTCAATAAATCCTGACGAGAGTACATTTGACTCGTCAAAGATGAAGCAGACTCGCTCACCTTCAACACCAACACGACGCATCACCGTACGTAAGTCTTCGTTAAAGTCCTCCATACCGTACCGTGAATGAGCCTTGATCTGGAAGATGTTGAGTCCATTCATCCAGCTTACAAACTTGCTCAAAACGGTCTTACCAGCTCCCGAATCTCCCACAAGCAACAGATGTCCCATTGGTTGCCTCAAGACACGATCGATACGTAGAATATGATCCAAGACCTCATCGAACACGACAAGCGGCACGTCCAGCTCCTCCTCGTAAAAGACTCGCAAACGAGCACTGAGAAAATCCTTGAGCTCCTCTCTTTCAACTCGGCGAGTGTCCTTACTCAACCAGTTGGTGTAAAACATCGGTTTAGCGAGGGCCTCATCAAAGTCGACTCCAGCGAACCACTTACGAGCTACTTCGTCGATCTTGTCACTACACCATTGCTGATCGATGCTTTCCACCAAGCGATCGGCAAAGAGTCGCAGTCCCTCGTGAGCCCAAATACGCAATAGCTCTTCCCGCGTCAGACCGTGATCCATATGGACAACTGACTCGTAAATGCCCCGGACCCAGCGGCTCAATTCTCGAGGCGAATAAAAGTACTGGGGTTGCATGTCTGGAGTGAAATGTGTCTGGTTCTCCAGATAGACCTCGACCATTGCTTCTGTCATGGCCTCTGTCTCACCCTTCAAGTTGGGAAATAATTTCATCATGCCTCCATTAAAAGTCCTGTAGATCTGCATGAGGGAGTCCTTTGCTGGGAAGTCGACGAGAAGGAGAGGAACATGCCGCAAGAATCGATGAGACATCTGTACCCGTCCTGCATCTGTTGGCGGGTTGCAAGCGCCAACAAACTGGATACGGTTGATTTTCACCCAGACATTATCGCTTCGCCAGAAGCCACCGTGTTCAACGAGCTGTCTCATAAACATGATAACCCGCTGCGTGCCGTACGTGTCTTCTTCGGGCAGATTGATCTCGTCACAGAAGACAACGAGCCAACTATGCGCACCAAGATTCTCGGTTGGCTCAAGGTAGAGATCTTTGCCACGCCGAACATACGAGCAATACTGACTGAATGTCTTTAAGATAAGCTCCGGGGTGGTTCTTGAAGAAAAGTTCAAGCTCGCTAGCACGACACCTTGAATAGACTGGAGGACGCTCGTGAGTGTCATGGTTTTACCTGAACCAGGCGGACCGCAAAGTACGAGAGGAATTCTGCGATCGAGCCACGCTTGCAATACATCGGAATGTCGGACGGTGTCGGTCGTTGTGATCACAACATCGCTAGACGCAACACGGTGACTCTCGATTTCCATCCTGGGCACACTGTCACTCCAGAGCTCGTATTCTCCGTCGTCCACGCGGACGCGATAATCATAGAGATTATGCTCATCGCTGTCAGGAATCATCACACCGCTGGTACGCAACAACATATCACTGAACTTGAAGCGAACATCCCACGGGGCGCTGCCACAAAAGGACCACATCAATGAATGCAGTAGCCAACGCTTGGCGAATTTCTCCATGTGCTGTCCAGACATGGGAAAGTCAGGGTGGTTCTCGTCGTATTCAATCGCTAGCTTGATTCCCTGCGCGAGCAAGGCGTGAAGCGTATGAAGGAGTCGATCACGAGACGGCTCCATAACATGCTTCTGTCCAAAGGCAAACTCCAAGGCGTCCATGACAAGCGAAGACGTTCTTTCGGATAGCATCAGCGGACGAATAACACTCAAGAAGAGCGTCTGCGCTACGGGGGCTTCTTGGTCCGATGAACCGTCAACAAAATCTTCCTTTGCCAGCGTACCCAAAAGGTGTTCAACAGACATTTCCGCGGTGATATTGTCGGCGCTAAACCAAACCATACCACAGCGTGAAATTGTCGCCGGCGTGGCGTTCTCAGTGGAATCGACTTCGAGGAAGATCCTCATGTTCGAAGGGATACTGAGACGCTCGCCGGAAGGAAGCGTAAGGAGCTTGTTGTCGTCCAAGACTCTGTTTGCGATCGTTAAAGGGACAGGGAGTAAGGTTAGGGATGTGATGGATTGATTTAGGGACTGAGCGCAACGACATTAAGAACTTACGAGTTGAGATTCTCCGCCCATTCAGGGTCGACGTCGCCATCAAAGACAATCCAATGTCTGCGCTCCGATTCGCCTTTTTGGTTATCGGAAATGCGTCTCAGCAAGCTGGTGAATACGCCATCCGTCCACTCAAGTGTCGTACCATCCAGAGACCCATATAGTCTCTCTTTGCTTATGGCCTTTGGATCAATTACATACATATCACCCTTTGTTCCATCAATTTTCTCCAGGACCTTGAGCAAGACTTTTAGAGCGGCCGACTTGCCGACACCAACAGGGCCGACAACCATGATACCGTGGCGCATCTCAATGACCTGTTTCAGTTGTAGAATCTTCTGCATGAAGGAGTCCGCAGGGACGTAGTCATGCTCTTTGCATACATTGACAATCTCCTCCCTTGCAGCTTCATCTTCCATCATGGCAACTGTGGAACCTGGGAAAGTCTCCTCAAGCAGCTCGCCAAAAACAGCCATGTCTTGCGCGACTAGCTTCGGGAGAACGTTGTTGCAAGCGCCAACAATTAGAGCATTCTTTTCCGCGAGGGCGAGCTCGTCTCCTTCAAGTGTGCTTCTTCCTTCGAGAGCCTGGCGTTTTAGTGCACCCGCACTCACAAGAAGAGTCTTCAATGCTCGAAGACCAAAGTCGTAGTGCCGCTGCTTGGACATTCGCGACTCGCATAGCATGAAGAGGTCGACGATCTTGCCTGAAAGTTTTTCGGCAGTTACGATTCCCTGACTGTACAGCATGACCTGCGCAATCAGCTTCCTGTCGGGTACAACCATTGCAAAAGACCGGAAGAGACTCTTGAGATTGTCTGGAAGGTTGCTTCGTCCAGCATACCCTGGGTTCATGGTAATGAAAACAGCAACGTTGTTGTGAAGCTCAACTGCCCGGCCGAGAAGCTCAACTCGCGGCTGACGCTCAATTAGACCGCGTTGAATCGTAAGAATCTGCTGGCTCACTGCGCTGAGGATCCTTTCTTCGAGACGATTGAATTCATCAAAGCAGCCCCAGGCTCCGACCTGCGAGAGCCCAGCTAGCAAACGGCCCATTGCGTTGAAATCGAAGGTTTCGTCACAGTTGAAAACCAGAACAAAGCGACCCAAAGCAGCACCCAACGCCTTGACACTTTCTGTTTTTCCCGTGCCCGCCGGTCCGAAGGGGCTACCACCCATCCGGAAGTGAAGGGCTTGGGTCAAAGTAAGGTAGCACTTATCGGTAAGTGGCGTCTGAACAAGTCGTTCTCCGATTCCAAGGTACTCGAAGCCGTAGAAGAACTTTGCGTTGGACAGCGAAACCAACAACTTCTGGGAAAGCTCGGCTTTCGGATTGTAGTTGTATCGAAGGTGGTAAAGCCAGCGGAAATCTGTCGAGGTGGATACCTTCTCATCGATCAAGCTGCGCACTACATCACGCTGGCGGACTAGCTCGGTGATGAGTTGTTCGAACTTCTTGCGAGAGTCCGGCGGAAGTTCAAGCAACACCGTGTTCGCCATCACTTCCAACTTCCATATGAGAACGCGGAGCACTTCTCCGAGTGCCGCAGCTGAGTCGTTCTCTGCCAAGGCACGGTCGACACCCATACTCCAGTTGATTTGAGCGGCAAGAATCATGACTTGAGCTGGGAACTTGGTAGTCCACTCAACAAATGTCTCTTTACTCGAGTCGTCAAGCTCGGCGTTGGCAGAGAAAGAGTCTTCGTTCACAGCGTCCTCAAGGAGCAATGCCAACGTCGTCTTCATCCGACTCTCAAGCAGTTTAAGCCACTCTTTCACAGGAGTTTCCGGGTTAATGTCGATTGGTTCGTGAAAGAGCACCACCTCGCCATCCTTGCTGACCATGGCGTCGAGTCGGGTTTGGACATCATCGGGGACGCCTTCCACAGCATGCCTCGCCCCGGCAATACCAGCAAACATTTTGCCCACGTGAGCAAGGACTTTACCCGGTTCTCCTGAATTGCCCATAATCTCAAGCAAGTCATCGTCTCCAAGGAAGTAAAAGCGGCTGAAATCGCTTCGCTGCTTCTCCAGGTATTCCCCAAGAGCACGCTGGATGACACCCATCAGATTCCCAAGACGTTCCAGAGTTCTCTGAAGGTTGTCAATGTTCAATACTTCCATTGCATTTGGCTTGCTCGCAATGCGACGCATTAATGCCACGAATTCGGAGTCGACACTTTTAAATCGAGACCACTCGGCGGGAAGTTGCGCCTTAATATCGGAACTTCCAAAGAGAATGCCCTCGAGGTACACCCAACGTCTCTGAACGTCCACCCATGAATCGAAGGCCGTGCGAAGCTGCGTCAAACGATCTTCCCAGAGCTTTCCCTCTTCTTGGAACTCTCGGACTGCACGATAATACGGCGAGCTCTTCATCAAGGCGAGACCACCAATGTGGTCGTCCAGAGTAGCAAACAGATCGTCCCATCCTCGGATCAGACGTGTGCGGTTCTGGAAGAGTACGAGTTCAAGCTCTTGTTTCGTCCAGCGATCACGAACTTGTCCAAGGAATACTTCGAGTGCCATCTCACCCTGTGCCACTGTCAGGATCTCTGCTACGTCCTTCTTGCGCGCAAGAATCCCATGGTCCCAGAGGATACCAACCGAGATGTCCGTGTATGAAAGCTGAATACCAAGTCTCTGCAAAATGGTCTTCCAGTGCCTTTCTTTTAACGCCTCCGACTTGAGCTCAGAAAGAATACTGTGCCCACTATTGTATCCCTTGACGGCGTCGTGGAACTGAGTATAAGCATCATACTGGCGGATTCGATTGGGAAACGACCGCATAGTCGCGAGGAGATCGTCGAGCCCTCGTTTGATCTTTCGCATGACAGCAGTCGACCACGGAGAGTCTTTAATCTCTTCCAAAGTACCGTAGGGCTCCAGCATGGCCTCCCACACTTCCTTCAGATCAGAGAGCTCATTCAGGCATTCACCGATTTCATTGCTCTCCATTGCGTGCTCGAGACCCAAGGCATCTTTCGCCCTCACCAAGTTCTCTTGATGAACCTGCGCTTTCTTCATGCTGAGCTCGTATTTCATGAGAACTTCGATTGCCTGTGGAGGCGTAACATTGCCGCGTAGAGGCTTGTCTTGCTCCCAGCCATTGATCAATTCCGTCGTCCTCTTCCCCGCGGTCTTGTCTTCAGTGGTGACACGAGCCTGAAGCAAAGGTACTTGCTGCTCCATGGTCCGAGTCCTTCGCTCCAGAATTTGGAGTAAGCTGTCGTTAAGACCTTTGACAACGCTCGTTTCCGTCCACTCGCTGTGGAAAACAAATCTCTGTCGCTTGAGCAGTTTTTCGGAAGAGCTCAAGGCCTCAATTTCCTTTGACCAGACAGCAACCTTCTGCTTCACTTCCTGAATAAAAGTGACTCCGAGAACAATGTTTTCAGTGGATGCGCTGTCCAGCGTTGTTTCTTCGAGCTTTGTCTTAGCGCGCGAGATCTTTTCGTGACTTTCGGTAATGCACTGGGCCAAGATGGAAGCAAACGAAGCCTGCAATTCCTTTTGCCAAGAGTCGTACTTCAAATTGATCTGCGACTGCACCTTGCCGTACTTGACTGTAACTGGTCCGAACTCTGCCAGGCTTGCCGAAGCATCGAGCGTCGTTCGGGCCTGAGAAGCCTCAATCAAAAGTGCCTGCCACTTGGCAATGTCGCTACCAACTGAAGCAGCCACATCGGAGACTTGTGTGTCCCACAGTGTCTGGTAAGCGAGCCACTGGTCAACGAACGTCGCTGTCTCTGAGATGTGACCTTCGATGGACATGTACGCCTCTGAAACAATCGTAGATGGAAGCAAACGAATCAAGTCATCAAAGGTCTCAGTTTCATCGTTAGAGCCCGCTGAACTCTTTGGAGTGATATTGTCAAAGACTTCGTAACGGCCACTCTTCGGACGGTACAGATTGCAGACTACTCCGACATATTCGTGCAGCTTGTTCAAGAATAGCGAACGAATAGTGGGAACAGCGGGCACGGCCGAGATCTCCTGGTTTCGCAATACAATCTCGAGCGTCACCTTTATGGGGATGGTAACCACCGGAAGATCATCGTCCTCAGTGAGTACCTCCACTTCGCCATGATGCCCATGTTCGTCGCGTTCCTTAGCGACTTTGAAAGCCTTGTTCCAGCCTTTTAGAGCGGTCTCGAGACGGCTCGAAAGGACGTGGGCCATTTTGTCACCAACAACACGAACCCAAGAGTCTAGGTCGGAGTAACCACTCAACGACATTTCGTCAATGGTCTTTTGGATACTCTCAAGAACGCCCTGGAACTTGGCAGCGTCGTAGTCAACCCGTTCAAGCAAGTTGAGAGCAATGTCGACTCTATCGCAAGCGCGCAAAAGCTGCTCGACCCGATCTTCAAATTTAGAAACAGATTCTGTCAAGGTGGTGACCCACTCTGTCATCTCCTTCGTGTCCCAGCGCACTCGACGTTTCTTCGAAGCCGCAGTCGAGGTCGAAAGCTTGACGTCAAACGCCTCCGCAATGCATTCGCGAATCTCCAGCATCTGCGGCATCACCAACGGTTCCAACTCGGGGGTTATCAAGACCCGGACAGCTTGATAGGAGCGAAGGGCTGTCTTGATCGCAACCGCGTACGGATAACGAGCCGTAGCTTCCTCTGATACCATTGTCAACGTTTTCGGAATGTCCTTCCCAAAGCCCAACCATTTGAGGTGGCGGATCTCTTTGAACAAGAGCTCGCTCTTTTCATCAAAGTTGACCTTGGCTACTAGCTTGCCATCGCGCCCTTCGGCCTCGACAAGGATCGGGTAAGAGTTCAATCTCGAAGTAGTCGCCGAGGTGAGCTCCTTCTCCCATTCCATCACCCAGTTGCGAAAGAAGGAACGAGCATCAAGTTTGGCCAGCAGCTCATCACCGCTCTTGCGGAGCTGCCTACCTTCCAGCTGCTGACCCCAGTTGGGACCAAGCACATTTCCCATTCTCTCCATCAAATTGTGCACCTGACGCTCCATCTGTTTGGCCCAAAGGATCTTACCAGCAACCGGCGGAATTCCACGCAAGCGTGAAATGCGAGCTGCCGCTGACGACTCATACTTGAGTGTAAACTTGGACTGCAACTTGGCAATGGCTTCTGCGACAGTCGAAATGAGTTGCACCTGAAACTCCTTGACCGCAGCCCGGACACGGGTTCTAGTCAGGAGAAGATTGAAACGGGCAAAGACCCGAAACATGTCCTCGGCATCCTATTAATATTAATACAACAGACGAAACAAAATAGTTTGACATTTGTCAGTGCAAAGTCGAACAAGGTGCGACATATAAAAAAGCTCAACAATAAGTGCACCTACCTGACAGGCGGTCAATTTGTCGCGCAACAAACGCGCCAAGCGCTCCTCCAGGGCGTCCATCTGCAAGTCATACTCTTCCAAAGCCGAATCCAACATTTTACCACCTCCCGAGCTCAAATCCAACACGTTCAAAGTCGCAAAAATTTGACGCGGCGCCTGGTCCACTTGCTGAATGGCCGCCGGCTCCTCCTCTCGCAAGACAGTGTGCACCACTTCACGAAGTCGTTCCTGCTGCGAACGAAACTCGTGAATCTGCTCCAGACGCTCCTTGAGGGGCAAATGATGCAAAACAATCTTGTCCAGAATCTTGCTCATACCGGGCAACTTGCGACGACGTCCCTGTTCCAACAAAAAGTCCTTCCACTCCTCCAAGCGATCTTCAAACTGCACAAAGACGTCCAGCACCGGAAAGCGAACCTTGTTTTCGTAGTCCTTGTAATCCAAAAACAACAAATTCGAATACTGCTCTTGCAAGACAGCCAGGATGCAGTCTCGCAAAGCCGCCGTGGTTGCCTCGAGCAACTGCACACTGCGATCCAACGAATAGTAGCGACTCTGTCGAATCTTTGGCAAGTAATCAAAGATAGCCGCCATGGCGGCGGCAATCTTGTCAAAGTCCCGCGCCGACTGCAACTGCTGTACGGGATACTGCTTGATAAAGTTGCACATGTCCGTTGTGACGGCCACTGCCTGTTCGAGACCGGTATTGTTTTCCAACGCCAAAGTAGCCACAAAGCGCTTGGCTTCGCGCAACAACTGTACCGTCAGCTCGACACCCGGGTCACGGAGCTGTTGCTGGACCGACTGCAACTCGGCTTGCAGTTGCGTCCAAAAGGCCACTTCATCAAAAGCGGCTTGCGCCGACTCGGCTGGAAATAGCGTGGACTTTGGCAGTACCGTAATTTTGCAAATTTGCGTAATCCACTGCGACACGCTTGCTTGCAGGGTATTCAAAAAGCCATCGTCCTGCAACTGGTCCAGCAATCCGAGCGCCTCCCAATCCAGCTTGTCTCCCGCGCGCTTGGGAACGGCAGCCAAAATGACGGCGTGGACTTGCAAGACAACGCGGGGCAATCGCGCCGAACGCGCCGTTTGCTGCAAGGCGACCGTGAGTTCGCGAATCTTGTCTTGCAAAGCGGCCGCCGCTTCCGAATCCGCGTCCAAGACTGCCTGCACCGCTGGCAAGAAACACTGCGACGCGTACATTTGCAGCGTGTGCAAGACCGCGTCTGGCGATTGCTGTTGTTGCTGCTGCTGCTGTACCGCGAAGTCGTCGCCATTCTTCGTGACAGCTTCCTCCAGTGCCAGGGCCGGTTGCAAGGTCATGCACTGAATGTGCCGACGGTCCGTGATTTCAGCCGTAGCAGCAACGTCGACGGCTCGCACAAACACAACGGCGGCCGTTTGGCGCAGCGCCGCCTTGGGCCAGTGTTCCGTGGCCGCGTGCGCCACCGTTTCGCCCTTGGCGGTCCACACAAACAAGCGATCCACGGGCTTGTTGGTACTGCTGGTGGTGCTGGTGAGTGCCGTCACTGTCGGAGCAGCAGCAGCAGCATCCGACTCAGTGGTAGCATCAACAGCGTCAGTACTGCTAGTAGTAGTAGTAGTAGTACTACTCTTCAACAAGAAGCGATCCACCTCGAGCCAGGCATCGTCCGTCAAGGGATAATTGCCCAGGTGCAGCTCACAGGCCAAGCTGGAAGCGTAAAGGACGTGTAACGTTCAACAAAGCGTGAGTATCCACGGACTATACAGTGTAGTGTAGTGCAGTATAGTGCTGTATGGTGCAGTATGTGTGGCACGTACCGAATGTAGTCGCTGGGACTTTGGGAACTCATTTTCGTGCCAGTCTCACTCTCGACACTCGACGATCAGCTCTCTCTCTCTCTCTCCCTACAGTCAGCTCACACGCGCGCAACAAGTAGATACCGGCAACCCGTGTGTGTGTGTGTGTGTGTGCTTGTAATGGCTGATTCGATTCCTCTAGACTAGGCTACGGTAGACTAGTCTACTGTTATTGTATCTCGCAGCAGGCGTGTGTTGTTCGATGTGTTGTTGTTGGTTGCTTGCTTTGCCATTGGCCTGGGGCCTGCTACTGCTACTGCTACTGCTATAGATTCGATGATTCTACCGTACGAATATATATAATACTATT
>Ga0307981_1001246_pt1 | contig 23450 bp, 19 predicted proteins | sample OrgLakmetagen987_FD_201849 | JGI IMG/M metagenome (GOLD analysis project Ga0307981, IMG submission 201849) | Saline water microbial communities from Organic Lake, Antarctica - #987 | ecosystem: Environmental > Aquatic > Non-marine Saline and Alkaline > Saline | place: Antarctica: Organic Lake... | reverse complement strand
TGCTCATCACGCAAGAAACTTTGAGTCCGTAATATCGTACTATTCTCTGCTTTTTATGTATCGGTAAAAGGTGTCCCAGATAATCGGAATGCACGTCGAGTTGTGCTCCATAGAGAACCACTTCTCCAGCTCCTATTGATATTAGTAACTCCATCGCATTTTAGTTTGCGTCGGAGTCACATAAATACCGCTGCCACTAACTTACTTAATATACGCGACAAACAGTTGAAACAATGCTTCATCGTATTGATATTATTACTCGAGCTACAGTACAGTCTTCTGGATCGATGCAAGGCTGGTCATTAGGCACAGCGGTCGACATGTGCGCGACCAAATTGGAAAGTACAACAATGAATAGGGAAAATGGCACGGCCATTGGAGGATAGAAGTGTTCTTCTAAAGCGGACTTGGGTTGAAACAAAATCTCAAAAGGGCCCTCATGAGGCTTCCTCGGCATCGGAGGAAGTGCAGTAGCCAAGTGCATCGTCCAAAACAGAGAGTGTTCGGTCGAGACGATCGAATCCATCAAGCAACTCACTCTCAGAAATGATGAGCGGAGGCGCGCAGTGAATGTGGGGGTAGCGATGAAGACCGACAAGACCATTATCGTTGTACGCCCTCTTGTATTTTGCAAACGCTTCGTGGGCTGCCTCGTGTTGAAGCTTGGGGTTGGCACCGCCTATGTCTTGGACATCAAAGCAACCAAACAAACCGATCGCGCGGTATTGCTTGATGCAGGGATGCTTGTCCGCCAGCTTCTGCATGTTTCGCTCAAACATAGGAGCCATATCCTGAACACGTCCGACAATGTCGTTTTTGAGAAGGTACTTAACGTTCTCGTACGCGACAGCCATGGCGACGGGGTGCGCTTGGTAGGTCGATCCCCACCCGAGCGGCTTGTCGTCAAAGAAATTCATAATCTTCTCCGTGCAGGCCGTCATCGAAAGTGGAATGGCAGCACCCGAGATACCCTTAGCACACGTGACAATGTCGGGCAAGACACCTTCGTAGTTCTGGAAGCCGAAGAGCTTGCCGGTTCTTCCGAAACCGACCATGACCTCGTCAATGTGCATGAGGATTCCGTACTTGTCGCAAATGGCCCGAATGCCCTGCATGTAGCCCTTTGGCATGATGAGGACTCCTCCAGCACCTACGACGCTCTCCATCATGATGGAAGCAATCTGGTCAGGGCCTTCGTTCAGAATCTGCTCTTCGAGCATATTCAAGGCAGACTCCACTCTCTCTTCCTCGCTCGCTCCGTTGCCTCCGTGGTTGAAAAAGAGCGGAAACGGATTGAAAGCTTTGACAAAGCCAGGGATATTGTCACTACCGTACCATCGTCTGAAGTCACCCGTGGCCGCGCCTGCAGCGGCGGTGGCTCCATGGTAGGATCGGTACCAACTAATCACTTTTTGTCGGCCGGTGAAGCGACGGGCCATCATGATACCGGCTTCGTTGGCTTCCGCCCCGGAAGAGGGAAAGACGGCTGCTCGGAGATCACCCGGGAGGATCTCTGACAGAAGTTGGTTCGTACGGGTTCGGACTTCGGTCATCCCGATACCACCGTACGTGAAAGGGAGCTGTGTCATTTGGTAAGCAGCGGCATCAACAACCGCCTTGGGTACATCGTGACCAAGGTTGGCGCAGACTGCTTGGGAAGTCCAATCTAAGTACTGGTTGCCCTTGTCGTCGTAAAGATAAACTCCTTCGCCATGAGTCATATTTGGTACGGCATCACGGGCCTTTCCAGTAACCCAAGTCATCATAAACGGGTTCTCCCGTCGCGATTGGTTCAACTTTTCCGAGGTCCAAGTTCCGAGAGGTTTGAAATGGTCCATGTCGACCATCGGGGCATCGCTGTCGACATTGTTCTTGGACTGCAACAAGAAAGTTAATATACGAGGTTAGCAAGTGACCAGGTTCTGGGAACGCTCTGTGCATTGGGCTATCCGCCATGGTGCAAATGGTTATCCGACCAAGGGTTATCCGCCATTTTATTTGGCGGATAACCTGTCCCGTGAAGCGAGGTCGCAATGTGACCATGAGAATTCGACTCTGCGCAAGCTTCTACACGGTCCGCTGGTGAGCAGCATACATGCGAATGCCTGACTCATAGCTACAATCGCCCAGTCTGGCTTGTCAACGTCGATTTCTTGTTAATTCAGGGCCATCGGCATTCGAAACGAGCAATGTCGCATCTGCAAGTCACTGGATCGGATGTTCAACACAAAAAGGTTTCACTTTACTAACCTCGAGCGAAGGCAAGGCTCGAGACCAAGCACGAGCTCCTTTCGGTGCACTGCGACGGGTCAGGGAGGCGGCGGCCGCCAAGGCGTGGTATTTGGCACTCATGGTCCAATGTCTTAAAGTTTGCGAGATAATGATGAGGAAACGATGAGGGATCGATGTTGTGGGCCCAAACTTTGCGTTCGGTTGCAGCTGTTCGGGTGCTCTGTAAACCCGGATGTTACGTGTAGGCTTGGTACACTTCTCTACGGCGGGCGATCCGAGGTCGCATTCCTGCACTCCGGATGATTGTTCTCGCGCTCTGTTTTGAAATATATTGGGGACCTCGGGCGGCAGAACTTCTCTATTCTGAGAAGGCTGCGCTAACGTCAGCATTCCTATGATGACTGTGATGACTGATGACTCGATTTATTTCAATATGTAGATAGAACCGTCTACGAGATTTGAGATTTGTTAGAATAAATTGTCCGTTGCAAGCCCGAGCCACTCAAATTCTAGAATTCTGTCTGGAGTCCGTTTGGCTTTGGACCCGCGGGTTCCGGTTTCCGATCAAAACCATGAAAGGCCCAGTCATTTTTTCTACTTTCCTTTTATCTCTGTCTGTGTGTCCATGGGGCCCAACAAATTAGGCGGCGTACAGTATATTTCATTGATGCAATTCCGTATTCTTTCTACGCACGTTCTCCAGAACCCGGAGCTTGGATGTCTGGAGTCTGGATTGTCCCGCCAAACACCAACAACAACAACCACACAACCATAAACCACTAAAAATCGACAATGGCATCCCATCCTGATACCAAGATTGACTGCTCAAAGGTCTACGTCAAGAGATCCCAGTTTTCGACTGAGCAAACTGGTGACTTCGATGGAACTTTTGCTCTTGCCGCTTTCAAGAAAGGTGAGTCCATAAGGCGCATTGTGCCATCGAAACGCTGCTCGCATGTTGTATGACAACAATCTCACATCATTGGCTTGTTGCGTGTCTTAGGCGATTTGGTGGAAAAGGGCGTCATGAGACGTTTGCCCGATGGCTTTGACGGAAACACTTGCCCGTACATCTTTACTTGGAGTACTGAGCGCCCCAACAAGACTTGGGGTATGGGCTCTGGCTGCGCTCCTTTTTACAACACCGACAAAGAGGGAGAAGCCAACACGCACATGGAGCGTTACTTTGAAGATGATCGCTTCGAGATCTTTGCCACCCGCGACATTGAGAAGGACGAGGAGCTGACGCACACCTACATTTCTCTGAAGTGGAGGACTTGCTTCTCGGAGCTTAACGATATTGTTCACGCCGAGAAGAAGTAAAAACTGTTAAACTCCTGTGAAACGAAAATTATCTGTTGTGAATTGGAAGTAAGCAGTTATATCATTCAAGCCATAACAGGTGGACTCGCTGCAATGTAAAGGAAGAAACGAATGTAGCTAGATTTATATCAGCAATTGCGGATTGTGATTCGGGACATGTGCACTGAACAAGAGGTTTAGAATCGGGCAGGCATGGCTTGGAAGGGGAGCTTTTCGCGATTCTTCTCCTCGCCAAGAATCTCGTAGTTGATCGTTTGCGCCTTGAATTCAACCAACATCATCTGGAACTCCTCAGCAGAGACAACCTCTTGGTCCATCAAAGTTTCAGCAAGGTGGTCCAACAAGTCCTTGTTATCGGTCAAAACCTTCTTGGCGACCATGTAACTGTTGTTTACCAAACGCTCAACTTCCTCTTCGACAGTGCCCATAATCTTGTTTCCCCACATAGTAGGACGACGCAACATTTGCGCTCCCATGAAAGGACCACGGCCAGACGGTTCCGAGAGGGCAACACGGCCAACCTTATCACTCATTCCCCACTCCTTGACCATGCGCTTGGCAATGCTAGCTACCTGCTGGATATCGTTGGAGGCACCAGTGGTGACGAAGTCTTCACCGTAGATAATCTCTTCGGCAAGGCGTCCACCAAGAGCAACAGCCAATTGAGATTCGAGGTACTGACGGCTGTACATGCCCGACTCAAGACGGGATTCTTGGGGGGCAAAGAAGGTCAAACCTCCAGCACCGTTGGAGCGGGGGATGATGGTAATCTTCTGGACCTGATCGTAATCAGGGACGAGGGCACCGACAATGGCATGTCCAGCTTCGTGAAAGGCCACAAGCCTCTTCTGCTTCAGCTGAGGGTTTCCACCCTTCTTTTCTAGACCGACCATGATTCTGTCAACGGCACTATCAATCTGTTCCCATCCAACAGTGGTCCTGTCGGCACGGGCAGCAGCAATGGCGGCTTCGTTCATGAGGTTCTCAAGCTGGGCTCCGGAGAAACCTGGGGTACGGCGGGAGATGGCTTCAAGATCGACGTCAGACTCGAGGGGCTTACCACGGGAGTGGACACCCAAGATACGGGTACGTCCCTTGAAGTCGGGGAGGTCGACGGTGACTTTGCGGTCAAACCGTCCGGGACGAAGCAAGGCAGCATCGAGGATATCAATACGATTAGTGGCAGCAATGGTAATGACGCCCGGGTTTCCATCGAACCCGTCCATCTCAACCAAAATCTGGTTGACAGTCTGCTCACGCTCGTCGTTACCACCGGCCATACCAGCACCACGTTGACGCGCGACGGCATCAATTTCATCAATAAAGATGATGCACGGCGCGTTCTTCTTTGCCTGTCCAAAGATATCACGGACACGGGAGGCACCCACACCGACAAACATCTCAACAAACTCGGAACCAGAGATACTGATGAAGGGAACACCAGCTTCTCCGGCAACAGCCTTAGCAAGAAGAGTCTTACCCGTTCCGGGAGGGCCGTCAAGAATGACACCACGGGGGATCTTGCAACCGTTCTTGGTGTAAGCCTCTGGCTGCTTCAAAAAGTCAACAACTTCCATAAGCTCCAACTTGGCACCGTCGCATCCAGCAACGTCGTCAAAGGTAACACCAGTGTCGGGGACCATCTGGACCTGGGCCTTGGCTTTTCCAAATCCCATGGGGTTTCCTGGGCCACCACCACCGCCCATGCCGCCTCCAGCACCTCCCCGGCGACTGAGGAAGAAGAGACCAGCAAAGAGAGCAGCGGGGAAGATGAGGCTCTGGGCGAGTTCGCCCAAGCCACTGGCTTCCTGCGCTGGAAGAACAGTCACATCAACCTTAATAAAGAAATTAAAGTAGACAATAAACATACTGCGTTAGAGATCAGTAGAAAGATACAAGAACGTATGCCACCATCATGAGAAGCACAGCAATCACATGATAGGCTTGTCCAAACGTACCTTGTGCGAAGTAAGACCAGTAAGAAGATCAGGGTCGTTGGGAAGAGATTCGATCTTGAGACGCGCGCCATCAACGTCGACGCCCAAAAGCTGAGTTCCGTCGGCACTGAAAGTAACCTTTTCGATACGGTCCGACTTGACCATATTGAGAAACTCCGAGTATCGCACATCCGAAGGTTGGCCGTAAGAGTTCTGCTGGACTACCGGTGCTTCTGTCTTTTCCGGAGCTGGAGGCATCTCCACAGCCATGTTGAGCGGGGAGGTTCTCGCCTTACTGAAGCGCGAGGGAGTCTGAGGGGCGAATGCTAGGGTCTTGTCGGCCACAAGGAGGGCCAACACTGTTGCGACGGAGAACTTCATGGTCAAGCTAACACTATCACTTGGCTCGAGATTAAGATTATGGATCGATCTGTGGTTTTCCAAAGAGAGTGAGTGACTCTGTCGAGTGAGCAACGATGACACGTTCGTGGAAACGCTTAGATCGAGTCAGTAGAACAACGAAAGATCGTGCGACGCTGATGGACGACGACTGCGGCTGGGCGCTGAGTAAGCAGCGTTGGCGCGAGAACCCACCATGATCGTCGAAAAGATCCACCGACGCACGAACACGTCAGTCAACCCATGTATCCTAAACCCTAACGGATCTTGAACTCCTTCGATCGCGCTCTAAATTTCCGATTCTTCGAACTACATTATTAGTCTACCGTAGACTACGTGCGTACCACCAAGGCATAGATAGAAGAGTCAGACCACATCATAACAATAGCAACTTAGTCTTTCTTACCCTTTTTCTTGGTCTTCTTCTTGTCGGATGATGAGCCTTTACCCCGGACGCGGTCAGCAATCACCTGTGCCAAGGCCAGAAGGATCAACAGCGGCACAAAGATACATATCTGCTCAAAGTAGGCTCCTCCTTGCTCGACTTCAAATTTGACTGTTAGGTAATCATAGAATGTACACACTGGAGCTGGTAGCTTGCCACCAAATGGCAACGCGAGAGTAGGCAAGACAATTCGTCGAGCGTTCGACATGGGTTCTGAAAAAATATACTTGCGTGCAATGTAGAGGGTTCCTTTCGTCACGGGCAACAGGGCATGAATGGCATTGACATCAAACTCACGACGATCATCTTTGTTGTGGTGTACGACTGCCAATCCTCGACGGGGTTTAATCATGACGGGATCTCCTTCCGTCGACGGAAAGACAAACTCCCCACCTTCCAAGTCCTCGTCCGTCAAAAAGATTGTAAGACTGGCCATTGGTACGCTATCTTTGGAAATACCACGGAAAGAATCATAATGTGGCTTCCAGTGGGCGCCATCTTCGACCCGATCCACAACAAAATCGCTGTAGTGGCTGGATGGGAAACCAGTGACTTGCTCGATACGCTCCTCAATCTGCTTTCGTCCGGGCCGGAACAACATGCCCTGCCACAACATGACGCGTTCCACACCCGGAAACTTTCTCTTGTCACTAGTCAGTTGCAAGCCATCGTTCTTTGTAATGGGACTAACGCGAGTCTTGGCTTGCTGAATCAGCGACTTGCACTCGTCTCCAGTCAAGAGGTTATGAATCAAGTACACGGTTGGTTCCGAAGCTTCCACATCCTCGAAAAAGGGCCGATCTCCTCCAGCATACAGCCTAATTCTGTCGGGCATGCCATTATTGGCAATATCGGACTTTTTCATGCGCGGTTTCACCGACGCCGAAGTCAACACGTTGGCGGAATTCAAGGAAATCATCACGACGGGAATCTCAATGTCTTCCGAGCCCTCCCCTGCAGCAAGACGGTGAATATCATCGGGACGATCTTCATCGACATTGACCAGCAACAATGCTGCTGCTCCGCTCGCTTGAGCAATCTTGGCCAGTTCAACACCCGAATAGCCTGCGACTGCTGTATTCGTCATGACAACCATATTGCCGTCTACTTCATCCGCGTTGGCGAGTGGACGAATTCTGCGAACATCCCCCGGCTCCTCTCCTTGTGTATCATCATCATCCCACTCTCCATTGACCGGAGACGCTAGAACGGGCGGTGCTTCCACTTCGAGCAAAGCGGCTTGAGTGGTTTGAGGTCCAAAATGAGCCACCGACGCATCGAGCGCCGAAATAATGGCCGAATGGCCCCATTCTAACACGCAACTTTCTTCCTCGGTACGACGAGGATAGACACGATACTCCAAGTCCTGCAACGACACTTGAGCTGATACCGCCTGACGGAGAACGACTAGCCCGAAGAGACTAATGGTCAGTGAGTAGCAGGGCATTCTCATGGTTACTACTGGTTCGTTTGGCAAGTTGTCACGGTCTCTCCTATTTTTTCTTCTGTGAAACGGCCAACTGCTCCACCTGGAAGCTGTTTTGTCGCTCGCACGAGGAAAGGCGCGAAGTCCAGCGCCAAATCTTTTCTATTCTTCGCGCGTTTCCCTTATTTGCTTCCCAACGGATACTGAATACTAAATCGGATCCACAACGACTAACATAGATCATAGCAGAGCGTTCGATTCATTCCCCATAACTCACTTCGCCCAGTCTCTCCCGCACTGTCGACCATATACCAAGACTTTTCATCATGCTGCAGCCCCCTGGTTCCTCCTCAATTCGTCGAGCGCCGCATCCCACTCGTCGCAAGACGGAGATTTCTCCCGACGACGCTATTCGACAACTTCAACGGCTCGCTCCCAACAAGCGCTGCGCCGATTGCAATTCCATGCTTCCCAGCTGTGTAAATCTCACCGTGGGAAGCTTTGTTTGCATTACTTGCGCTGGTATCCATCGAGAGCTCAACGGACGTGTCAAGGGTGTCGGGCACAGCAGCTTTACGGCCGAAGAAGTGGAGCGCATGAAGGCGACAGACAATGAACAGTTGAATGCGGTCTACTTGGCAAAGTACAATCCTTCGAAAGAGCGCATGAAGATGCCGCAAGACAACAGCGATCAGCAGTTGCTTAAGGCGTGGATTCACCGCAAGTACCAGGACAAGATGTGGTACAGCGAACCCAACCAGCAAGGAGGAGGCGCGCCTCCACCGCAACAGCAGCAAGGAAGAGGAGGAGGATACGGACAGCCGACCGTGGCTCAGATTCCTCCCAAAGCTCCAGCGGATCTGTTTGGAGGCTTTTCGGCTCCAGCTACGGCACCCGCAGCTGCTCAGAGTAATCAAGGCTGGGACGCGTTTGGCGGAAGTGGACACCATAGCCAGCAACAGCAACATCAGGCTCCACCGCCACAACATCAAGCCTTCAACCCTACCTTTCCGCAGCAGTCGACTCAGCATCCTCCGCAGCAGCAGCAACAGCAGCAGCCGGCGTTTCAGGCGAATTTTGCCAGCTTTGACCAAACACAGCAGCCTCCACCGCAGCAGCAGCAACAGCAACAGGGTTTTGCTAACTTTCCGCCACAGCAACAGCAGCCTGCTCGTCAGCAGCATCAAGCTCAGCAGCATCAAGCTCAACAGCATCAAGCTCAGCAGCATCAAGCTCAGCAGCAACCGACGCAGCAAACGTTTGCCAACTTTCCGCAGCAGCCACCTGCTCAGCAGCCGTCGCCGCCGCAGCAAGGACACCCGCAACCACCCCCGCAGCAGCAGCAGCAAAGATTTGCCAACTTTAACTACCAGCACCAGCCACCGCCCCAGCAGGCCCCTCGTCCCCAACAGCAGCATCAAGCTCAACCTCAAGGAGGACCACCGCAGGCGCAGGGTCATCAAGGCTTTGCCAATTTCAGTCATCAAGGCTTTGCCAATTTCAGTCAGCAGCAACCTCAGATGCAGACGCAAGGTCCAGGTATGCAACCACAGCAGATGCAGCAACAGCCGCCGCAGCAACAACAGCAACAGGGCCAAATGGGCTTTCCAAACGCTGGTATGCAGATGCAGCAACAGCCATCTCCGCCTGTCCAAGATCCATCACCAGTGATTCAGCAGAGCGCGTCCAACATGGGTAGTGTGAGTGAAAGGACTCATACTTCCGGTCAGTCAAAATCCGCCGTTACTGACGCGTTTGCAAACATGAATGTCGCCAATGAAACGACAGCACCCGCACCACCTGAAAAGCCTAAACCGACTCAGGGAGCCTCGAAATACAATGCAGGACAGCATGTATTTTACAAGAGCGCCACCTACATTGGCCCCGCGATTGTCACCAGCGTTCATTTCGACGACGCTCTGCAACCCTACTACACGATCAAGGTAGATGGAAAGGAAAAGCAAACCGATGATGGTCATCTCTCCGAGAAGAGCGAGACGCAGGGGGAAGTGGAAACGGCGCTGTCGACTTTGAACGAAGCTCAACTGAAACAGGTCAAGAACTTCATCATGCAGTTGCTAGGCTCGTCTCCGGCTCTTTCTGTACGAAGCCAGAACCCTCCGACACCGGCTCCTGGACCGACGCCTGTCTCTCATCAAAATCCACCGGTGCAGATTTCAATGGGCGCTCCGAGTCCGCAAGCGACACCACAACCACCCCATCAGTTGCAGCAGTCAGCTCCCATACCGACTGCACCTCCGCAGATGCAGCAGCAGCCGCAGCCACAGGCTCACAATGCGTCCCAGCACGGCCAGATGCACCCAGGAATGATGCAGCCGCAACAGCCGCAAGGACATATGGACCCCGGCATTATGCAGCAACCTCAAGGACAGATGCACCCTGGCATGATGCAGCAACCTCAGGGTCAGATGTCATCTGGAATGGCGCAAAAACCAAACGAAAGCCCTTCTGGCACTCCCAGGTCTCCTGGACAGACTCCACAACAGTCGAATATTCCGCAAGGCGTTCGTAGCGGCGTTCCGGCTCCACCTTTGGTCCAACAACCTCAGATGAGTATGCAGCAGCAACCGCAACAACCCCAGATGGGTATGCCGCAGCAGCAGCCCCAGATGGGTATGCCACAGCATCAGCCACAGATGGGCATGCAGCAGCAGCCTCAGATGGGTATGCCGCAGCAGCAGCCTCAGATTGGTATGCCACAACATCCGTCACAGATGGGCATGGAACAGCAGCAAAACGGTGGCGGTGGATTTGGCGGCATTCCAAGCCCTTCAGGACAAGCGCAAACGATGAGTATGCCACATAATGCAGTTTCAGCCCCGCCTTTGGCGCAACCGCATCAGCAACAAGGTATGCCGCCGCAACAGCAAGAGCCACCTCAGTCGCCAAAAGGAAATCCTTTCGACTTCTACTAGAAAATAGTTGTTCAGTGAATGTGATACGTAAACGTAATAGATGAAAGTGATATTCGTACATGTTTATTCTACAGAATACGACATGCGAAGGGATATAATAACGAGAGGTAGAGGGTAGCTAGATTCTTAGTACCTTCCCCGGCCTCCTCCTCCTCTGCCTCTACCCCCACCACCTCTTCCTCCGAAGCTCCCACCTCTGCCTCCGAAGCTTCCTCCTCGTCCACCACCACCACCACCACCTCGTCCGCCACCACGGCCTCCTCTTCCTCCAGGGCTTCCACGCCCAAAGCTACCTCTACCACCACCACGAGCGGCTCCTCGTCCACCACTGCGACCTCCAGATGACTTTCCCGGATTCGTAAAGCGACTCAGAGGCAGCAGTTTATCGGTTCCAATGTAGAGCAGATCGTTGGGTTGAAAGCTCTTGGCCACGACACCATTATCCATTTTGATGGTAAACATCATGAGAGATACCTTTCCCAAGATCTCATCCACCACACCAATCTTGCGCTTGTTTTCCAAAAAGATACCGGCGTTGAAATAGGGCACCTTTTCATCCATCGTCCACTTGCAAACGAGCTGGGAGTCACACTCGTGAAGGACTTGACCGGCTTCAACGATTTCCGCGGGAGGACCTTCGTCGCGACCAAAACTACCTCTTCCACCGCTGCGACCTCCTCTTCCGGGACTTCCGCGACCAAAACTATTTCTTCCGCCGCCACGACCGCCGCCGCGGCCGCCAGAGCTTGATCTCCCTGCAAACGACATGGTGCTGCACGACGTTTTGAAGGATATTGTGAAAAAACGATGGGTTGCACGAGCAAACTCTTTTTGGGTTATGGGACATTTCCGTTTCCCGCCAACGAAAAATTTGAACGTTTGAACCATGAAGTATCACGATGATCCAGTGCAGTACTGGTAGTCTATAATCCAAGTCAAGGAGTATTACATCCATCACCCCTCCTACCCCGAAGCGCTGCACACCGAAAACGTCCACAACAATGAGTACGGTACAGGCGACCAACGCTAAGAAAACCACGATAAAGCGGAAGCGTCCGGAAGTACAAGTCGTTACATGCGCCAGCAGCTTTCCAATTTCCAAGAAACCACCCAGAGGACCGTCAGCCCGTGCTATTGAGAAAGCGGCGCAAGATGAGTTCTACACGGAGAAGCGGCGCCGTAAGGGTCTGCTGGACTGGAACGACACTGCCAAAGAAGTACGGTCGGTTGGAGCCAAGGCGTTTGTTGGTAAACAGAAACGAAACTATCAAGAGGAGCACTACAAACTTCTGACGGGCCGAGACAAGAAAAGGCAAGCCGTCCCGCTTCCCATTGTTCGGGGCATCAAGAAGAAAGCCGCTGAAAGACTAGAACGCGAAATAAAGGAAGCCAAAGAAGCTGGACTGGTAATACCCGCCAGCAAAGCGGCGTCTGCCGCAAAGCGCAAAGAGAAGAACACAATTTCACGGGTTTATGGTCCAGCGCCTTCGATTGGTTTCATGAAGAAGGGAGTATTTAGCGTCAAGGGCAAGCAAAACTAGTGATTGTGTGACCTCACGGAGCTATAAATATGCGATATTCGCGTCGAGTAGAATTGAGGTAGATTTACTCACCCCGACCCACATGCCAGTCATGTAAGTAGTCGGAGTCGCCCTCTCGAGCAGACCAACTAACTAAAGATTAGCAAGGCACACCATACGCAACTCTATAGTTGCAGAGCTAAGTTTTACCTCCGTGATCGGGCGGCAATGTATCTCAATCACCACTACAAGGCCAAGCTCGTTGCCTCGTCTGCTACTGCCGCGGCTAAAGGTCGAGCCAAGATGGTCATTCTGAAGATGCGGCGCCCTACTCTCTTCGCTTTCAGCCCGGGGCAGTATGAATTTCTGCGCCTCAGCTGTATCGACTCTTCTTGGCATCCCTTCTCGATTGCGTCAGGACCGGACTCGCCTTTTCTAGAGTAGGTTCATCTGGCAACATCCCATCAAACCTGCAAAGCTCTCTAGCCTCGCTCACGCTGTTCTCGGTGTCGATTGTTTTGCAGATTTTACATCGAAGTGTTTGACGGAACGTCCTGGACCGGAAAGCTGTGGAATCTAGTCCTTGAAAAGTGCACCATAGAGGGTAGGACAGGCAGCACCCTCAGCATCAACCTTGAGCTTATGGGTCCGTATGGGACGAGCTTTGTCCGGAACCGGAAGGAAGAGTTCTCTCATGCACTCTCAATTGGTACTAGTACAGGGATTTTCCCCATAATGAGTCGTTTTAACCAGCACGCTCGCCAGCTCACGCGTCGCGACCCTACCTACTACTACGACTCGATTCGTTGAGCTCCAAGACCATCAAGATCGAGTGCATCAGATTGAGCTAGCAGAGTCGCGCCGCAAGAAATCAATCGCCCATAAGGTGAACACGTGCCGTCGTGGCAAGCGCAACGACATCTTCAAAACGCGCCTTGATTCCATGTCAGAAGGCATCCACCGCAGCCTCGACGTGTACGACGCGTTGAAGCTCCAGAACAGGAGAGGCGGCGAGGAAGAGGAACTACCAGATTATCAGAAGGATTTTGCAGCTAGAAAGAAGATGCAGCAATGCGCGAACAACGCAAATCTCACTCTATGGGGTCATGTTGCTAGCTCTTCTCACCCTATTTGGGGCTTTCTTGCTCGCTTTGACACTCTCTTGGAACAACAGTGGGTTCGAAATGAATCATGGAACGATCGCGGCCCTCGAAGCTTCTACCGTTATCTTTCAGCTCGGCTTTGCCCTCTTCTCTTTTTTTAATGGGATGGAACTCAGCTCCTAGCGTTGCTGTCTGTGTGTTGGCGCCATTTGCTGACTGGTTCTGGTTTCTGATGTACGAAAGTGACGGAGAACTGAATGTAGTCAACGTTGCAAGGTACTGTGTCCTGATTGGATACACGACCGTCCGCTGCTGGAGTATGACGGTCAAACCTCGTCACAGATCGTGCAAGAAGGCAACCCACAACGATGGCGTCTCCACACTCGAGCGTCTTGAACTTGTCTGGATCTCGCGGTCGTCCGCCCTCGTGTGAGAGCTCTTCCTGGCCGTTAATGAAACATGGGAGGCACTCGTTGAGTGCTGGGGAGAAGAGAACGCACGCGATGCATGCCTACTCGCTATTTACGGTACCGACAAAAGACAATGCAGCAAACAAACAACTACAAGACGAGCTGAGGCAAACTTCTCTTTATCGCTCCGGTGCGATCCAGTTGCCGTCCCGACTTGAAAGAGATCATCGAAAACCACACGCTGGACTTGATTGCGACTCGCCGCAGCTCCTGCTCCGTCTTGTCTTTCTGCGGGTCACCGGAGCTTTCTCAAAAACTTCACCATTTCAAAATTTCGAACGACATGCTGGCAGTCATGACCGGTAACAGGAAGCATCAGATGGAGTATGTATCCGAGAGCTACGGTGGGGTCAAGACACCTAAGAAGCCACAGCCGCAAAAGAGAGTGGAACATCCACTCGTTGGTACGAACATCTTCGTCAAAGGACTGGACACAACCGCGGACCAAGGGGAAATACCATTCGGCGAGCGCAACAGCTGGGACACCCACCTCACAGCGTCCATGGATGACATTTTGGAAGGTGTCCTCTAATATATTCCGTATGAATAAAGACAAAACAGTTGCTTGAATATGTTTTCATAGAGTTGAGCAGTCTCATTACAGTTCATCACGGGCTTCTCCTTCCGTCGCATCATCGTTCGTCTCTCTATCAGTTTGATCATTCAAACTAGTACCGAACATCTCAGTGGGAACGCACTCGTATGACTTGATCAACCGTTTCCTCGTCGCACTAAACCCCATGTTCGGAAGAACGTCGGCTTGTAACATGAAAAAGTTGTACCGGAGCAATTTGCGACCCGTTAAGAGATCAGCATCATTCTCGCGATCCCATTCTTGACATAGGTATCGCCACAATACATCTCCATCCTCCCCTTCGAGTCCAGCAAGGTACGGAAAAGAGCGCCACCGCCCGGGCCGTGCAGTTGCAGTGCAAGGCGCACCGCCTCCAGGCAAGTTCCAATTGACGTCGTCGTGACGACCCCACACATCTACAATTGACCCGTCTTGCAACATTCCAGGCGCAATCTCCCAGGTCACGTACTCTTCCGCCCCTGCAAACACGTTCCACCGGTTGTGGAGCAAGGTGCTCCAAATGTGTTTGACACTTTGATCACAGGCTTGGCTGATCGTTTCCAACCACACATTACCCACCACCATGGATCCAATCATCGCAATCGATAGTAGAGTACCCAACATTCGCCGGGTCGACATCTTTGTAGATCGAGACGAGACCGCTGGAGCTCCAATCGGTAAAAAGAGGCACCACGCTGTACACGCCACCAAACTTAAAAGCGACGAATTCCGCAAAGTAAGCGCAATACCCACGTGCAGAGAGCATATTAGGCTTACAGCCGTATATACTATCGCCGAGCTTCCCATATATGCTCCCAGCAGCGCGAGGGGTGCCGCCAGTAGCTCGATATAAACAACGATGGGCGTCATGACCCGTAGTCCAGGCGGTCCCAAGAGCGCGTACATATACTGCGCCGTGACAGTATGGCGAGCATAGGTATCTAGAGCCGGAAGTGGGTCGGCGTAGTACGACCAGCCCTTGAGCGGGTCCATAAGTTTGCCCCATCCAGCATCCACGTAAATCCAAATCACGAGCATCTTAAAGGCAATCGTCGCGGGTGAGATTATCAGGCCATGTTTCTTGGGAATTTTCGCCGAGAATAAGGTCCATCGCTCACCAAGTGGTAAAAACATCGAATAGAATAGCATATAGTGAAAGTATCGATCCAGAATGTAGCTCATCCATGTGTTGCGAAGAGTCAAGCTCAAGTACAGGTACCAAGAGAGAATGGAAGACACTTTTGTTTGAATTCCTAGAGTGTGCATGACCGCCAGAATCACTTGAATGATAAGAAGCACCTGTGTCTGCCATAGCTCTTCGAATCGACAGTGTAAACACACTTTTTTAAACAAGTCATCGACTTTGGGCCTTACAAGGCGCAGCGGCAAGGTGCCCTCCTCCGAGTAAAACGCGTGCAAGAAACGAAATCGAAGAATGAGCTCCAGAGTCAACAAGATACCCACAGTGATGCGAAAGAAAGCGAGAGATTCATAAGTGCAACCTAGCACAGCTCTCCATCCACTCAATCTTGGCTTGGACGCAAGTTTCTGCTCGGTTAACACCATGGTGAGACGATGATACGTTTTACGTCTGTGATCAGAGAATCAGAGATGTTGATGCCGAAATCCAGATTTGCCGGTGCTCGGCCAGACGATATTGCATAGTCGCTTATTTGGCACGATTGGGCGTACGGGATTAACTCAACTCGCCATCCGGGACATCATTCACCCAGAATTCGATTCTGAATGAGGACCACTCACAAACTTGCAGTCTATTTTCACAAAACCCTCGAGAGTGAACTAACAGCGCTCCTCCGCAGGAAATCATGAGCCGCAATACCAAGATACCAATAGGTTCGGACGAGGATAACGACAAAACTACATCAGTGACTAATCGTTTTGCTACTCCGAGAAAGTCCAAAGGCGACGTCATTCCAGAGATCTCTCCCGCGCCAACTGGCTTAACGGCAGATTCGTCCTTTGACACCGCCAGGAGCCCGGGTACGACTAACAACTCGGTATTGACAATTGAGCACAAGAATGTCGCTTCGAACAAGAGTCTAATATTTGGTTTGAGTAAGCCAGTGTTTGGCTTGGTGGCATTTCTTGTGCTTGGAGCTGGAGGAACCTTTGCGTATGCCATATCACAATGGTTCCGTATACCCGGGTTGCAAAACCAGATTGAAGAGTTGACAATCGAAGTCGATCGTCTCGAAAGTGAGGTGGATCGGTTAACGGTGCAGAATGACCGGCTGGAGTCCTTGAATGATCGCCTCAACTCGTCTCTCATTGAATTTGAATTCCTCAACGATAAATTGAATGCCTCCAATGTAGTGTTTGCCTCACTCAACATTGAACTCAATACGACCGCACTCGAGCTAGGAGCACGTGTGGAGGAACTGCAAGCACAAAATGATCAGTTTGCTTCTCTTAACTCCCAACTCAACACCGAGGTTGATCGATTGGAGAATACCAACCAACAACTCTTGATTACTAGCGAGTCACTCTCGGAGGAAACCAGTCAGCTAGCCGATAGCAATGAACAATTGAACGAAACTATCGGCAATCTCGAGGTGACGTTGGATGGATTCGAACTTGAAAACAATCGCTTAAAGGAGCTGAATACAAATCTTGCAACGGTTGCCTCCTTCTTGAACGAGACAGCGAGTGGTTTGAACGCAACCTTTGACACACTGGCAACCTTTTTGGCGGACCAGATCACTATCAACCGAGTTCTAGTCTTGGAGACGCTCCAAAACACTTATCAGCAGCGACTCACAAGCTGGGATTGCGACTTCAAGGACGCCTTTCGGGATCGAGACTTTGTCAACGATGGAATTATACCAGTTGGCGCTGACGATTATCCAGCAGTCGTGGCCTACGTGGACGAGCAGCTCTTGACTGAGCTGTGTCTGGACCAAGCTGACTTTGAGCAGTATCTAGATAGTGTCGTGGTACAGTCTAACGTCGTCCCTCCAGTGTCTACCTCAGTGAACCAGCTCATAAGTGGTGTTCAGACGTACACAAATCTAGCGATTGACTACTACTTCCCGGACAACGGAGACGAACCGGGTGGCTTGACGGAAGAAAACTGGTCAGAGGCGTCGTTTAGTTGTGATAATCTGGCCGTCGAGCTTCGCTTTTCTGTGGGTGCTTGAGGTATTCTCCAAGCAACCAGGATAATACGCGCATACACAGTTTATAGATAACTTGCTTCAATTGCAGGAGTGGCGAGGCCGTAGTATATAACTGGCTAGCAGGTTCCCAAGAACTTAATGTGAAACACAATCCGTCGAGTGAACTGACGCCTTGACTCGACTGGTGAAGCAAACGCTTCACTGTTGCAATGCAAACGTGTGTAACAAAAATTGAAAGCGCTATATAATAGGTGATCTTTAATGTTTAATGTTATGACAAGCATTCAGCATAGTAGCTACACCTAGCTACTATATACTCTAGCTAGAGTACGGTAGTACTCCTTGAGCTGAGAGGATACATTATGGCCACATAAGCAAGGATCTGTTCTGTCAACGGCAGAGCTATTTCGTCGGAGAGCGAAGACGATGGATAGTATTGTCCTCGGGGTAGACTAATAGCTCTCCAGCCTCTCTTTCCTACTACCATAGACTACTAGCTACAGTACCGCCTACCTTACCGCCGTACGGTACCAAGACGATGACGTCACCGCGGCGCGCGTCTTTTCATTTTTGTTCTGTTTTATCGAATCCTCGATCTCTCACATCGATAATCGATATGCGAGCAGCACATCACAAACCTCTTGCCCGGCACTTGACTCTACTGCATCCATTATTTTGTCCAGCGCTAAGCTAGTAGACACCTTTATTATGATGCAAGCGATAATATGGCTTTTATTGTCCCTCATGAGTTCCACAAGTTCTGCGTTTGTCTCTCGATCGAGATTCGCTACTACTACTACTGCTGTTGCGAGACACGGCATGCTTTCTCAGGCCAGAGCACCGAATCTCGGACGGAGGGCTTCTGTGACTACAAATGAATCGGTAACGGGATCAACGAGCGGTGATGGACAAGATCCTTTAAAACGCAAAAATGACGAGGACGGTCCAGGGAAAGTGGTAGCATTTTCCCCTTTTCTGGAAGAATCTAGCGATTTGATTGATGCCGTTGCCGATGGCGATGCTCTACCGGTAGAAATGATGACGCTTCCACGACATTCACATCAAGGTGTCAATGACATCCTCGAAACGACGGAATCACTTCTAAAGAGCATGCATACGCACTCCAAAAAGTTGGACCTTCGCCAGCAGGTCGAAGCCGCTAAAAAGGCCGGAAATGAGAACGAGCAAGTTTTTGCCAATTCCTACGTGGATCTCGGCAAGATTGACACTGTTGGCTTTGACTTTGATTACACGCTGGTAATGTACAATGAGGAACTCTTGGAGCTCATTTATGGAATGGCTCTCCAGCGTCTAGTGCACGACAGGCAATATCCGATCGAGATGCTGGATTCTGGACTGAAGTACGATCCGTTCTTTAGTATCAGAGGCCTCGCGGTCGACAAGGAAACGGGATGGATTTGCCATCTTTCGTATACCCACAAGGTTGCCGTGGCTTGGGAGGGTCGAGAGAGGATTCCTACGTCTCGTATTTTCCTCGAGTACCGAGGCAAGCGAGCTTTGCGTCCGGAGGAGCGAAGGAACCGAATCAAACCACTTAATGACATTTTCAGCATGGCAGAATGTTGCCTCATTGCCGATACGATCCAGTTCTTCAAGGACCGTGCAATTCCATACTCTCCACAGAATGCAGTTTCTGATGTCGTCTCGGCGATTAGAGAGACTCACATCTCAGGCGACTTTCACCGTCTCATAGCGAGCAACCCAGAGCGTTACTTCGAACCGACGCCAAACTTACAGCAAGTCGTCCATAACCTCAAAGCAGCGGGGAAGCGGCTCATTTTCGTGAGTAATTCGCCATTTTGGTACGTAGATGCTGGTATGCGTTATGTTTTTGGAAAAAAATGGAAGGACGATTGGGACGCAATCATTACAAGTGCAGGCAAGCCCAATTTCTATACCGACAATGCAAGACCATTCAGAGAAATTTGCCAAGAGACCAGGAGACTTCAGTTCAGGCCCGTGGAGCGATTTGAGAAGGGCAAGGTCTACACCGAGGGCTGCCTGAAAGAGCTCACGAGGCTGATGGACTGGCCTCCCGCCACCAATGGTGCCTCTCGCGAGGACACGTTTGGAGCTGCCGGTGTCGCAACGTCAAACGTACTATACATTGGTGATTCGCTATTTGCCGATCTAGTTGATGCAAAACGAGAGTTTGGATGGACAACGGCGGCTGTCACACCTGAGGTCGGTTTTGAGATGGAAATCCAAGCTCAGTCGGACTTCGGTCTAGCGCAGAAGACCATGGGTGCAATTCTTACTGCCTTACGAGAGATTCAAGTTCACCTTGGCGTTGCGATCAGAACTGAAGAAGACACCGAGGTTCTTGATGCACTAGAACGTATGGTTTCGATTTGGAGGGATCGCGAAAGTTCACTGTTGGGCAACGACTTTGGCTCAGTATTTCGAGCACGATACCAACCGTCACTCTTCGCTCATTCCCTTCGACGCTACTGTGATTTGTATATGCCTTCCGTTAGCAGTCTCAGACACTATTCTCCCCAGCATAGATTTTACCCCGAACAAAATCACCGCCTCCTTGCCCATGAGATAATTGCGGGAGAAATGGAGTGCTGGACGCAAGATGAATGAAAACGCCGTTGATAGCTTTGGGTCAGGCCCCCATGGTTAACTGTAAAGTCCTTATATTATATAAACAAATGAGATGAAGAGTTCATGGTTGGATGGGTCCTTTTTAGCTAGAGATGCTCGCAGCAAAAATTAAAAACATGACCCACCTCTTACGAGCTGGAATCTTGTTGAGCCCATTTGAAGTTGCTGATAGAGGATTATCGAACGTGTGCACGTCCTCGAGAAAAAAATTCCCGCCTTCGAATAGCATGATCCCTTCCTCTTCGTCGCCCAGCCAAACTTGGTAGAACCCCGGAATCAGACCGTCGTGTTCATTGTCAGTCATTGTAAAGCGATACTTGTCTGGCTGGGCACCCGCATCTAGTAGATACACCTTATTGGTGACCAATCTATTAGCCATTTCGGGTCCAAATACACCAGGGTAGACGGCCGCGACGAGTCGACTCCCGTCTAGAAACAACCCCTCTAATGAGTAACCAGTTTCGGTTGGAAATTCATCCAACTGAATGACGACTGTTAGAAAGGGTCTCGTCAATTCGGTTGGATCTTCGAGCTGCTCTTGCGCAGGTTCTATAGAGCAACCAAAATCGCCAGGAGGAGCAGCAGAGAGCTCGCACACGGCCTCGTCAATCCAGTTGTGAACGTGTGATATCCGAACATTCAGACCAGGAAGAGTCGGGTGCACGCAGCCAAAAGATGCTGATATTATTCCGACCTGTACACCATCAATCAAGAGCGGTCCGCCCGAGTCGCCGGCGCAAGCATCCGATCCACTGAAGTCGGCCGCACAAAGCGAAACGTCAATAATCTCACGTTCATAGTCTACCATGAATCCAGATGAACTCGTGCCTGTTGCTTCTATGCAAACGTCGTTGGGAATATAGTCTAGTAGGGTTTCTCTCAGGATGTTGCTAAAGGTTTGCGGATTCTCAACAGATGTCGTACCCCACCCCAAAGCCAATAGCTGCTCGCCAGGCGAGGGCACCGTTGCATCGCGATTGATGGGCACCACCGTCTGCTGCGATGTGCCGTTGATCTTTAACAGTGCAATATCGTAAGGATCCACATCAACTGTACCTATGACATTGCTGTGCGAGAAATACCGAGGATGCGTCCGTGCACTTTCCCAGGAAAAGCTTTCGTTGTCGACACTGGTATCGGACAAGTTGTGCCGACCGAGTCGTACCTCACCACCACCTGTCTTTGACGAGATGCAGTGGGCAGCCGTCAGTATTATATCGGGAGCAATGAGAGTTCCTCCACAATCGTGCTCTCCGGAAGTGCTCAAACTGGCCATGTATGAATAACGGAACGGAGTAGACTCGGCGCCACCCACAATAAGCCGTCTTTCGTCGGTCGACGACGCCGATGTAAGCATGTTCGCATCAACGACGTAATATCTCAGTATTATGGCAACACATACTACATAAAGGCGTACCCGATGTAACGTGGGTGATATAGGCATCGTCTTGCCACGGTTTTGTAGCTTTGTAGCGAACGATACCCGTGTGGTGTCTCAAACGCTAGCCGCACTTAGATATTCGATCTTGTCCAGCGTTCATCGTAAGTATCGTTGTCGTCTTTTCCGTCCTGTATTACAATAAACACGACCGTTTTTTCAGTCCCTAGCTAGTTCTACAGTTCGACTTACTTTACTTATTGTACTGTCCTACATCTCTCTACATTGTTCTTGCAGCTTGCCTAGTCTACTCATTCTTGGTGCACTCTTCTTGCAGAATCGCAGACATGTGCTTCATGGAATAGCGCTCATGGACGTAGTCCTTGGACCAGCCCTTCTTCAGCATATTCTGGATCGTTTCGGACCAAGACGCGTCGAGGAGTGGTCGCTTATGTGGTCCAGACCATATTTTTTGGGGCATTGCGCTTGGGGCATAGTTCTCGTACGGACGCTTTAGGGCAAGCATCTCCCAAAGCAAAACAGAAAACGAGTAAACGTCGCAAGTGGCATTGTACGGTAATCCCATGGCGACCTCCGGGGCCATATATTGCAGTGAACCTGTCATTTCCGTTAGCTTGTAAAGGCCATCCTTGTCCGCGTCCTCTGGGAAGATTTCCTTGGCCAAACCAAAGTCAAAGATCTTCACCTGTCCGTCAATATCAAAACCGATGTTATCTGGCTTCAAGTCTCTAAACACAAGGTTTTGCTCATGCATATAAGCCAGCGCTGTACTAACGTCGTATGCCACAGACATTCGGTAGTTCCAGAGCTGTTGCGTTTTCTTTAATTTCGGATCGGTAAACTTGCCCATGAACCCTGAAAAGCGACTCCTTTTCTTCTCCCACTGCAAAATACGTTTATCAAGAGTGCTGTAGAGCTTGTCCATAACCATAAAATAGTCTGCGCTGCATGGATCGGATTTGGCAGTTGCACGCAACTTGATTATGTGCGGGTGGTCAATACCTTCCAGGAACTTGGTCAGCACGGCATTATCCAATACCCCCAAGTAGAGTTTGTGCGAGTCCTTGATGACATCTTCGTTCAAAAGCCTGACAGCATAACGCGCGTCTCCGTCGTTTCTATGGCAGTGCTCGGCGATGAATCTACGTGATTCTACTCCTGAAGCCTCGTCATCTTTTTCTGCCCTCTTACCTTTCAAAGGATGGGCACTCCCGTCTTTAAAGGCAAGGACATCGTAGACAGAGCCGAAGCCTCCTTTACCAAGAAACTTGCCCATCGTCAGTTCCTCTTTACTAAACGCAGGGTACTCGTTGGCATGGTCCTTGAGTTTGGACCGGTAAAAGGCTTGTTCGATTTCCTTGCGCGCCTTTTCACAGCTCTTGTTACGGAGGGTAGCTCTTATCGTTGCTTCTGCCCTAAATTCTTCAATGGTAACCATAGTACCACCAGCCATGGTAGTCGAAAAGAATTTATGGTTGCCTTGGTCGCTATATTCTTAAGAGACGGTCGTTTTTATCTCATCGGTGGACATGAGGTGCGAGGTGCGAAGGTATTGATAGCGAAGGGCGTGGTGGCGGCGAGGACCAGGTTGTTCGTTTCCTACAGATGACCCAATTTGAAATTGCAGAATCAGTCCCATCTTTAAGTCACGTATATGACGCAAAAATCGAAAGCGCGCAGGAACAAGATAGACCGAAAAGTCCGAATCCATTCTGCTCCCTCACTCCTCGTGGAGCTTGGGAGTGACGTGGCCGCGCGGGGCGAGCCGCCGCGCTTCACACCATCGTGATGCAAAGCCACGATGTTGCATGCTGCTAGTTTGGACGGCGCAGTGTGCTAGATTCGGGGAGTAACTAAGTACGTTGGCTCCCCAACCCCAGCCCGGAACCCCTAGGAAAGACTGCGAAGCAATCAATCG
>Ga0307981_1001242_pt1 | contig 23485 bp, 18 predicted proteins | sample OrgLakmetagen987_FD_201849 | JGI IMG/M metagenome (GOLD analysis project Ga0307981, IMG submission 201849) | Saline water microbial communities from Organic Lake, Antarctica - #987 | ecosystem: Environmental > Aquatic > Non-marine Saline and Alkaline > Saline | place: Antarctica: Organic Lake... | reverse complement strand
CATGTCTTTCAACATGACCTTGTCCCAAGGTTCTGCTTCTTGTGCCTTTCTAGCAGTTTTGAAAGCTTGGTCTAGATCTTCCATGTTATCGTCGGTGACACCAATATCTTGCTCTAAAAGGTTGGGTTCTCCCTCCTCGTGACGCGGGTATGGATCATCCATAATATCCGAGACGGCATTTACTTCCTGGGACAAGTCTTCTGATACGCTACTAGTGACATCTTCTTGCGTCAACATTAGCTCCCGAGCTCGCTCTTCCACAGCTTGCATAAAAGGCAATTGGTCCATGACTGAGGCTCGATCTTCTGTCATTTCATTCATGACATAATCAACCTCGTCAAAGGTCTCGTCTTCGGTCTGTTCGTCGGAAATGGCAACTGCTTCTTCAACCAGTTCCTTTTGACGCATGTAGTCAGGATCGTCCGAGTCGTCTTCCAGGGGATAGTCACCGCCATCCTCATCTTCATCCCAATCGTCATCCAAGGCGTCATCATCAGCGTCTTCGTCCCACTCCTCGTCTTCTTCGTCGTAGGAACCGACAATATCTTGTCCAACTGTTTCTTCCACAATGCTTTCATCCTCATCATCATCGTCGTCGTCATCATCGTCATCCAAATTCAGGTCGTCTATAGCACTCTCATCCAAGTCATCGTCGTAGTCATCGTCGTCTGCGGTGACAGTCTTAGTTTTGTCTGCGACGTCGTCATCATCATCGTCGTCAGTAGCAGCAGCAACGGCGGGAAGGTCCAGATCTTCTTCAACGAGTGCCTCTTCATCAAAGTCGGGTTCACCCCAATCGTCAGCTTCAGCATCCTCCGGTCCTCCTTTGGGAGTACTGCGCAGTGCCGGCATGGTAGTGTCACGTCTAGAATTAAAAACTGCGGCAAACGGACGCGCGGATCTTGGTGTTGGTGTTATTGACGCACGGTGTGATATTTTAAAGGGTCGACGGTTGACGGAAAACGCGAGCGTTTCGCGCCACAGAAAACAGCCCGCCGTGATCAAGCATAGCCAGCTGGCCAAGTAGCGAGAAGAGCCCATTCTCTCACTCTTTCTCTACTTCTCTTTATCTATATTTATAGAACCTTACGGAGCCTGTCGATGCAAAGATGCAGAGTCGGCTACTAGTCTATAGTCCCCCAATTTCAAAAAAAAAAATTGATGGGCGGAATGGATCCTTTCTTGATGGCCCCACACACTGGACGGCTGGCAGCAGACGCATTTTTGGGAACCGACAATAATTATTCCGCGCAACCGTCGCGCGACGCGCGCGGTTTCAGGAGCACCACAGGATCTTTTCGTTTGAAAAACTTGGAAAAACGCCTCCGATCGATCATCAACGATACCATCAACATCGCCACCATCATCTTCGTCAACCGGCAAGCACAACAATACACTTTCTTGTTCTGTTGTTTGTTCAAGTTGCTAGTTAGTTGCCATAATATAGCACATAGTCCGTTAACAAAGACTCGATTCATACCATGGGAGGTGCGTACTTGTACCCTGTTGTTTCGAAACCGAACATTCCGATCCGCTTCTCAATTCTCGATGGAACCCCTGGATCGAACGTTTCTTTTTTTTCCCTCACACAATCCGTGTACACCGTCTATTCAACCCACCAGAATCGAAAAAGAAGCGCAAGGCCCAAGACGGATCCGCCGTCGTGTCCACATCCGACTTGATTCCACCGTCATCGCACACACCCAAACTCGACACGAGCCAGTGGCCCTTGTTGCTCAAGAACTACCACGAACTCCACGTTCGTACCGCCCACTACACTCCTTTACCGACCGGTAGCAGTCCCCTCGCTCGTCCGCTGGCACAACACTTGAGCTACGGTGTCATTAATCTCGACAAACCTGCCAATCCCTCGTCGCACGAAGTTGTTAGTTGGATCAAGCGCATCCTGCGCGTTGAAAAGACGGGGCATTCCGGAACCTTGGACCCCAAGGTTACGGGGTGTCTCATTGTGTGCATTGACCGAGCGACGCGCTTGGTCAAGGCTCAACAAAGTGCCGGAAAAGAATATGTCGCTGTAGTGCGCTTGCACGAGGCCCTGGCGGACGCCAAGGTGTTGACTCGAGCTATTGAAACGACCTTGCGGGGTGCCCTCTTTCAGAGACCGCCATTGATTAGTGCCGTCAAGCGCCAATTGCGTATTCGTACCATTTACGACAGTAAACTCTTGGAATTTGATCAAGAGCGCAACTTGGGTGTCTTTTGGGTGCAGTGTGAAGCGGGTACCTACATTCGAACGCTTTGTGTTCATGCTGGTCTGTTGGTGGGAACGGGCGGACACATGCAAGAGTTGCGACGTGTCAAGAGTGGTATCATGTCCGAGACGGACAATATGGTGACCATGCACGATGTGATGGATGCCCAGCACGTGTACGATACCACCAAGGATGAAACGTACCTTCGTCGTGTTGTCATGCCTCTGGAAGTTCTCTTGATCAACTTCAAGCGTGTCGTGGTCAAGGACAGTGCGGTCAATGCTATTTGCTACGGTGCCAAACTCATGATTCCTGGACTACTTCGGTTTGCAGCTGGTATTGAGATCGGTCAGGAAATCGTTTTGATGACCACCAAGGGTGAAGCCATTGCCGTGGCGATTGCGCAAATGACAACGGCAGTCATGGCCACGGTGGACCATGGTGTTGTGGCAAAGATTAAGCGTGTCATTATGGAGCGTGATGTATACCCGCGTCGGTGGGGACTAGGACCCATGGCGCAACGCAAAAAGGCCTTGGTATCCGCTGGCAAGCTCGACAAGCACGGCAAGCCTAATGAGAGTACTCCTTCGGACTTTTTGCAGTCGTACAAGGACTACTCCAAGCCGAACCTACCCGCATTGGGTGGTGAAGGAACTCCTGCTGCCCCTGTGGAAGACAAGGCCGAGTCTCCCAGTAGTGACCCAGATGCTGTCATGGAAGACATCGACAAGAAGCGACCAGCTGCCGACGGGGAAATGAGCGGCAGTGATGCGGAACCGCAAAAGAAGAAGGAGAAAAAAGACAAGAAGAAAAAGGACAAGAAGGAGAAGAAAAAGAAGAAGGACAAGAAATAAGTTCTTGGCCTCTTCTGCTTTGCTGCCCTGTTCTGTTTCCCTAACTCTAAATGGATAGTCTAGAGAGAGAATGCATTAAACAATAACTAGTTTCCTATTTCATGTATCTCTGCAATAAACTGTAGCATTCATTAAAAAGAATATCATAATCATCATAGTCCAATAATTTTCTTAAAGGTGCCATCGCTTTGCCGCTCAACGGCATATTCTTGAACGACGCTATCAATGTTCATGGGACCGTAGATATGGGGAAACTTCATGGCTGCATCTTGCTGCGTCTCTTGATCGCCCACGGCAGCTGGTGCTTCGTACTTGATGGGCGACTTGAGCAAGGATGGACGAATTCGAATCACCACAAAGTCTCCTTCGGCTGCCGTATAATAGAGATTGGCGATCGTAAGCAGCAAGTTTGCCTCCTTGGTGGCGTGAATGAAGCCATCCTGCTCGTACGTTGGCGGTAGATAGTCAGCTTTAGAAGCCTTACATACGCTCCAATCTGCACTAGTGAGTAGATGGAAGATGTCGTCGGATGACTCTTTGACCATCTTGGACTGCAGAATGCGAAAGATGTCGTCTGGGGATGTCTCCATAGTGAAGCGCAGCGATCAATGAGAAATGGATGGGAACGATGAAGCCAAGTGAAAGCGAGACAATTTTACTGTAAGTACGTCGTACGGCAGTAACTTTCGTTACTGTACGTCTTACAGTAGTCTACTCTGACCGAAAGCGTTTGCTTATAGTGAAATTATCTATCAGAATGATGAATCAATCGAATCAATCCAGCGGGTTTTATCTTCGTCGCCCACAATTCAGCACTTTGTTTAGTCCCCGCTACTCTCCAGTTTCACGGAGCCAGGTTCAACGCAGGAAAAGCATGGATTGTTATCTGGAAAGAAGATAGCATTGGAGGGCGTGCGGTCAATTGGTTCGCTCGTTCATGGCCGGCCAACATGAGGAACAACAAGAAGGCAGCAACAGGAGGGCAAGAAGGAGCGAGTGAGGAGGAGGGAAAGCTGCTGAAGAAGGAGAGATACACTGGTATATACTGGCTTAATCTCGGCAACAGCGTGCTTGCACTCTTTTATCGCTTGTTGCTAGGTTGCCACTAGTGGTGTGTCTGGTGCGTTCCATTTTCGACGGCTAATATTGCTGACTCCGCCGGCAGACAGCCTCCAGCATCTAGTAGTTGCCCTCTCAATTACGAGGATGGACTCAGATTGCAAGACCGAGAGATAGCCGAGTATCCTACATCATCGTAGGAGGATGCACGAGTCAAGTGTCGCCAAGAATGGCTGGGGTGGTCAATATCGATGAACGAGCGAGTCGTTTGACGTTGGACGCTGTCGTGTTGCTTCAATACGTACACCGCTTCAAAAACTTTTTTTTTGTCCCTTTCCAGAAAGGTCTTTGTCGGTATGGTTGTCCAAGCTGGAAGATGGATTGATTCGCAACTGCTTCGATTGGAACATGTGCAAGATGGCAATCGCTGCCGAAAAGACGAGGCTAGAAAAAGTGAGGATGGCCGGGCTTACGTTTCAACGATCTTGGGATCGGACGCATCGCTAAGTAAATACAAATTTCTGATTGATTAAGTGTAAACTCGTTGCCACATGTTAACAAAATTCACGAATAGACGACGAATAGAAACGGGATCGGCATCGGACACGCCAATCAAAGAAGCAGAGTTTCCACTTTTGGGCAACACACAACAAACAACTCTCTTACTTGGTATACCGTAGGGCAAAGGGAGAAGAGATCTGCAGGTATGCTCTACTCATACAGGCGCTGATATGATGACAGACTTAATTACTTCTGTCCAAGAGTATCCATGCAATTCGCGTCAATAGCATCGAACTCATCCTCATTTCTTTCTTCTTCGTACTTAGAACGCTTACTGACATCTAACTCCCCAATGTGACAAAAGAACAGCCCACTAATGGTTGCTTTACACGTCATCCTTGATCTTCATTGCCTGCATAGCTTTCGAGGCGGACGATGGCTTCTTCTTACTTGGTGAACTCAGATCGGTAGTGCCGCCTTCCTTTGATTTAGTTTTCCTCGCGGCAGACAGCAACGCACTACTGGATGCGGCATCTTTCTTCCACCCCTCTTTTGACTCGTACGCATCCTTGTTCGCCTGAATCTTTCTTGCTGCTGCAAGCAATGGATTACTCGACGCCGAGCCCCCGGAAGAATAGCCGTCCGAAGAGGCGCCGTTGAGATTCCTCGAAGAGAGCCATGACATGCGCTTGAGACTGCTGATCCAATCCACTGCGATCATGGCGGATCGCAACTTCATTCTCGCATTGAACGTCTTCAATCTCTGCGATGTTCCCTGCAACGTTATCATGCTGAGGCGGTCTCTCGATGCCTTGAGCCACTTGTGTCGCACCGCATCAGCAGCCGGCATGCGGTCGTCGGGGTTCAGGACGAGCAGCCGGCGTACCAGGTCCTTGGCGTCGTCAGAGATGTCGAGCCACTCGTCTTCTTCAAAATCGAACTTACCCGCCACAATCTTGCGAAATAGTTCCTTCTGACTCCGCCCCATAAAGGGCAAGTTACCCGAAAGCAGCAAATAGATTATGCAGCCGACGCTCCACATGTCCGACTGTTGGTCGTAACCTTTTCGCATGAGAATTTCTGGTGCTACAAAGAAGGGTGTACCGCACTGTTTCGACAATGATTTTGGCTGATGCAGTCGAGCAGCAAAGCCGAAATCAGCCAGCTTGATGTACGAGTCATTGTCGTCCGACATGAGCAAAAGATTCTTGGGCTTCATGTCACAGTGTGCAATCCTGCGGGAGTGACAGTACGCCACAGCCTTGAGCATCTTGACAATAAGATCGCGAGCGTCGGCTTCGGAGTAAGCCTTCTTTTTACCGATTCGGTCAAAGAGATCCCCTCCACTCATGAGCTCCATGACGATAAAGTAGCAGTCCTTTTCGTCAAAAAAGTCAATGAGGGGTACAATGTGCGGATGGTTCAGGCTAGCGAGGATGGCGACTTCGTCGAAAATAGCGGCGTCATCGGCTGGGGGCAGGTCCTTGCGCAGGACGCACTTGATGGCAACCTTTCGGCCCGTTGATCGGTGGGTGCCACGGCAAACAGTGGCAAATGACCCAGACTTGAGCTGCAGGGTGTAAAGGACAAGGACAAGATGGTGTGAGTCGTCGCTTCTTCTTCTTAACACTAGCACAAATACAAGCACAAGATTTATCACAAGCAGCAAGTTCCACGTACCCTCGCGTTGAGCTGATAAACATCCCGAAAGGCCCGTCCCTTGCATCCCTCGGGAAACTCTGGGAATTCCAGCGACACAATGGCCTTGCGAACTTTCAGAGCGACGTATTCATGGACTGCCTTGGCTTCTTTGAATCCCTGTAGGGGCGCTTCGTTGGTGTCTAGTTTTTCCTTGGGCGTCAAGCGGGTATCCACAACGTAATTGGTAATGTTCTGGCCGCTATCGTTGGCAAAGCAAATGACAGACATGTAATAATGTTCATCCGCGTCGTTGAGCGACTGGTTCAATTCCATGGTCCATTCGCAACCCTGTGGATTAAAAACAATGGATACGAGATCTTCTGTAGGAGCGACAATTCCTTCCAAAGCCGTCTTGATGCAGTCAATCATCGTTTGGAACTCCACGGCGCGTCGATCTTTACCTGGTGAAGCCCCATCGACTTGCAACAGCAGATTCGACCTTGTTTGGTAATTTTTAGACGCACCAGCGGGGTTACTCTGCTTGGGATCTATCGCTGATGCTACTAAAAGACTCGGACAAAGACCATCCCTTCGTTTGGAGAGGTAGGGTGTCATGTACAGCTCCGGGGTTTTCGGTGGCGCGGGTGGTGCTTGCTCCATGCCAGGCACTCGAGTGCTTTTAGTATTCGTCAAGGATGGAGGCTGAATGGTGAACGTTCCTGTTGTTCAATAGAGTATCGAGATCGTATCAAACGAACGACGCGGACGTGGTGACGTGGTTTGCTCGCGTAGGAAATTTGCCAAGACTTGGGTGACCTGCGGTGACTACTACCGGTACGAAGTGATGGATCGATGAACTGCCTGACGTGCCCTTGAGAAAGACTGTTCTTCACTACTGCAACAATCGACTGTTCAATGAAAACACTAACGACTCCAACTGATCGAATCAATCAGGTTTCTTCTGCGTCAATGACTGCAAACGTTAGACTTTCAGAGCTTGGTAGCAACAACAGCAGCAACAACAATTAACAACTCCAACTCAGTGGTTGGAGATTCCACAACACGCCAAGGGTGCGACACCGACACGGGATTTCAGGTTGGCGTTGGCGGCCGGCCGAGGCTGACGATGACCGACGCAAAGGATCGGGGCAATACTGTATTATCTTTCGGCGTTGACCTGCAATGACCGATCGTTGTGACCAGTACTGTTCAAGTCAGAGTTGATGTTGAGACGATCAAATATTTTGAAAGTACTGTAGGAGATTCCTATTTTGGGTGAGATCACGACCTATCCAATTAAAAAAGAATAGTCTGAGGAAGGTTCCCTATAAATGGAGGCAGGCCTACGTCGTAGACTAGTCGTACCGGTATTCCATAGACGCTAGACAGAGACCAGAGACAGGCCTTTCCACCCTATCCCGATCCTTATCCTTTCATTAAACCCGGATGACTCAACCGGACAAAGACAGACTAACGGACAAACAAAGACAGACAGACTGCAGTGTATGAGCTCATCATTCAAAACGTGCGTCGGGTTTTTGCCGGTCGACGGCCACTGAGCTTTTGTGCCTTGCTGTTGCTCCCGCGATGCCGTCCCAAGCCAGTCGAGGTTGCTTTACATATCGTAGAACGCTGAAAAAAGAGAATAACCCACAGCGGTCGTTCATATCCAACAAAAGGAACTAATACCGCTATTCTAGCTGTGGTCGTGTGACTCTAAATTTAGCTAGCACGCTCCATCATCATGCTGATTGCAACTCTGGTGAAGTCGCGACCCACTACATTACTGATTCAATCAACAAATCAACCAATTAAAACGTAAACCCATCCATTTACTTGGTCAGCTTCCCCAAGATACCCGCACCAGCGATGGATGCCACAGCCAACGGAACGGACAAGCCCACAATCAACGTTTGCAAAGCCACATTGGCCACAGTGTCATCCGGAATGGTCAAGACGGCCGCAACAGCGGCACCCAAGGCACCGATACCAGCGCCACCAATGATCACAGACGGAATTCCTACAACCGAAGCCAACAAAGGCAAGGCTCCCGGAGCCAAGTCGACAATAGTCGGCAACAAGGGCAAGAGTTCCGGTCCGGACGCTTCCACGAGAATCAAAATATCGGGGTTTTCGGCAGCCAACGCCAAGAAAGGCTCGAGCTTGCTCAAACTGATACCAGCAGCTTGCGCCTTGCTAAGAAGACCCGAATTGGCAACGGCCGAGAGAAGACGTTTTTGCTCCACCTTTTCCAAGAGACTCTTGACGGCAAGGTTGTTGCCGATGGAGTCGACTTCGGCGCCGGGACTGGCGGCATGCAAAGTCTTGACAGAAAACTGCGGTCGGCTAGCAGGCACAAAGGCCACAGACACGGAGCACAAGAGTGCTGCAAGAGAAAGGGAGATTAAAATGAATGTGAGACAACATGGCAGCAAGGAGGAGCGTTGGAGGGAGTCGTCTTGGTTGTCGCAATATAAAGTCCTTTGCTTGGTTTAATTCCACAAAACCAGCGACTGCCGGTCAATAATGTCCAACATCTAGTTCTAGTACACGAATGTCACGTACCAGCAACCAACAGATTAAGCTTCACCATGGTCAACAACGCAAACAAGTTCCAGAAGATGGGCGGTGTTACCACAAACCAAAAACACAAGTCGAAGTTTCCTTGCGAAAGATCGGAGGACCACGCACGTCAACTTTCGCGCGAGAATCCGCGCATATATAACCTTCCCTTTACTGTATCGACTACAAACCTCCCCTCTCGGAGAAGACCGACCACCGACCATGGCAAAACCTACACATTGAAACATTTGCTCTGCCATTCAGCTGCAGTATCGCTATCATGACATCTTCACCTTCTTCTAACTCTCCGTGGCTCTACTTTGTGTCTGGGGCTCTCTTGCCTTCTCTCGCGTTCTTCTTTCTGCGGCGAGCCAGGAACGATAATGCCCGTGACCATGACGACGATGATTATGATGATGATGATGATAGTTTACAAGGCATCGAAGCGACAGGTCCGTCTTCTAGCTGGAACATTACACACGCTCCTTACAAAATGGTTCTCGTCGTCAACACTGGCTTGGGGATGGGCAAGGGCAAGATTGCGGCACAGTGTTGTCACGCTGCCGTGGCATGCTATCAGCGCGCATCCAAGCAATGTCCAGCAGCCGTTGCGGCCTGGGAACGAACCGGCTGCGCCAAGATTGCCGTCAAGTGTCCGTCGCAAGAGGAAATGGAAAAAATCGCCGTCTTAGCAATGTCAATGGATATGCCAGTGTATTTGGTGGAAGATGCCGGGCGTACTCAGATTGCAGCCGGAAGTCGAACCGTCTTGGGCATCGGACCAGCACCAGTCTCGGTCTTTGAAGGCATTTCAGATCATCTAAAGCTAATGTAATTCAAAGAAAAATTCGGTATGATATATTACGAAAGTAACAGTGACAGTTATACTAGATATGAAATATACTATGGCCCCCAATGTATGATACTGTCGATATGGTTGCTTCTGCTGCGCTGAAACAAAACTTGCGCGCGCACTTAGACTGCTTCAATCTGTGAAGGATCGGCAGGAGGCTGGTCTCTCTTGGGAGACTTTTTCTTCTTGTTGCTACCGCCAGCCTCGGCCTCTTTCTTGGGGCTCTTGCCGCCACTGTAGGCATTGGGGCCAAACTCGTTCGAGATAAACTTTTTGAACGAAGCACTGTACCACCGGTTCTTGATGTGATTCTCAGACCGAGAATTTTTGAAGTACTTGGTGGAGATTTCAACCCAACGCTTACCCAGCTTCGTGTGCCCATCCCAAAGCATAAGATCGTCTTCTCGCGAAAAGGGTAGGTGGTTAATATTGGGGTTGAGATGATTGACCCAACGATCGCGAATCTGCTTGCCAACACGACCTGGTAGTCGCTGTGCCAAGTCGGACCAACGAGTAAAGGGCTGCTCCGTCGAAGTGGAAACAACCTCCATGACAATGGCATCTTCGTGGTCGGTCCACTGTCCTTTGCGGACGCCGGGCTTGAGATATCTGATCCATCGTTCGTGACATTCCTTGGCGCTGCAGACAAATGTTGAAAAAAAATGAGAGTGTTAATGACAATCTGAATAGCAACAAGTCAGTATGCAATGGTTGTACTGTACTTACGATCGGCCACGATTGTGCTCCTTGGAAATGGGTTCCCAGTCGCGAGGATTCTTATACTTTTTCATAATATCTGTCAAACGCATGTCTTCTTCCTTGGACCAACCAAAAGGACCATTCTTACTCGACTCGTACGGAGAAGCCGACATGATGTGCGAGTTTTGCGGACCGCTCTTGCTGACCATACTGGGTGGTGCGCGAAATTCGGGTGGCGGTTGAAAGCTAGGAGGCATGACTCGCATTCCCGGTGGTCCCTGTGGAGGCGAGTTGCGACCACTGTCTTCCGAGTAGTTTTGCATCATGCCGGGATACTGTCCACCACGACGGTATTGACCGTATCCGGGAGGCATGGGCTGCGGGTAGCTACCAGCTGATCCCCATGATGGTGCATGCGGAGGGAAAGGACCCTGATAACCATGACCTTGACGTCCTTCAAACGGAGGAGCACCCATGCGTCCTTCGTAGCTCATTATACTGTCGGAGCGACTAAAGCTGCCGTGGTAGTGTCCACCTTCAAAAGACTGGTTTCGAGATTCCAACACTTGGCCCTCATTGGATTTTCCGGCGTAGTGACCTGGGGGAGGTCCGGGCTGTTGCATCTGCTCTTGGCTTGCACTAGCAGACAACATGGAATAGTCTTGCGAAAAGGAAAAGTTGGGAATCAACGGACCACTAGCACCAGCGCTTACCGCTCCAAAACTGTCTTGAGTGTTGAGCTCCCAAGATGGCATTTGACCAACACCCGGTAGTTGACGAGTATCAACCGCAGCGTCCACATTCATTGGTGTAATGGTGCTCGAAGAAGACGAACCAGGGCGCGCTGGAAGATGCAAGTATCCCATTTGAGACACTGGCATGTTGGGTGCCGAGTCCATGGAATAGTTGAAGGAAGCATCGTGTTCGTAAAAGCTTTCAATTTGACCCGGCGAAGCCTTCCTCAAGGGATGAGCATACACGGGTTGCGGTTGATGTGCCTTGCCGTAACTCTTGCGCTTGTTTTCCGCCGGAGATGTGGGAGGACTGCACGTAATGGAAAGCGGACTCGTCTTTTTGGCTTCTGTAGCGTCCAAGCGGCTCTTCTTGGCTGGTCGGTCCTCGGAAGGAGCCCTACGAATCTCGTCGTCTCTAGCAATCTTGAAGGTATCGGCATCTTCACGCTCTTCATCACGAGGACGTTTGCTGTCGGCTTCCGGGAACGAAAACTGTGAAAGACTTCGTTGATGCGTTGGCAACAAGAGACCACTGCTTCCACTGGCACATTTCATGAGATCTAACGAGGTCGATCCCGCCGAGCCACCGGGGCTGGAGGGATTTGCCGCGTTCTTGCCTGTATTCATGGGCTCCTGCACCGACGCCACGGAAGAGAGAGAATCCAGCGACGAAGTCAACTTGTTTGTATCAGGCAAGGTAGCCTTTTTGGAACCCTCGTTAGTGGGAGAGTTGGTGAGACTACTGCTTGTGGACTCCGGCAGCTGTTTTTCCTTGGCTTCTTGCAGCTTCTTTAGACTGCGCTTGCGCATGACATCTTCGTCCACCGATGCAACTTGCTTCAAAGCACCCCACGATCCGTCTTCCGAGACGGAACCATTGTCTCCAGCCGGAGGCATTCCTGGAGCCAGCTTGGGGGAGATATTCATGGTATGGCCCTGCTTCTCGTCGTGAGCGTGGCTGCGATCAAACGAGCTCGATACGGCTCGACTCACAGTGTTACCACCCCGATGGTAGTGTTCCGGAGGCATACCACCAGGGCCAAAGTGAGGCGGGCGTCCGTGTGGAAAAGACGGAGGAAGGCCCCACGAAGGAGGCGGGCCTTGACCAGAAGAAGGATCGTAGCCGCCACTAAACTGCTGCTGATGTTGCTGATGCGGTGGAAACATGGGAGGACCGTAGGGACCTCTTTGGTAGTTGCCTGGCGGACCGTGTTGCTGGTATTCCCCACCAAATCGCTGATCGTAGGGTCCGTTGTTGTATCGATTCGGAGGACCGTTGTTGTGGTAGTTGCCAGGGTTGGCATAGTAGCGTCTGCCACCAGGCGAGACTTGCATCGGAGGAAGTCCACGAGGAGGGTACACTTGTCGTTCCCGAGGCTGAAAGGCCCCAGAGCCACCCATGCGTCCTTCAAAAGGCCGACTCGGGGGAGGATAATTTCCTTCGTGCTGGTAGCCTTGATGAGGAGGAGGAAGAGGAGCGGCATGACGCTGGTGACCACCACCTGGAGGAGGCGCTCGACCGTGTTCGGAGGAGATTGGTTTGTCCTTGCCCGGTTGCTCATCATTGTTTGTCTTGTTGGCGTGCTTTGGAGTACGAGCTTGGCCAAAGTCTTTATGCTGCTCGCTAGCTTCTTTTGACGGCGTCGCATCTTTCAAAGCCTCTTTCGCGGCAGTATCCACAGTAATGACGGTGGGAGGTACTGCAGACTTGGCCTTGTCGCCACCGTTGGCAGTTGAAGGACTTGCACTCTCCATCTTGCTATTGATCGTCTTGAAACTGACAGGAGTTGGAGAAGTGTGAAGGGTGGCAAGAGAGAGACACTTGCGTGAGTTGAGCAAATTTGAATCAGGCACCAAACGGTCCGTCTGGCAAAAATCTAGCCATTCGTCACATATAAAATCTGCAGCCCCACGCGAGCCAGATTTATAATAACCCTAACGCTAGTGGAATAAGTGCCTTGGTGCTCGTTCTCGCCAATTATCGCCAGAGGAAAGGAACATGAAAAAAGGAGCATCTTCACCCATGATCCTGCAAGTAAATATGCAACGATCTCGACACGAAACCAAGGCATGCACAAGTTCATTGACTAACCTTTTCGGCTGGAGGAAGAATTCCAAGGTTCACTCAACTGACTATTGGTTTTGCTCGAAGCGTTCAACGCAACAACCGCAACTCTCAACGGTGTGATGTGTGTGTGCAAAACATGAGAGAGGATCGTTTCGGAAATCTTTGTTTAATGGCGAAACCCTTCGCACAACGCAACGGTCGGCGTTGGAGGAACATTGACTGTATTTCGGTTGTGAGGATAGAATATTTAGATTCTTGCCTAAACGGAAAAATTAATAGCGAGAACGCAAGACGGGACACAAATGGGACCAAATGAAACTCACGAGACAAAGGCAATGGACAACTATAACCAACTGGCGCAATCTTGAGAGATGTTCAAAAGTAGTGTCTATTCTAAACTATTTATTTGTCATTGACGGTATCTTCCTGTTTGCCTCCATTCGTGTCGCTATATGGTTTGAACTCTCTCAGCTCGCAGGCGCCATTGCCTTGTTCATCTTCTTGCAGTTGTTGCTGTTGCTGCTGGAGAGTGACTTGGTGGTAGCTACTACTCGACGAGCTCCCACCACCGTCTTGTCGCAGAATAAAAAAAGCCGCTAGTGCGATCCAAGCGAGAAAGCCACCAATTAACCATGTCTGACAGGTCAGTGAACTGCAGGTTGTCGCTTCTTGTACAGATGTCGGCTCTGTTGTCGTCGTAGTGGGAGCATTTGGAGGAAGCACTGGTTCCGCAACTGGTTCTGCAACTGGTTCTATCTTGGGTATCTCCTTTTTGGGAACCATGTCGATTGTCGGAAGGGCTGTTGTGCTGTTAAAGTTCTTGAGGGCGAACCCAAAGTAGTCGCAGTTGCTCTCGGCGAAACCAATCCGGCCGTTGTCCATGTCAAAGTGTAAGTCTTTGCCCATGAGGAAGTTGGCTCCCAGTGTTTGTGACTTTCGTTCTCTCACGGTCAGGCTAAAGTGTGACACATAGGTGGCTCGTTTTGGAACGTACGTCATGTAATGGGACGGAGGGAAGGCTACTAATATCGAGTTTGGATGAAATTTGTCAAAATCCTCGCCCGTGATGCCAGGAATCTTGCCAGCATTGTCTTCCTTCCACGGTTTGAGCTGGAATAGGATGGTCGGAAGGGCGTTCATTTCTTCCTCGGTTGTCACTTCAAATTGGTCGCCGCCGTAGTCTTGACCCGTTGCACTTTTCCAAGCACTCCGAAACGGCACGGCAAGCTTTTTGGTGAGATAGGTTGCCGACGTGCCACTATCGACTTGTATCGATCCTTCATTTAGATCGTCCGTGTTTATAAACACACTCTTGTGTATGGCTGTGTTGCTACTGGAGACGATGCTTTCGCCTCCACCCACTCGCAGGTGTATCTTTTCAATCGTGAGACGAAAGAAGCCTTCGCTGGTGGAACTTTGCTGTGCGTACACCATGAGAGTTTGATGCAGGCGGGTGTCGCTACCACCCATAATCATAGCACCCGCTTCACTACCTTGGCGGCTTGCTGTTGGAGCTTTGGAAAAGCAAAGCGAAAATGCAGCTTGCTGGATACCTCCAGCGTCGTACATTTGCTTCCAGTAAGAAAATTTGTCGTCCTTCATGCCCATGATGCCGTCCTCCAGCTGGGTTTTGAATAAACCCGTCAAGTGCGTTTGACAACCAAACCGCAAATCAAAGGCGGCTGCTTCTTCAGTCCAGTCTACCATGTCGTGATTACCGCCGGTATACACTTTGTCGATGCTTTCAAATGCTTGCCACGAACTCCCTTCCTCGTAGCTTCGATGCACACGACAATATGGGGCCAACAAGCTGGTGCTGTTGCTTTGGTCGGAATCGTGACACTTTCCCAGAAGACATTCATCCTCACAGGAAATTGGACGAAAACAAGTCGATTCGTCATGTTGAAAGAGTTTGTCCGTGTGAGTTGTAGTGCCGCAATCGTTGCACCCACTGCAGGGAAAGGCGGTCGCCGCACTCCCCGTGTCGACAATGACTGTTTGGCGTTGAGGAGGACATCCAACCCACAAATCGACATAGTGGGTTCCGAGACCTTGATACAGCGGATCAACATTCGTATCTTCCGGCAGTGATGCACTACCAGCGACAAGTTCTTGTTGGAGTCGTCGACGGGCTGTGACGGCGTGGTGGGAAAGGAGAGGAATATGAACAAATGGCGCCGGAGGTTCGGTATTCGTACTCTGCCGGCGCAAGTTTTGGTGACTTGCTTCGACGGACCCTCCTATAGTATCTACTGTTACTAAGAATAGCAAGAGCAGCTGCTGCACAGAGGCCGTCGTTGCTAGTCTCTTCATCATGGTCTAGCACGGAACATTTTGCTTTTGCTTCTTCGTCAGTCTTTTGTATTTTGATGACTTTTGACATTTTCAAGAGTTCGAGCTCGAGCTCCACTTCGAATTCGAATACTGGAGATGTTTTGTCTCGGTGCGGGAACATATCCATAGGATCAAGACAAATGCAGACCCTGGTACGATCATTCATCCTTGACATCAAATATTGTTGTCAGTCCTCGTAAATACATTGTCCCGTCGTCTTCGACGTGAGGAGGAGCAGGAGGAAGAGGATGGACTAGAAAACCGACACGTCGGGAAGCAACAAGCAAGAAGACGAAGCCGCAGCAGAGCAAGCAAAAAACCGAGCGGAGACGATCACAGCCACACTGGGGTAGCAAGACGCAGAAATACAGCAGCGGAGCTAGAAGGTGCTAGAATTAGAATGCATCAGTGCCAAGACAACGATGCTGCAGCACGCAAAGCCTGTTTACGGTCCCCGCTCCGACGCGACGCGAGAGCGTGGAGGATCTGTTTCAGAAGCGAGCATAGAATGGCTGCGTGCAGCCTAACTATCTGCGTCCAATCTATCCACGTACGTACCGTTGCTGAGTACTTCGCTCAACGATTTGACAATTACATTTGTTCAACCCGCGGCCGCTTGGCAAGCAAACGGAGGAATACCGGAGGAATAGATGCGTGCGTGATGCTGATGCTTGCACTTTGTTGCAACGACTTGGGCAAATGACAACGTGACAAGTAGCTTCCGTACGATTAAGACTAGTAGTTTCACAAAGCGTTCCCTTGGATTTGGTTGAGGTGTTGAAAAGCGAAAACGATCGAATAAATAAGGATTCGTCACGAGATTCGCATTAGTCACGAGTGGATTTATACACTTTTTGCTTTGTTTCTTGGACTTCCGACATTTTCAAGTTTTGCCTCTTTTCTCTCGTGCCAACAGCCTCATTTTCTTCTCTCCGCCTGACTCTCTATTATGATGCTCGTGAGTAGAAGGGCAGCCTCCATGTCTTTCAATCTTTTCTGGCTGCCACAGAAACAAGCCTTGAAAAAATGCGTCAGTACTATCGCCGCCAACAAACGCGACTCCCGAAACGATCCAGACGGGCTTCGATGCCTAGCTATACTAGACTGAAGCAAACGTGGACCGCGGTCGAGTGCAACTGCTGCTAGGGGTCGCACAAGACGCCGCCCGTGCAACCGATATGCCCAGTCTCAGCCACACACGGGTGGTTAATGAAGTCCAGTATTCGGGTACAGATCCAAACCACACCTAACGACCGCTGTTTTATTCTCATATTGTGGGTGATCAAGTGCGCGTGCCTACGGTACGTAGTATCCGGGGCGGCAAAACACACATCGTAGTCAGCGAGATGACAGGGAGAATCCAGCAATTGTTGATGTCGGCTCAACCGAATGGGCTTGCAATCTGTTCCTCTACTAGCTCGGAATCGAGTGGCGTCTATCTCGGCCCACTCAGCTTGAGTAGCACAGCATACGTGGCTCTATAGTTTCCAAACCTGACACCCTTGGCAGCCTTGTGGAACTTAGGAGTCACAATAAAAAGTTTCGATAGTTCTTTCGAATGCGATTCCAAGGAAACCATGGCAATTCGATTCTTACCCTCGTAATCCTTGGCGAATTTCTTGAGTTGCTTCGTAGCTTCTCCAGAAGTGACGATGCGAAGAGGAATCGCTTCCCATTTTTCACTTTCTAGCTTTCCGGTAAGAAAGCTGGTAAATTCCTTGATCTGTAATCGACCCTTCTCCGTCAGAGTATTCGGAAGCAAGCAATCTACCTCCCACTCTGGATCCTGGTCGGCTTCGAGAGCAAGTCCGGCTGTGAACCAGCGTGAAGCGTTAGCCAACGACAAAACAAAGCGATCCCTGGACGATGAGCTGGAGATCATTTGATCCTGTGTGGATGGTCCTGAAGGTTGAATCACGGGTTGCAGCGAGGCGACAAGAGAGGGTGGCGGCGGTGGTGGTGTGAGCCGGCTTGACTTGACTATCTTTACAATATCTTGTAACTTCATCGATTTGGAGGCAGAATATTTGAGAGAGGACTGTGGTGCAGCCTTTGTCGTTTTGACTTGCGTAGCTGGTTTCTGGTCCGAATCGAAGTCAATAGGCTCTACTTGAGATGTTGTTGCGCTCGGTGGATTCTTGCTAGTCGTGGGATCCTCACCGGTTGAGCCACTTCGAGTCAATACCGCGTTCTGCTTCGCGGCAGCTTCGGCTCTAGCTCTGTCTTCCCTCGTCTTTGGGTTCGCAAGCTGCTGGGATGTCAAGCGTACAAGCTTTGTCGCCTCAATTTCGCCCGTCAGCACGCGGGCACCGAAAGCCAAATTGCCCGTATCTTCCAAACTTCGCTTTAAAGCACGGGCTTTGTCCCTATAATCGGGTGATATCTGTGAAGCAGCCAGATCCGTTTGGAACAGGTCGAATAGTGCGTTTTCAATCTCCCATGCTCGAACAGAGCAAAATGAAAACACCGCGTCAGAGTCCAAACCAATTTCCATGGCTTCAGCGGCTTTGCGGAGTACCTTTTCGAAAATCAATCGGCCTGCATTGCGGAAAGGGCCGTCTCTCGAAACGAGGTCTTCTAATGAAGTATCAGCGTCTGGTGTCAGGGAACTGCGATCCATCAATGAATCCAATAGAAGGAATCGGTTGCGTACAACACTCGGTCCGTCCTTGTATTTCAACTCTGCAAACGTACGTGCCATTGCGCTGCTAGAATGCTGTTGTAACCGAGCATCAACAAGGCCAAGAAGAGTCCGAGACGAATCAAGCGTCGCAGCTGTTGGACAGGCAACCAAGTCGCTACTCTGAACAAGAAGGTTGGCGATATCATGGCGAATTTCGTGACATCGTACGAGACTCGAAGGTTCGCTTAGTGGCATTCCTTTGGTTTGATGGGAAAAGGCAATAAACTCATTCGAAACTTCGACTATCAACAGTTGCCACGCGTCTAGTTTCGAGACGTCCGCTTTCAGGGAGTCAAACAAAAAGGGACACCAGCAGATCACAGTGACTCCAACGGCGTGGTGTGCCCCGCCTTTGGTTGACTTTACAATCATGTTGCCGTCTTTATTTGAAGAGACAAAGATGCGATGCTGGCTAAGCGTTTTTCTCAGGTCTTCGGGGACATTCAACAATATTGCTTGACCTTCCGCGAGAAGTTTTCTAGCCGCTTCGGCTGGTATCATGAGCCGGCTGTCACTAACACTGCCAAGTTGGAAATCTTCCCGCCTGACAGCAGAATGTATGCCTTCTATCCATGCCACTGCCTTGCATATCCAATCAAACGTGGCTTTTCCGGGCGTGTCAGCAAACACGTTGTTAGCAATCTCCTCGATAGACGCAATCCTCAACTTCAGTGATTGAAAAAGAGGACTACCTGTTAGTCGGTAGAGATGAAAGGTGCCATCTTCGGCAACCAGCGATCCTGGTTCGGGGTACGGAGAACGGTCTAGGTCTGTGCCGTCGTAGTCTTTACCGAGAAACTCGTGGAGTTGGACTTCAAACTTCTTCGTATTCTCAAGCATTTTTTTAACAGCATATTCTCTGGGCATAGCAACCTGTAGACGACACAAAAATAGGGTGAGAGGTGTCACGGCAAGGGACAGTTACACACTCAGACTTCCGATCCCGTACCGTTGACAAGATTGGATGGTGCGAAAGCTGAATTACTTTTTCGAGACCGATCTTGGTTGAAGAGGAACCTTCTTCACTTTCCATCCTGGGTGTCTTGGCAGGAGACGCAGCGGTATGGTTCCTACGCCGCCCTCCTCGCAATGATAGCATGGTGAGGTTAGATATTTCTTCCTGCCAGGCATTCGCTGCTTCGTATATCTCGCGCACTCGTAAAACAGCACAGGCGAAATCACCAATCTCTTGGTCAGAGTTTGGCATCCGTTCATAAAGTCCAACAAGGACCTCCCATGGAATCCGAGTATCTGATTCACCGGCATCCTCGCCGCCAAGTCCTGGTTTTGTACTGAAACTGTCTTCGTTCAAATGAAGTCCAGGGTATTGAAACGTCCGTACCTACTCGTCAAAGGAAATGAAATGAACAGAGACTTTGAGCACACGAATCTGCCAACCGAACAATTTCAAAAGGGCGCGATTACATACCAGCCACCCAAATAACTTGATATCACGGTCAAGCTGTTGATCTAGAGCGGAACTCAGTATTAGGCCGCTCCCATTTCCCACGCGACGCTTGAACTCGGCATTGAGGTCTTTCAATTTTGAGAGATGCAAGCGTACATTCTCCATATGGTGCTTGGACTCTCGAAGGAAGCCTTTTGAATCAAAGAGCGTCTGACGCGCAGCTTCTTCTGTGTGAGATCCGCTTCGAATCATTTCCTCGAACGCGTCAACCTGAGGATTTGTCTGCCAAAGGATATTCGAGCATCCCTCTGAGTTTGAAGCCCCAATTGAGGGCTTCTCAGTCAGTAGCTTCGTAGCTCGTTCGAGCGTGAATCCTGTCCTAGAGGAGGACGTCGTATTCGATAGATGGACAAAATGTTCGACGAAGTTCTGCCAAACCAAGTAAAGCAAGCTCAGAAGTGGGTTCCCCTCTTTACGATCACCCGAGCTGTCCACCATACGCGTGAGAATAATATTGCAAAGATTATTAGATTCCAGCTTCGCCCGCGAAAGCGTTCTGTTGGGCTTCCGAGACATTTTCTTTTCGACTAGAAGCTCTTGCGCTTCTTCGGGCACCACAATGAACTCGCCACTTTGACGTCTGTCCACGCTAAACATGGCTAGCACTTCCAATCCTTCGACAAGCAAAGGATTGACATGATCACCGTTCTCTTGTATCATCGGGCTATCTATCAAACTCTTGACTTCAGTATACCATCGAAGCAGCGAATTCAGCATTTCTACTGTGGACCTTGTGGGTTCAATTATCACTCCGCGCGGCCTATATCGGCCTGTGTCTTCCACAAGTGACAGACAACCCTCGAATGTATTGGACCCGTTTGAAAGATAATCTCCGACCCTCGACGCCCATTTCCTTGATGTCTCGGAAACTCTCGTTAGAAAGAGGACACTATCAGCCATTTCAACTTTCAAGCTGTCGTATTCAGCGAGGAGGTCTTCGACTCGCTTTAGGTCAATCATCGCATGCGCTGTTTTCTGAGCTTCAAGCGTCTCTCCGGCTTCAGGATTTTCGTAGGCACGCAGTGTCATCAGAATTGTGTCAGCTCTGTCTCTCCACACAGACGCCGTGGCATATAGACGTTGTGTTCGCTTGCAGAGAGAATCGCATAGCGCTTCCGTATCAGATCGGGCAAACTCACGGACTTTATCGTTGACACCGGTATTCGCTATCAGCCCGTTGACCAGCTGCGACCTTGTACGTGACTTCCCATCAAGAATAGCATCAAGACTCTCCTTCAATAATGATAACTCTGCAAAGGGTACTTTGGTCTTATCGAGAGTATCTCGAGCTTTTGATTCCCATCGAAGAATATCTTGACGAACGGCGAGCATTTCCTCTGATGCAGAAACCACGGACGTCTGACGAAGCTCTCCAAGAGCGTTTGAGACACCCTCCGCGCTAAGCAAGCCCTTGCGCATACCGTTTGAAGCAACTCGGTCATTCAAAAGAGCTTTGTATCGATTGAATAGTGCCACATGGTCGCTATGCTTTGCGGAAAGATCCCTAACACGTCGCGCTACGGTGTCGAGTTTGGCCGAGATGTAAGTCCCTTCTTCGCAAGAAATACCTTCCTTCGAAGGAAGAGGAGGTAGTTTAGATACTCTACACACGACGTCGTCGACGAAGGCAGCCCTCTCTCGGCCCCTTTCCCCGTATCGAAGATCAAGGAACCATGTGCGGTATACAATGGCGTTCTTCAGCACTTTACGAGTCAGCGGAGACGTCTTTAAGCCCAGCGGTTCAACGTTAGCAATCATAGACCCTATGGATGATGCAGACTCTAGTAGCGCGTTCAGCTTGATCGTTGTTTCGTCCGTGCCTTTGTCCCAGGACGCTCCTGCATCGTCGAGAACCACACCAATCAGTCCCCACGCTCGTGCTTCGAAACAGATGATATCTGCCAGTTTCTGCTGCAGTCTAGCCACTGTGTTACAAAGTTGAAAGTGTTGTAAAACCCGGTCGCGATTGGCAGTGTTAACAGCGGCTTCGATCTCTTCGTACGTGATAAAGCGCACTGATCCCTCGGAAGACTGAGTCTTCGCGACCGCAGAATCACTCTCATCCTCATCTGATTCGTCTCCACTAGTCTCTCCATCAGTTGCGTCAACATCCAGGGTGATCCTGTCTCCAAGATAGAACTCTGTCTTCCGTTTCCATTCTTCAAACGGCGCCACTAGATTGTCAGAGAGATTTCGTAGCATCTTGCCAAAGCATTGTGAATACCATCGCGCGTCGCTGGATCCAATTTGTTCCACCAGTCGCTTCACAATATGCGTCGATCGAAAGTCTTCCTCGTCAACATCTTCATTGAAGGTTTTCCCATCGCTACCCTCATGCCAAAAGTCGGTAAAGCCCTTATCTTTTCGCCGCCTTTTGGTCCGCCGCGTCCCTGAAGGCGAAGGCTGTGGCTGCGCACGCCGTTTCCGCTTGGAACCAGCAAGGGATGCATCCATCGATACGAGCATCATGACCACCTGGCGAGCACCTTCGAGACAATCCTTAAATAGAACATCTGGCGACAGGGGGTCATGGCTGTTGTCGCCTTCCAAGGCAGGCCTGAAAACACGAGAGTGTAGCTCCCAACATTTACGATACCATTGGCAGCCTAATTCCATGTTCCACAGGCATTTGACCAAATAGTTCAGGTATTGCTCTGTAGGATCATCCTCTCCTCCTCCATCTTCACCGGTGACGGGAGCTAATTGAGACCGCAAAAATACTTGTGAACGAACTTCAATGGCGAGCTGACGGACATTCGCTACATCATCTGCCGACGGCGGTGGTGCTTCTAGCGACGATGGATGATTCAAAATTACCTCCGATATCGCTGGCTCCGTTCGTCGGATTTCGGCAAGTTGCGCTTTATCTTGCAAAATGCTTGTATCGGGCGGCAACTTCTGTAAGGGTTGCTCCGATAGACTAAATGCTGTAAGGCCGGCAAATAGTGCTCGTGTTCGTCGAATCCACGCTCGCGCACACGGTCGAACAACTGCCTGTTTCAATGGCATTTCGTACACAGTATCATCTCCCACGAAGCGGACATCAAAGGTGAGCCGACCATCCTCGGTGACCTTCCAATCCAATACTCTGGCAGCGTACCAGTCGGCCTCGTGCTCCCACGATTCTTCGTCGTCCTTTTCATCTCGTGCTTCTTTCATGATGACATCCTGCACATTGTCGGGCGCTGTGTGGGCTTGAGGAGCCAGTAGTTGTAGAGGATCTACAACAAATTCCAAAGGAATACCACCGTGTTGTCGTTCCACTACGACCACGGGAGCTACGGGTAATTCCATGCTAGGATTGCCTGGTGGTGGCGGTGGTACCACGTCCTCGCGGGCTCTGCTTTCGGGTTTCCAAAATATCTCCCAGTCGCGTCCGACGACACTTTTGATCCATTCGTCCGATTCATCTAAAGAATTATCCGGCGATGGTAGCTGCTCTGGCGGTGGCAGCTCTGTTGGTTGCGGCTCCATCCTATTGCAGGTCGATGAACATGGTCCAGTCGCGGCAGTACTTGTATGGTGGCGCACTCGTATTTTTTGTTGATTGCTTGGTCGCTCGCCGCTCGTCCGCCGTTCGTCTTTCTTGAAGAAAAAGAAAGAATCCGGAGTTTAAAAACTCACGAAAGAATCGACCCGTTTTTTATTTCAAGAAAAAATCGTGTGATCTGTATGTACGTACGTCGTATGAGACGGTGACAAGTGCGCCTAGAGCCCGAAAAGTCCGAATCCATTCTGCTCCCTCACTCCTCGTGGAGCTTGGGAGTGACGTGGCCGCGCGGGGCGAGCCGCCGCGCTTCACTCCATCGTGTTGCA
>Ga0307981_1001241_pt1 | contig 23485 bp, 25 predicted proteins | sample OrgLakmetagen987_FD_201849 | JGI IMG/M metagenome (GOLD analysis project Ga0307981, IMG submission 201849) | Saline water microbial communities from Organic Lake, Antarctica - #987 | ecosystem: Environmental > Aquatic > Non-marine Saline and Alkaline > Saline | place: Antarctica: Organic Lake... | reverse complement strand
AGATGCAATTACTTTGCTAGGCGCATTTTTAATCAAGACTTTACCTGCAATAAAATTGGAATTCAAAAACTCTAATTCCCAGTTATTTATTCGAGGCTGCGCGGTATGACTATAGAGTCAGGACTTCTGTTAAAATAAAATTTTATATCTAAAAATACACCTAATAGATAGGTCCTAAATAAACTCTCTAAACTAAAAGTTTTTCCCTTTTTTCCAAAGGGAAAACAGGTTAGCGACGATCGAGGCTAAGCCGAGAGAGCGATCCAAAAGGCTTTCCATTTGAGAAAAGGGTTGATATATCGTCGATTTTAGAAAACAAAATTCCTGTTTAAACATCCCACTTTCCAGCATCAAAAAAGACTTTCCATTTCTGGAAAGCCTTTTTAAATAAATCAAATTGTATTTTTAAAACTTGTAATTCAATCCTACTAAATAATACGACTGCAACTTATTATCTACTGTATCAAATGTAAGTGGAGTTGCCCCCACAGCAAGGTTGTTATTTTGAAAGTTTAACGCTTCTTGTTTGTTACCTCTTATACCAAACTCAAATCCTACACCTATATTCTTCCAGATGGTATAACCAAAAGAGTTGATCCATGTATAATTAGAAAGGTTGCTACTTTTGTAACTATAAAACATAGAAAGGTTGGTTTTAAAACTCACCTCACCAATGCTACGGGTATAATCGGCTACTACTTTTGCTCCTATAGAAGATTCAAAAACAGGGTTGTTTGTTGCAAATACAAAGTTGTAGTTTAAAGGGTGAACAACCACTACCAGATTATTAGCAGGAGTCCAAGTACCACCGACCCCTATATCCAAATAGCCAGGATCATTAAAATTGTTAAGAATAGTAGTACGGTATTCTCCCAAAGTAGAAATGGCTATTTTTTCAGTTAATTTATAACCGTAAAGAGTAGAAATATTAAAAACGTCAGTTGCTTCTTGAAAACTATCATCATCTGTTGGATCGTCTCTATCATCAAATTTCACCCATCCTAAATTGACATTCAAGGAGTTTCTCCAGAAGTATTTAGGTTGTTTGAGGTTTGCAAAAGAGTTGATTGTCAATCCTATATTTCCAGAAGATACATTAGCATTCCCTTGAGAATACCAGTTGCTAAATTCAGAGAGGTTGACACCTACCGTACCAAAAGCGCCATATTTCCAGCCAGGAATAGCTTCTATCTTGGACTGGATCTCATTTACTCTTGATTGAATTTGAGCTATAGAATCTTTCTTTACTTTTCTCATAGCTTTCAGTTCTTGCTCTGTTTGAGCAAAAGACATGCCTACTGAAAATACCAGTACAAGACTGAACAGTATTTTTTTCATAATAAAATATTAGTTGAATTTTGGACAAATATAGGTATACCTTAAAATAAATCGAAAACAGGAATCTATTTATAAGTGCGAGCCGCTACCTTTATACAAAATCACTAATCTTGCTTTTTGTAACTCTCTTTTAAGATGTAAATATCTTCTATTAACTTCTCGACATCTTCTGGATCTGTACCGTCATAAGAGCGACTTCTCAGCCTTCCCTCTTTATCAACAAGCAAGAAATTCTCTGTATGGATCAATGCGTATTCTCCACCGTATTTATTCTTTTTTGCCGCGAGATAAGATTTGCGAGCCAGATCATAGATTTGCTTGCGATCACCGGTCACTAAATTCCACTTAGTATCCATCACTCCTTTTTTTACCGCATACTTTTTAAGCACTGCTACAGAATCTATTTCTGGAGTGACACTATGAGATAAAATCAGTACTTCAGGGTCATTTTTAAACTCTTCCTGAACCAACATCATATTCTTAGTCATAATAGGACATATAGTAGGACAAGTGGTAAAGAAAAAGTCTGCCACATAAATCTTACCCGTGTAATCCTCTTGAGTTATGGTATCTCCATTTTGATTTATTAATTCAAAAGGAGCTATTTTATGGTACTTTTTGACAAAAAGCATGGAATCGTCTACCAGAGTAGGGTCAAATTTATCTGGCTGGAGAATAGAGAGCGTTTTTTCTGGTGTAAGTGCGTACTGAAAAGAAACCATAATAGCACTGCACAAGACAAACATAAAAAGAATGCGCCACTTATTTTTATTCAAAAATTGAAGCATAGATGATACTTTTTTGCAAAATTACGACCTAATTACCCTAATATGGAATGTTTTGTAACTTTCCTTGCTAGAAATTTCCATAAAATGAAGAGTTTTAAAATATTAATTTTGGTGTGTTTTGTTCTCGCTATCCACTCGACCAGCTTAGGGCAAGTAACAAACGCAGCAGCACAACAAACACTTGCCGCTTATGCCCAGCCAGGAGTAGATGCTTGCCTCTTAAAATCTTCTTTGATCCACCCGACCTTACGCAGTATACATCAAGCTACTGCAAATTACGATCTTAAATACGTACGTCTAGAACTCGATACCGACCCAGATGTTGCCGTTATTTCTGGAACGGTTACCTCACATTTTGAAGCAGTAGGTGCCATCAACCAAATAACCTTTGACCTGGCTTCTAATATGAATGTAAGCCAAGTCACACAAAGAGGTGTCGCACTTACCTATACTAATAATGGAAATGACGAACTGGTTATCGACCTGCCTGTAACGCAAAATAATGGCGTTTTAGATAGTTTAAGTGTGACCTATAGCGGTAACCCTATCGCCAGCGGATTTGGAAGTTTTGCACAAACCACGCATAATAATGTCGGAATTATATGGACTCTTTCTGAGCCTTATGGAGCCAAAGCCTGGTGGCCCTGCAAACAAGACCTTAACGATAAAATTGATCAAACAGAAGTCATTATACATACACCCGCAGGAAACACAGGTGTCTCTAACGGCTTGCTCCTGTCAGAAACTACAACACCCACTGGAAAAAGGTTCAGATGGCAACACAACTATCCCATTCCTGCTTATCTGATTGCTATTGCGGTAACTAATTATGCCCGATATACCGATCTAGTTGGGAGCGGGTCAACGGCTTTACCTATAGATAATTATGTGTATCCCGAAGATCTCGCAACGGCACAGGCAAGTACTGCGGTAACCGTTCCTATTATGAATTTCTTTGAAACCACCTTTGGACCCTATCCCTTTAGAAGTGAAAAATACGGTCACGCGCAATTTGGCTGGGGTGGCGGCATGGAGCACACCACCATAAGTTTTATGGGTAACTTTAGTCGTGGATTAATTGCTCATGAACTGGCACATCAGTGGTTTGGAAATAAGGTGACTTGTGGCAGCTGGCAAGACATATGGCTCAATGAGAGTTTTGCTACTTATGCCACAGGATTGACCGTGGAACATCTGGACGGAGCGAGCGGTTTTAAGTCTTGGCGCATCAATGCAAATAATCGAGCCACCACTCCTACAAACGGGAGTGTTTATGTCCCCGCCCAAGATACCTTGAGTGTAGGACGTGTATTTAACGGCAATCTCTCTTATTACAAAGGCAGCATGGTATTGCATATGTTACGTGAAAAAATAGGTGCTGCCGATTTCCAACAAACACTTCAAAACTACTTGAACGACCCACAACTGTCCTTTAATTATGCAAAAACACCAGATTTTAAAGCTATAGCCGAATCTACTAGCTGGCAAAATCTGACCGAGTTTTTTGCCGACTGGATTTATGGAGAAGGCTATCCGCAGCACAGCATCAACTGGTCAGTAACTCCTACTGGAATCACAATGGACTACCAGCAGCTGCCCAGTCACAGCTCGGTAAGTTTATTTGAGGTAGCTCTTCCTGTTAAAATTACAGGAGTCGCTGGTCAAGAACAATGGGAAGTATTGCACATCGATCATCTTAATGAAAACTTTAGCATCAGCGTTCCTTTTAGCGTTGTCACCGTAGAAATAGATCCAGATGTAAACACTATAAGCAAGAATAATACGGCTACACTTGGTATAGGTGACGCTTTCGCGAAAGCGGAATTTCAACTATTCCCCAACCCTACTTCCAACACTTTTCAAATTAGTACAGAACATACTGTTTTGACAGATCTTAAAATCTATGACCTTCATGGAAGGTTGATTATAGATTATAAAAACCAATTGCATGAACGTCCTGCGATGGTTTTTACAGCGCCACAAATCAGTGGTATTTACTTTATAAAACTCGCCTCAGAAAAAGGTGTGGTCACCAAGAAACTAATGGTACGCTAAATCTATACTAGCATTATGCCAACTGTCCTGAATGACCTATTTTTGCGGCTCTTAAATTAAAATATATGCATCCTACGGTTGTTCTGATTATAAATTTCTTAATGAGTCTTTCCCTACTTATTGTTTTACATGAGTTGGGGCATTTTATTCCTGCTCGACTTTTTAAAATACGAGTAGAAAAATTCTATCTCTTCTTTGATATCAAGTATTCTCTATTTAAAAAGAAAATAGGTGATACGGTATACGGTATAGGCTGGCTGCCTCTAGGAGGTTATGTAAAGATCTCTGGAATGATCGATGAGAGCATGGACAAAGAGCAAATGGCTCAAGAACCTAAAGAATGGGAATTTAGATCCAAGCCAGCGTGGCAGCGACTCATCATCATGTTAGGTGGAGTTTTTGTCAATGTAGTAGTGGGATTCTTTATCTACATCATGTTGTTTTATGCCAATGGTTCTAATAAAGCTACCGGATCAGATTATAAATTTGGCTTTGGAATACCTCCAGTCCTGGAAGAAATAGGTTTTGAACAGGGAGATCAAGTTTTATTAGTTAATGGTGACACCATAAACATCGCTCAAAACCTTATTAACAGAATGGTTTTTAGAGATGTAGCTTCAGTTACTGTATTAAGAAATGGAAATCCAGTAAACATTAGTATCCCAGAAGATATAGGGAATCGTGTTTTTGAGGCAGATATTATGGGCCCGCTAGAGCCTAGATTTCCTTTTGAAGTGAGCGAGGTGGCTCAAGGAACTAAAGCCGATTCTATAGGCTTACAACCGGGGATGACTATTGTTGAAATGGCAGGCTACCCTATTAAGTACAATTCAGATTATACCTATGCCATTAACCATAAAACAACTGATAGCATTCCGTTTGTTATTAAATATCAAGATAAAAATGGAGTTGTAGAGAGTAAAACCATTGATTTTAAAAATAATAAAGAAAGAATCCTCGGGTTTAGAAAAAAGCCGACTGCTGATTATCTAACTACTACTGAGGTGGAGTATAGCTTTGCTGAAAGTGTCAACCTTGGTGTTTCTCATGGTTACTGGACCATGCACGATTATATTGTGCAGTTCAAGTATGTTTTTACTAAAAAAGGCGCTAGTCAGTTGGGTGGTTTTGGAACGATTGCAAAGTTGTATCCTGATACTTGGGACTGGACGAAGTTTTGGGAGCGTACTGCTTGGATTTCCTTTGTATTAGCCATAATGAACATCTTACCTATTCCCGCACTAGACGGTGGTCATGTAACGTTTTTACTTTATGAAATGATCACAGGTCGCAAGCCAGGAGATAAATTTTTAGAAAAAGCACAGATCATAGGAATCGTTATATTATTAGGATTGATGTTGTATGCCAATGGAAATGATTTGTTTAAGGCACTATTTAATTAAATTACATAAGAAATAGTGATTTTTCTTATGTAAAAGTTTGCTACAATTAAAAAACGTAGTAAATTTGCCATCGCTTAAGCAAATAGCTTGAGTTTGTGTATATCACAGTCCTCTTTAGCTCAGTTGGTTAGAGCATCTGACTGTTAATCAGAGGGTCCTTGGTTCGAGCCCAAGAAGAGGAGCATAATCCCAATCAGCAATGGTTGGGATTTTTTATTTCCCTTATTTTCAACCTGTTATCTTTAATAGTTATTTAAGAACTTCTTAGATATAGCCATTTTTGGTCTACAATAAGGATACCCTTAAATATATTTTGGTCTACCCTTCCGTATTGTCTCAATTTATTAATTATCAAATAAATAGACATGAAACAAACAAAACTGTACATTAGATTCTTTGCTGTCCTTAGCAAACAAAATAAAAGAGGTTATTGCCCTATACGATGTAAAATCTCTTTTAATACTTCATCTATAAAATTCTCTACAGGAGTATTTGTAGATCCTAAAAATTGGTCTAAAGATGATCAACAAGTAACTGGAGATGATATTGATTACATCACCAAAAATGGCTTGTTACAACTTATAACCTCAAAATTATTGAAAATAGAACTAGAGCTCTTTTTAAACTCAAATACTATTGATGTAAAAGCAATTTACGATAGGTATAAGGGTGTTGATAGAGAAAAGTCTATATGTGTTAGTGAATTCTACAATAACTACTTAAAGAGGCTGGAAAAGCTAATTGACAAGGATATTAAACTGTCAACTTGGAAAAAGTTTAAATACATCAATGATCATGTTGATCAATTTGTAAAAACTAAGACTATAAATAACACTTCAATAAATAAGCTAGATATATCTTTTATTGAAGAATTTGAATATTGGTTGAAGGTTTCAAGGAACCAAAAGCAAATTACAATTAACAAGACTATTCAAAGATTTAGAAAACCATTTAAATTAGCAGTAAATGAAGGTATTCTAAAATTAGACCCATTTGCCAGTTATAAAACTAAGTCAGTTTCAAATCAAGTCATATTTTTAAATAGTGAAGAATTAGATGTTTTTGAAAATAGTGAACTAGCTCAAAGCAGACTTGAATTAGTTAGAAAATTATTCATTTTTTGTTGTTATTCTGGATTAGCATATGCAGAGATGTCAGCACTAAATCGTTCACACATTCAAAAGGGTTTTGATGGCAAGGATTGGATTAACATCACGCGGATGAAGACGGACAAAGAAGTATCTATTCCTCTTTTGCCCAAAGCTAATCTAATATTAGAAAATCTAGATTTTTACAAGAATGATGGTCTTCCTAAATTATCTAATCAAAGGTTCAATAGTTATTTAAAAGAAATTGCTGCAATAATTAATATAGATAAAAGACTAACTCATCATACTGCTAGGAAAACATTTGCTTCTACAGTTTTACTATATAATAATGTACCCATGGAAATTGTCCAGAAATTATTAGGTCATTCTAGTATTACTATAACAGAACAAAGCTATGGAAAGGTATTAAAAAAACAAGTGAGTGAACAGATGTCGAAATTTTATTAGCAAGAATAACTATTATTACAATTCATTAAATAACTGATTTATGATAACCTTTTTATCAATTGTATGTATTGTGTTGGTCATTATCGTGATGTCACGAGCTAAAGAGAAAGATCAAAAGATTTATGATGCAGTAATGGATGAACATAATTCAAAAAAGGATTACACAGTTCCATTTAATAAAAATCAGAAAGGTCTTTCAAGGTACTTTCCTTTCCAAGGGCTATATCGGTATATTGATCCAGCGAATAATATAGAATACTTCTTAGTTATATTAAGATCTTATAAAGCCTTATTATTATTTGATGATTCAGAAGAAATAATTAATATCCAAAACCTTTCAAGGTTATACAAAGAATCTTGCGAAACCTTTGATGAAATGGCTGACTCTTTTGCTCTCAAAGAATATGAATCATCATTAAACCTTTTTAAATTATCGTCCATCGGCAAAAAGGAAATAATTATGTTCACTGAATATCAACAACTGTACGGGCAAGAAAAATTTCAAAACTTACTCCTAGACGGTTACTTATCAGAATCACAGAACGATGACCCACCTTTTTTGAATATTAATTTACAAGTAAGCCTAAAAAAATTCCCGAATAGTGTCGCTGATAAAAGATACCCTAAAATGACTAATGCAAAATTTCAAAAAATTATTTAATTTTTTTCTAAAATAATCAGTGCTTAGTAACTGACAAATCACCCCCATACTTTTTAACGATTGGGAATAATCCCTACCAATTAATCTTAAATAATTAAAACTATGGTAACGATTACAGATTACAAAACGATTGAAAAGGAAAATGGAGAATCATTCAATGTACTGATTGTCCAAGGAGGACTGCAAGCAGAAAAAAGCAAAAGTTCTGGTAAAACCTATTTCACAGCAAAGGTAGCTAACGTTTCTAGCACGTTTGATGAAAATATGTGTAAATCCCTGATTGGACAGCAAATTGAAGGCAGTGTAAAAAAGGTGTCCGTTGAACCTTATGAATACAACGTGCCAGGGACTGACGAAGTCTTAACGCTATCTCATAGATATGAGTATGTTGATGAGAATGGTACAATTGTGAGCGAACAAGTAACCTCCACCGAGGAAGTCTACTAGATTTCACTTCAAACAATAAACAATAAACAATAAAGAGCCTTACGAAAGTTAGGCTCTTTTTTTAATCCTTAAAATGAAAGATTATGAAATTAATGAAAGCCGAAAGGCATCAAGTAAAACTGCGTCTAGGACTTAGTGGTCCATCTGGTTTTGGAAAAACTATGTCAGCTTTACTATTAGCTTATGGCATCACAGAAGATTGGTCTAAGATAGCTGTGATAGACACAGAAAACAATAGTGCTAGTTTGTATTCCCACTTAGGTAATTACAATGTACTTACCTTAAATGAGCCTTATTCTCCAGAAAGATATATTGATGCTATTAAGATTTGTGAACAGCAGGGAATTGAAGCTATAATAATTGATAGCATCACTCATGAATGGCAAGGCACAGGTGGTTGTTTAAGTATTCACGAGAAGCTAGGTGGAAGGTTTCAAGATTGGGCTAAAGTTTCTCCTAGACACCAAGAATTCATCAATAAGATTTTGAATTCTACCTCACATATTATCACAACAGTTAGAAGGAAAATTGATTACTCTTTAGATCTAAATTCTAATGGAAGGACTAAGGTGACTAAGCATGGAACTAAAGAGATCACTAGAGAAGGCTTTGAATATGAATTGACCGTTAATTTTGAATTAGTAAATGACAAACATCTAGTCCGTGTTTCAAAAGACAGGACAGGTCTATTTATGGATAAACCTGAATTTGTTATCAATTCTGCAACTGGCAAAAAACTAAAGCAATGGTGTAATACTGGTAAGTCTTTAGAAGAAATTAAAATAGACATTTTAAACTCTGAAACTGAAGAGGATCTTAAAACTATATATGATAGCTATAAAAACCATCATAGTGAGATCGTTCCTATTTTAAGTCAAAGAAAAGCTGAAATAATTCAGAACAATCCAAACTTGAATGGTAGAAATAATATTATTAATCCTAATGAAGTAGTAAAATGAATCAAATAGCAACATATAACGAGAGACCACTTGAAATGGTGGTACATGAGTCACCAACTATGGGAAATGATTTTATTGTAGCCAATACAGAAGTAGTTACTCTAGATCATTTACGAAATGAATGTATAGTGCCCGTATTTACAAAAGATAACGAAATTACTATAAGTCACTCTCAATTTATTGATGAGGTATACAACAGGGTGAAAACGTGTATAGGTAATCATCAAATAAGTGATCCTAGCGTAAGAGTAAGTCACGTTATCAAAGGTAGAGTGCCTACTGCAATTGGAAAATCAGTAAAGGAGCTTTTAGATAGTGAGAAAACTAGGTATTACGAAAGATGTGCGTTTTCAATTGATGTGCCTGAAATATTTCAAATCATTGGTGGTAATAAAGTTTCTCTAAGCATAGGTGGAGTAAGAGCCTACAATCAAGAAAATTTATACAGCACCAAATCAATGGAGAAGTTCAAGCTGTTTATTGGTTTTAAAAATTGGGTGTGTACAAATTTATGTATTAGTACAGATGGATTATTAGATTCCATAAAAGTTTCAAGTCTAAGTGAATTAGGAGAGAAAACTGTTGACCTCATTTCTAATTTTAACGCTGACAAACAATTAGAAGAAATGGAGCAGCTGACCAATTATAGTTTAAATGAGCGACAGTTTTCACTTCTTGTTGGCAAGCTTAGAATGTTGCCTTTTTTAGATAAGTCCAAATTTCCAGAAGTGATGAATTGCTCTCTTTCTGAAAGTCAAGCATCAACCATTGTTAAAGATTACCATGTTGATGAAAAGTTCTGTAGGGGAGAAAATGGTGATATTTCTTTGTGGTCATTGTACAACCTAATGACTGGAGCTAATAAGTCTTCCTATATAGATCGTAATTTTCAGCGTAATGCTAACTGTTTTGAATTAGTGAAACACCTAGGGAAAAGCCTAGAAATGAATACTAACAGTTGGTACCTTCATTAAAGTTACATAGCACTTATAGCTATTTATGACTGATGAAGAAATTGCAAAGGTGTTGAAATATAGCTCACCTAACACTATTCTTATTGTCAGTAAAACAAGCAAGTTAGTGGAGCTTAATTGTCCATTCCGCGTACAAGTTATTACACCTATTGGCTTGTACTCGACAGGACAAGTCTTGACCGTATCCTTAGTTAAGGTTACTAAAGACCTTATTACTGTCTATATAATATCTGGATTAGCTTATCACTATTTTCACTTTGATATTATGTAAATCGTTTAACGGCAGTTATGCTGTATTTTGATGCAAACTTTTGAGCCGGTTTCTGCCTTACCAATAAAACCCCTGAAAACGACTAGCTAGATATTTGCACTGCATGCATTACTTGCACTATTTTTATAGACGCAAGTAATGTATAAAGTGTAATAAATTATGAGATATCCTTTTAAAGAGTTTACTAATCTGGCAAGCTATAAAGAACTAAAAAATCAAATTGCATCTAATGACTATAAAAGCAGATATGATCCAAAATCGGATGATTTTCTATCATTAGATAGTCCTGTATTATTTGCTTATTCTGATTATGACGGTAATTTTCATGAAGAAAGAACTGTTGTTTTAGAAGACTTAATAATTGAACACATTGATATAACAGCAAGAGAAACTTGTAGGTTATTTGTCAATAATTTACAAAAAAACAACCATTTTACTAGTGCAAATATTAGCCATCTTGCAAATTCATCAATTCAAAGCCTAAACATTTTGAAAAGAAAAATTGATGAAGCCTATTATCTTGAAGAGGAAATAATAGAATCTTTAAATCTTCACTTAATGAAATTACAAAAATTTTACACTCGTTACGCAGATAACCAATATCCAGAGATTAAAAGAAAATTAGAGTTTAATTTAAATAGATCTGAAGTAACGTATTTATTTCACGTCCTAAGAGAAAGAAAGCTAATTCAAGAAATATCCGATGCTGATCTATCACGAATCTTACAAAACATGCTTAGATATAAGGATAAAAATGGGGATTATACAAATATAAAAAGTATTAAAGGTCTAATATCTGATTTTAGAAATCCATCAGGAGAAAAGTCTCAAGTTAACCCATCTAACACCCTCGAAAAAATCTTTGGAGCTGATGACTTTTTCTTAATATAAATCTGAGGTGTCAAAAAACTGTCACCTAAAAGATTTAATGTTATTTGTAATTTTGTACTGTGATTGTAAATAAAGGTCACAAACAAAATATATAATCTTTAAAAATGAAAGATGAAAATACAAATTTATTAAAAGCAAGAACATTTGCTGAAATGAGAGAGGCACTCAAAACAATGCCTAAACCCAAATACCTTTATAGAGGTATAACTGAAAAATCATTTGGTCTAATTTTTGGGCCAGCAAAAAGCGGAAAAAGTATATTCTGTGAAAATCTTGCAATGTCTATTGCAGTGGGAAGAGATAATTTCTTAGGCACGAAATTAGACGGTAAACCAAAAAAGACTCTTTTTATAGGTCTGGAAGAGTTCTGAACTGCTAGAGTACAAAGAAATGTTGAGCAGTACAAAAGCTTAAGTCAAGAGGAAATGGCTCTTTACGATATTAATTACTTATACCAAGAAATAAACTTCCCGACCCATATTATCACAGAAAAACACTGGTCTAATATTCAGGAAATAATTATAAATTCAAAAGCTGAGGTAGTTATTATTGATAGCATTACTCGTCTAAATACTAAGAAATTAGAAGATAGTAGTAACGCTGAGAAGATTACAAAGAAACTGAGAGGTATAGCATATGATTTAGGAGTTACTTTGATATGTATTCACCATACCCATAAGTTACGAGATTGTAATATTACCATGGACTCTATAAAGGGAAGTGGAACTTTTGCCCAGGAATCAGATTTTGCAATTGGAGTATCAAGAAGCAGCAGAGGCCACAGATATTTTAAAGATATTATGTATCGTTATGCACAAGATGATGATCAAACTGCTCATGAGTTTGAAATTGACGCAACTTGTATTATTGAAAAAACAGGAGAATGTGAAGAGGATGAATTGCTTAATAGAACAGATGGAAGAAGGTCAAAAAGTAAGCAAAATATGGTTGATTATTTTGAATCTAAACCTGAAGATAAATTCCCTATAACAGATTTAGTTGTTGATTTTAAGAATATATTTAAATTGAAAGAAAGATCAGTTAAAAAGTATGCTACTGAATTATTTAAAGAGGGAATAATAACTAATGACAAAGGTGTGTATCAATGGAAAGGTCAAAACTAATAATTTACAATGCTCAAAATCAGCAGAACGGTAAAAGATACATTGGAGCAACAACAAAATCCATGAGAGAAAGGCAACTAGACCACCTAGAAAGAGCCGCTAGAGGACAACATGGTAAACTATATGAGGCAATCAGAACTTATGGTTCTGATGCCTTTATGTGGCAAACTATTGATACTTCGATGACTATAAATGAATTGGCAAAAAAAGAAATTTATTGAATAAATCATTTTGACTCAATCCTTAACGGTTACAACTCTGACAGAGGTGGAGGATTTAAAAAATCTATATATCAATATCAATTAGATTCTAGAGAGTTGGTATGCGAGTATGAAGACTTAAAAAGTGCAGCTAGTGCATGTAATGCAAGTAAGCAAGATATATCTAGAGCAGCACTAAGTGTTAATAAAGAATGTCGTGGATATTTATGAAGCTATGAGAAATCAGAAATACTGCCTTATACCGTAGATATAAGAAAAAAAGGGGTGTTACAACTTGATAAAGCTGGAGCCACCTTAAACGCCTTTAAATCTGTTTCAGAAGCTAGTCAGGTGACAGGAATAAGTAAAACTTGTATAGCTCGTGTATGCAGAGGAGAAAGGAATTCTACAGGAGGTTACAAATGAAAGTAAATGAATAAATAATATAAGAGCTCTATTGAATTGGTCAATAGGGCTCTTTTAATTTATATTGTAGAAAATAAATTTGAAAGGTATGTCAAAGGTAGCAATAGACTTTCTTAAATACTATCGCTCTGAAATGGGTGATCGTAAATTTAGAAAAGTCGCAAAGGAAGTTCAATCAGCAAAAAGGTTTGACCATTTAATGAGAATGTCTACTGAACAAGGAGCAATGCCGAGAGCTAATGTTTTTTTTGAGTGTATTATGAGCTCATTCAAATATAGCTTTGCTGAAAATCAAAATTAACAGCCGTGGCTCTACTCTTGTTGGAAAGGTGGGATAATGAAGTAAATTCTATATATAAAATAAGTAGTGAGGTTGAAGTTGATATAAATGCTCAACGAATCATAGATGAAGGTACAAAGCTAGGAGTATAGAAAGTAAACATTATTAAATTTTTATTATACCTGACCTAAGTGTCTTTAATAAAATTAATGGTATATGATAAAATAATATAAAGCGTGTTTGTAACACCAGTAGTATATTTAGTATATTATAAAAAGATAGAATTATGGTTTGAGTATATTATAAAATAATAGTCTTCAGTCATAGCGGGCTGTTTGCCTATATTTTAAAATAATATAGTCCAACTTAGCACTTGCTTCATTCCATATATTATTCACAGTCACAAGTGTAATCTATAATATATTTATGAAAAGATTTACCCCAAGAATCGTAAAGCCCACTATTTTTAAATGCAGTCCAGCGCTCGTCACTAATACCACAAAAAACATAAGGTTTACCGTATAAATCGTACTCATCCTTTTTTATATAGGCAATAACTAATGACGAGTCATCTATTGTATAACGTTCCACTTTTGCTAGCATAGTGGAAGAGATAATCATAGGACTGTCCTCAGAATCGTAATTTTTCTTAGCATAGCTTACTAAATCATTACAGCTGGGTTTTTGCTCATAACCATATTGAGCCATGGCAACGTTACAGGTAATTAAGAACAGGAACATGATGTATATCTTATTCATAAGACGTGGTTTTATATAAATGTAAATCATTTTGATAAAATGTAATAGGAATACCAACTTACATATCCTATTTTTAAACTTTCACATTAGAACCAACCATTAATAAGAATACTTAATGCCAACACTCAATTGGATAGGAAAAGAAAAGGTAGTCAACCATCATCAAGACGTGCCATTTAGGACTCTAGATAAACAATACACGTATATAGATGGTAAAGAGTCAACTGGTGGATCAAGTGTGAATAAGATCATTCACGGTGATAATCTAGAAGCATTGAAAAGCCTACTACCTCAATATGAAGGCAAAGTAAAGTGCATATATATTGACCCCCCATACAATACAGGAAATGAAGGTTGGGTATATAACGACAATGTCAATGACCCAAAGATCAAAAAGTGGTTAGAAAAAGTAGTTGGAAAAGACGGTGAAGATTTAACCAGACACGACAAATGGTTGTGTATGATGTACCCCAGACTAAAACTACTTCATAAACTATTGAATGTTGACGGTTTAATTTTCATAAGTATTGATGATAATGAGTACTCTAATTTACGATTGATTTGTGACGAAATATTTGGACAAAATAATTTTATGTCTTCATTTGTATGGAAGAGACGCTCTTCGTCTCAATTGTCGCAAAATAATATTTCTGTAGATCACGAATATGTCGTATGTTATTCTAAACATAAAGGGGCTGTTGTAAGAGGTGAAGACAAAGACTATAAAGGTTACACAAACCCAGACAATGATCCTCAAGGCCCTTGGGTTCTTGGAGACCTAACTGTTGGAATGACCAAAGACCAAAGACCAAATCAATATTACGATTTAATTAATCCAGCGAATGGAATGTCATTTTCAGCTAGTGCCTCTAGGGTTTGGGCTTATATTCCTGAATCAATGAAGGAACGAATTGAACAAGGAAAAGTCTACTTCCCAGAAGATTCTTCAAGAAGACCAATGACAAAGAGATTTTTGAATGACTTAAAAACAACAATAAACCCAGTTTCAACTTGGATTGAGAAACCGACAAAATCAAATAGAAAGACAAGTTTAGTATCAGGGTTAAATACAGAAGGAACTAAAACTCTTCAGGAGGTTTTTAATAGTAAAGTATTTGATTATTCCAAACCTCTTACGTTAGTTGAATCCCTCATATTTCAAACTACTGACAAAGACTCAATCATTCTAGATTCCTTCGCGGGCTCTGGCACTTCCGCGCATGCAGTCTTAAACCTAAATAAAGAAGACGGAGGTAACAGAAAATTCATATTAATAGAAATGGAGGAGTATGCCAATACAATTACGGCAGAAAGAGTAAAACGAGTCATAGACGGTTATGGTACTGGAACTAAAAAAAGGGACGGCACAGGTGGAGACTTTAATTATTATGAGCTAGGAAAATCTTTATTTAATGACGATCATTTACTCAATGAAGAAGTAGCTGTAGATAAAATACTTGAATACGTATGGTATTCGGAAACTAAAGCAACTTATAAGGCTACTCAAGAAGAGTTCTTACTCGGTAAGAAAGAAGACGTTGCTTATTATTTCTACTATACTAGAAGCTCTGTAACCACTCTGGACATGGACTTTCTAAGAAAGATGAAAACTAAGGCAAGTCAATACATCATTTATGCAGACAACTGTTTGCTAGATAAAGAACTGATGGATAAGTATCACATCATATTTAAAAAGATACCTAGGGACATTTCAAGATTTTAAAAAACATGAAGAATTTTTTTAAGAAAGTAATTACTGCTAAAGATGGCAAAGTAAGAATTGCGAAGAGTTTAATTTTCGGTTCATTTTTAGCCTTCGCTGTAGGCTTTTGTAGCAGTGACACAGTTTATTATAGTGTTGGAGGTTCCACTGGTTTAAGAAATGGACCTAATGGAATTGAAGAATATAATACATTTAGTAGAAAGGAGAAAGTCGATTTTAATGAACTGTTTATAGTTTTAGGTTTTATAATGGGAACTAGTATAGGTTTCCTCGTTATCAGACAAAATGAACCAACCAAATAACTAATAAGCCATTGGAATTAAAACCTTACCAACATAAAGTAATCAAAGACCTAGAACGCTTTCTAAAGTACCTTCAAGATAAGGATAAGCCAAGTGCTGCCTACAATTCTTTTTGGGAAGATAAAGTTGGCCCATATTCGCCTCAGATCGATGGTACTTTTAAAGGAATGAGACCTTATAAAGATAATGTTGCAGGAGCTACACACATTGCCATAAAAGTGCCTACCGCTGGAGGTAAGACATTCATTGCTTGTAATGCGTTGCATACGATTAACAAGCATTTGAATCATGGGAATCCCAAGGCTGTTATTTGGTTAGTGCCATGGTCTAATCTATTACAGCAGACGTATAATAACCTGTCCAACCCATCACATCCTTACCGTGAAAAGCTTAATACGCTATTTAATGGTAGGGTTGAGGTTTATGATAAGGAAAGCCTTTTACAGAGTGCTAACTTCAATCCATCTTCCGTTACAGAGCAGCTCAATATTTTTGTTTTCAACTTCAGCAGTCTTAGGATCAACAGCCGTAAGAAAGATGATAGAAAAGTATATCAAGAAAATGGCGCCTATGAAAGCTTTCGCGAAAGCATAATAGACAAAAACCTCGTGCTACCAGATACAGACGAGACAGCACTAATCAATGTGATACGGAGTTTAAATCCTGTAGTTATTGTGGACGAAAGCCATAATGCAGAGAGTGATTTGAGTGTTGAAATGCTTAATAATCTCAATCCATCATTGGTTCTGGATCTTACGGCTACACCTAAATCCAATAGTAATATTATAAGCTTTGTGAACGCCATTGAGCTCAAAAAAGAGCACATGGTAAAGCTTCCTGTGGTCGTTTACAATCATAATCGCAAAGAGGAAGTTATTACGAGTGCCTTGCACCTGCAACGCAAGCTAGAGCTTCACGCACAGGAGGAAGAAAAGCTGACAGGGAGATATATAAGACCTATCATATTATTCCAAGCCCAAAGTAACATAAAAGGTAAGAACAACACTACGTTTCAGAAAATCAAGGACAACCTAGTCAAGCTACGTATTCCAGAAGAGCAGATCAAAATCAAGGTGAGTGGTATAGATGAATTAAAGGATATAGACTTAACATCTAGAAACTGTCCTGTGAGGTATATTATAACCGTGAATGCTTTGAAAGAGGGTTGGGATTGTCCAAACGCCTATATATTAGCTTCATTGGCAGACAAGTCCAGTCCTGTTGAGGTAGAGCAAATTTTAGGTAGGGTTCTTAGGCAGCCTTATGTGACTAAACATCAAAATGCACTTTTGAATCTATCCTTTGTTTTGACAGCATCAGCTAAATTCAATGAAACCTTGGACAATATAGTTGAAGGATTACAGGAATCTGGTTTTTCTCGTGATGACTATTATGCAGAAGAAGCACCAGAAGATCCCAAAACGGAGAACGAAGTTTTACAGGAAGATCTATTTGGTGATTCCACAGATAAAACACCTGTAAGTGACGATGATTTTGCTGTATCTGATATTACGTTTGATCCTAATGAAAAAGTAACACTAGCAAGCCTACAAGAGAATCAACCAGAAATAGTAAGTTATATTACTGGTAAGGCAGAAAGTGAAGGAAAAGCCTTTGAAACAATCGTAGAAAACACAGAGGTAAACGATGATACCGCATTAATGACGCAGGTTATGGGAAAGAAACCGAAAACCTATAAGGTTATCGATCAGTATAGAGAAATATGGTCTAATTTAAAGCTTCCTCAGTTTTACCTAAAACAAGAACATGATACAGATGTTCAGAGCATATTATTTGAAGAAGCTGCAAGCTACGATACCTTATTACAAAAAGAAAAATTGCTTACTGGTTTCAACTTAACTGCACAAAATACTAACGTTGACTTTGATGAAATTACAGCAGACATAAGAACCATTGATTTTAACGAAGAGAAAAAAGCTGTTGAAATAGGTAAAATGCGTTCTAGAACTAAAAGCATCTTGCTAGAAAACATACTGGCAAAACCCAAAGAGTCTCAAATTAAAGATGTGACTTATCATGTAGTTTCAAGATTGGGAGATATGTACCCAATTCCAGAACAAGACCTGCATTCCTACGTTTCTAGGATTTTTGGTTCCTTAGAAAAGCAACAAATTCAAGATGTTATCACTAATGATTTCAATTACGTGAGAAGCATTAAGAGTCATATTAAAGCATTAACTAGTGAGTATTCTAAAACTCAATTTAAACATGGTATAGCAAGTAAACAAATATTCACAGACACACGTTTTAAGCTACCAGAAACAATCACACCACTTAGAACTAGCACCTCCATAGCAAAGTCCTTATATGAAATAGAGGGACACATGAACAATTACGAAAGAGATATGATTACAGATATTCAATCTTTGGATAATGTACTGTTCTGGCATCGCAATTTAGATAGAGGAAAAGGCTTTTACCTAAATGGTTTTAGTTCTAACCATTATCCAGATTTTATAGTTTATACTAAAAGTGATAATATAATTATTATAGAAACTAAAGGAGATGACAGAGATAATGATGATAGTAGAGACAAGAATCGTTTAGGTAAAGAATGGGATAAAGCAGCTGGTAACCAATTCAGTTATTTCATGGTATTTCAAACTAAAGAAGTAGAGGATTGTTATACGGCTAAGAGTATTATTGGGGTTATTAAAAATTTGTAGGTTATGGAATAAAAAAAAGAAGATGATAACAATAAAGGCTGTATCATTTTTGGAATAATTGCAATATTGTCAATATGGGGCTTTGCTTCAATGATGGGTGGTGGAACTTTTGTAGGCGGTATAAATGAAAATATAGAAGCTTTATTTACCTTTATTGGAATAGGTATTGTAGCGATTATTTTATATTTTGTTTTTGGAAACTCCAGTAAATAACTAATCTTATAAAAATTTATGTAAAAGACAATAGTTTAACTTTTATAAAACTAATATTTCATTCAAGATAAGTCTATTGAGTGGAAAATGAATTTCCATTTAAGTTCTTTAGCCTTACGCTTTTTCCAAAAAGGTTGTTTTACATTTTGAGCTCTCAAATGTCTATCAAGGTTGAAAGAATAGTTATCGTAACTACCAACTCTTTTCTCAAAGGTAGTTTTAGGTTTAGGCAAAAACTCTTCTGAAACATTTTCTTTAGTAATATCACTCAACTTCTCTAACAAAATAGGTAAATTCTTATTAGAAATATTATCAAATTCCTCTACAAGTAACTCTTGTATTTCAATAAAAAGCTCCATTTGAGAGAATGAAGTTTCAAAAATAGAATAGTCATTATCAGAATATTTATAAATTCCATCCTTGACAATTATAGGCGCATTAAAACCTAAAATATCGCTTCTTAAAATTCTTATATCATTTCTAATAGTTCTTTCTGAAACTTTAGATTTTCTACCTATAGCATCATCTAAGGCATCTGAGCATTGACTCATTAAATAATCTATACTAGATAAAGCTAAAGAGTTTCTTAGACATTTATCTATAGTCTTATATCTTAATAAAGCGTTGAGATTAACTGGCATATTTTAAAATATTGCAAAAAGACTGCAATCACTTTTTGTTATTTTACAAAATTAAAGAAATACAGACAATAAATTTATGGCATTTTATATAATTTAATGAAAATAACCAGCCACAGAAAATAAACAACTTATGAAAGAGACTCTCATAAAAGTACTTAGTCAAGAATTGAATAGCCTTATTTTACAAGGGCACCATGAAATAAGGAAAACAAGCATAAAAGATAGCATAGAGCAGAAACTTGAATTGAAAAAGATGACAAACTTTTGTGTTGAACAATTTAAAACAAACCTCTATCAAAGAATGGATCAAATTGATCTTACAAGGCATGATATAAACAAAATAGGAATGGAGGTTTTAAACTCCTATTCTCCAATTGAAGTTTTAAAGGACAAATCAGATAATAACATATTGCCAGGGTTAATAGATCCTATTGATTATGAAAAAATAATAAAGCTATTTTATAAGTTTTGTTACGATTTAAATAATGTAAAATTAATATTAGGAGATAACTTTGAGTCTGAGATAATTCAATATAGACTTAAAAAAACCACTTCTCCAGAAGATGCATATTCACTTGATCTTTTGACACGATATGCTAAAAATGAGGGTGTTGAGATAAATTTTAATGATTATCCAAATCAGGTTTATAATTCATTCCATTTTGAAATATCTGTTAACAGAGTAATATTAGATAAAAGTGACCATTATTTGGAGGTAATATCAAATGATTTTTTGAAACTATCATATAGTGATCTGATTATGGCCATCCCTAATAATTTTATCATTCAAGTAAAAAATAACAAGCCTATTTCTGTTTATGTAGTATTACAAAACTTTATTTCCGATGGTGTTACAATCAGAAAAGTACATGACGATGGAATCATAAGTAACTTAGGAAGCATTAGTAATAATAGCTTTGAAGAATTTACAGAATTTTTTAAAAATAAATTTTGACCAGTTAAATATAACATGTAAATTGATTGGCAAATTATTTACAATTAAAAACAATTGTGGCATTCATTAACAATCTCGATAACAAAAAACAACTTAATATGATTTGGATAATAGTAATTGCAGTAATAGGATTCATAATTTTCTCGTTCGTAAAAGACGCGGGGAAAGATAATGAAGATTTAAAGTACACAAGCTTAACTGAGAAATTTGAGGTTATAGTTCACAATCTTAACAAGTCGGCTTTTAACGGGAATGGGCATACCACTTCTCTTGATAAACGGAGCTTTAATTTGTTTCAAAACGGAAAGAATCAGATAATACAATTCCAGTATGGAACTGGCCATCTTACAATAACCTGGAGGTATAAATACTTTCAAAAAGAGATTGTGCATGAAAAAACATACAATGACGTACGTAATTTGAGCATTTTTGAGCAACAGACCATAGCAGAAAATATGATTAAGGAAATGAATCTTGTAATTGAAAAGCACCAAAACGATGTGATGAATGAGTAATCTACCGCATATTTATTCCACATTAAAAATATTTCAAAAAATTAATAAAAACCTAAAAGAAGAAAAATGAAAAACACAAATACCGCGTTATTATATTTAAGCTTAATAACAATACTTCAATCCTGTTCTCCTAATGATGACAGTTCAGTAAACAACGAAAATGAAAATCCCGCAATAATTCGTAAGGACATTCAGTCTATTTTTCCTGCAGAACTAAACGAGTTATATCTTTTAACTGAAAATGACTTAATCACCAAGTTTTATAGCAACTCTACAACAACTTACAATCATTGTGTGTTTAATTCTAATTCTCAAATTGAAGGAATATATTGGACAGGCACAGGAAGTCCTAGTTTACCTTTTCAAGGATTTAACTATGATTATGTAACTGGTGCTACAACACCTCCAGGCACTCAGTTTTTTTACACAAATGATGTTTTAACAAATATCACATCTTCATTAAATAGCCATAGAACTTTTATATATGATTCAAACGGTAGGATTGGCACAATTATATTTGGTGACATTACAGTAACTGTTACCACTTCTATTAGGTATATTTATGGAGAAGGAGATAATCCTATAGCATATATACAAACTTCTCCATCCTCACAACCGCAAAGATGGGAACTTACCTTTGATAATAGAGTTAATCCTTTTTACAAAGCTTGGGAAAATAATTCCTTTCCATATTCTCTCTCGTTAAATAGCTTGTCAACAGAAAGTGAAGGTTATTTTAAAAATAATCTTATTTTGAGGGAAAATTTAGCAACAAATGAAAGCTTGTTCATAGACTACAACTATGACAATGATGACCACCCAACTTTTTACAGAATATTAAGACCTAATGGCACAACTAGAACAGGAACAATTAACTACAATTAATACACAATACGGATACCTTTTCAATTTAAACTTATAGAAGACCTGATTATAAGCGATTTAATCTCCTTGGTTCGAGCCCAAGAAGAGGAGCAATATCCCAATCAGAAATGGTTGGGATTTTTTTATAATTTGAAATCAAGCTGTTAGGATTTATCTCATCCTATAGGAGCGCCTATAATCCTAAAAAATGGCCTACATTATGGTCACCTATAAAGAAAAGTTGGTCTCCTATCCCGTATGGTGTCCAATTATTAAAAATCAACTACATTGCTATCTATAATAAAAATATCGTCAATGACGATATCCAATTGTTGTAAGGCATTAGAAAAATGAAACGAGTAAGTAACATAATGACATACGTTCTTCTTCCAATATTTATTGGTGGACTGATTTATATTGTTTCTCGCTCAAAATCTCTCAAAATGTTTGATTGGTTTGAGAAAATTAATTTATCAAATGAAGTCAGAATAATTAGAGATTATTTTTCAAATGTTGAGTTACCAAATTGGATAATTTATAATCTACCGGATTTTCTTTGGGTATTTTCCTTTACCTCACTTTTGTTTATCATATGGAACAAGAAAATTGAAAAAGAAAATGTGTTCTATTTATTATTTCCAATGGGAATTGGTGTACTTTCAGAATTTGGACAACTCTTCTCTATTATAAACGGGACATTTGACAAGGTTGATATAATCTTCTACGTTTTTGGAGGCTTATCAAGTATATATATAATCAGTAAATTTAAAATAAACAATTATGAAAAAACAGTTACTACACATTTCTAGTATTTTAGCAATCTTTGCTTTTATATTCCTTGCATTTGGTTCAGATGACGACAACAGTTCTTCTTCAGCAGATACAAATAAAATGTTGGCATATAATTATGCAGAAGATTTTGTTAAACAACGTTTAAAGTCACCTTCAACAGCGGAATTTCCAGGACTTTTTGAAAAGGCTGACCACATAACAGAATTAGGAAATGAAGAATATCGAATTAACTCTTGGGTTGACAGTCAAAATGGTTTTGGAGCAATGATAAGAAGTAAATTTAGTTGTAAAATAATATTCAAAGATGATAAAGTCAGAGTTGAAGACTTAGTAATCGACTGAATAAAAACGCCTTACAACAATGTATAAAAATAATAAGGGTTTTAGTGCTTAATTCAAAGTTCAGTGCATTTAATGAATTCCGCAAAATTTTCAATTTTGCGTGTATCTTTTTTAAAGGTAAAAATTAAAAATTTTGCTAAGTGCTAAACCGAAAACCAGTGCATTTTAATCCCTTACTATTCTTATACTAAACGTTACCTGCCATTTGAAAAAACCTATGAGAATTCAAATTATAATTAACCTAATTATTTGTTTATGTGCTATAAGCTGTGGAAATCAAAAGAACGAAACGAAATTGATTTCTTGTGGAGATGAGCCT
>Ga0307981_1001238_pt1 | contig 23522 bp, 25 predicted proteins | sample OrgLakmetagen987_FD_201849 | JGI IMG/M metagenome (GOLD analysis project Ga0307981, IMG submission 201849) | Saline water microbial communities from Organic Lake, Antarctica - #987 | ecosystem: Environmental > Aquatic > Non-marine Saline and Alkaline > Saline | place: Antarctica: Organic Lake... | reverse complement strand
AGTTTTGATTCTATTCTGTTTTCTCAATTTAGGTGAAGGCTTGTTTAAAAAATTAGCATTTACTTCTCCAATTTTTTCTGAAATAGAAGTTATTAATTTTAAAATAGAAGATGTTATTTCGTAAGGTGGTTTCATTCGTGATACTATCATTTGACACTATCAAAGATACAATCATTTAATCTGAATTATCTTATGAAAAGGAATTTTTTAATTGGGCATAACGTCTCCGTATATGAAACGTACCGTGTAAAAAGACGCTATCGCTTCGGATTATACACGAGCCGAATTTTTAAATTTTTCTTTTTATCTTTATTCTACTAAAAGCCAAATTTAAAAATTTGGCGGTCTTGACAAATACACAAAAACCTTTCGAAAAGCCTATAATAGCTATGTTTTATATACATTGTTGTACACCGTTTTTTATTCCACCCAGTTATTAATCTCATATTTTTTTGTCCATTTTCCGTTTACTTTTTCTAGTATAACAGTTTCTCCTCCGCTACCTTGAGAAAGCATTATATATACAAGATTTCTCTTTTTATTAAATATCGGTACGCTGAACTGGAGAAAACTATAATTTTCAGTTCCAACATTTAGGCTATCAACTTTATCTAAAATTGAGTTGTAAGGTACTTTGTTTTCTGCAAGACCCTTTAGGTCGAATATTTTAAATCCATAATCCGCTAACTTATTCAAGTCCAGTTTTGCATTGTCCATTCTTTGCTGTTTAACAAAAACTGTGTCCATTATATTCAATGTGTCTGAAATAAATTTTGTGTGATTAATGGTTTTTCTTGGATTTTTCGGGTCAAGAGGTAGTATAGGTGGTGCCATATAACCACTTCCAAAATTCGAAATCAATTGTTGCTTGGATAGTAAAATTTTCAATTCAGTAGTGTCCGATAGAATTTCATTTAAGAATTCAAGTTTAAATTCATCTGATACTTTTACAACCTCTTTTTCTTTGTCCTTACAAGAACAAAGTGTCAGAAATGTTAGTATGAATATTGTTTTTCTCAAATGGTGTACAAGACTTATATATAAGTAAATAAGCTAAGACATTATGTATTCAAATTAATCTAAGTCTAAACTTAAGTTTGTGTAAAAGCAAAAGGTTTTACCAGATACTTACATTTAGGCTACTGCAAAAGAATACCATAATTCAACTGAGAAATAAATTCAGTTTAAAAAATTTACAAATTCTTTCGTTTACGGTGAAGCTCTCTTGCCAACAAGGTGTTTTTCAATAGCATAGAAATTGTCATTGGGCCAACTCCTCCGGGAACAGGCGTGATATAAGAAGCTTTTTCTTTTACCTTTTCAAAATCTACATCTCCTGTAATTCTATATCCTTTTGGCCTATCCTCATCAGGCACTCGTGTAATTCCAACATCTATAATCACAGCACCATCTTTTACCATTTCAGCTTTTAAATAATTAGGCACACCAAGGGCTGTAATTATAATATCTGCTTGACTAGTAATCTGTGTAATATTTTTGGTATGGCTATGCGTTAGTGTAACAGTAGAATTTCCAGGAAAGCCTTTTCTGCCCATCAAGATACTCATCGGTCTTCCTACAATATGGCTTCTGCCAATTACTACTGTGTGTTTACCAGCCGTTTGCACATCGTAACGTTCCAGCAATTCTAAAATTCCAAAAGGGGTAGCAGGAATAAAAGTTGTCATATCCAAAGCCATTTTTCCGAAATTGGTGGGATGAAAACCATCGACATCTTTATCTGGATCGATACGCATAATTACTTTTTGTGTATCAATTTGTTTAGGCAAAGGCAATTGAACAATAAATCCATCGATGTCTTCATCAGCGTTCAATTCGTCAATTTTATCTAGTAATTCAATTTCACTGATGGTAGATGGCAAGCGAAGCAGTGTTGATTCAAAACCTACCCTTTCGCAAGACCTCACTTTGCTATTCACATAGGTTAAACTAGCTCCGTCGTTACCTACTAAAACTGCTGCTAAATGAGGAACTTTTTCCCCTTTTTGCTTCATTTTTTCTACCTCCGCTTTAATTTCCTCTTTTATGGTGTTACTAAGTGCTTTACCGTCTAAAATTGTCATATGTTGTGTTGTTGTTTAATTGAATTTATTTCGTCTTAACGCATATTCTTCATCATTTGCATCATCTGCTTTCCGCCTCCGCCTTGCATCATCTTCATCATCTTACTCATTTGTGTAAATTGCTTTAACAACTGATTTACCTCTTGTACTGAGGTTCCAGAACCTTTCCCTATTCTTCGTTTTCTAGAAGAATTAATTAGGGTAGGATTCTCTCTTTCATGTGGAGTCATAGAATGAATAATGGCTTCAATATGCTTAAATGCATCATCGTCAATGTCTACACCTTTCATCATCTTACTTGCTCCAGGAATCATGCCCATCAAGTCCTTCATATTACCCATTTTCTTAACTTGTTGAATCTGCTTCAAAAAGTCATCAAAACCGAATTTATTTTTGGCAATTTTCTTTTGAATTCGTCTTGCCTCTTCTTCATCGTATTGCTCCTGAGCACGTTCTACCAAAGAGACCACATCTCCCATACCTAGAATTCGCTCTGCCATACGATTAGGATAAAAGACATCTATGGCATCCATTTTTTCTCCTGTACCAATAAATTTAATTGGCTTATTGACTACAGATTTTATAGAAATGGCAGCACCACCTCGTGTATCACCATCTAATTTGGTAAGAATTACGCCGTCAAAATTAAGTCTATCATTAAAGGCTTTGGCTGTATTTACTGCATCCTGACCCGTCATAGCATCTACAACGAAAAGGGTTTCTTGAGGTTTGATAGCCTGATGAATATCAGAAATTTCATTCATCATTTGCTCATCTACAGCCAATCGACCTGCAGTATCTATAATGACTACATTAAATCCGTTCGCTTTTGCATGTGCTATTGCAGCTTCTGCAATTTGAACTGGATTTTTTTCTTCTTTATTAGAATATACCTCAACCCCAATTTGATCACCTACCACATGTAATTGATCTATTGCAGCTGGACGATACACATCACAAGCTACCAATAATGGTTTTTTAGTTTTCTTGTTTTTTAAGTAATTTGCTAGTTTACCAGAAAAAGTAGTTTTACCACTACCTTGTAAACCAGACATTAAGATTATACTAGGCTGTCCAGATAAATTGATTCCTTCTGCATCGCCACCCATTAAATCAGTTAATTCGTCTTTTACGATTTTAACCATCAATTGGCTTGGCTTTAAGCTTTTCAGTACATCTTGACCAATTGCTTTTTCCTTAATGGTATTTGTAAAATCTTTTGCAATTTTAAAGTTCACATCGGCATCAACCAAGGCTCGTCTAACTTCCTTTAAGGTTTCGGCAACATTTACCTCTGTAATTTGACCGTGGCCCTTTAATACGTGTAAGGCTTTATCTAACTTATCGCTTAAACTATCGAACATATTCTATCAAAATTTCAACAAAAGTAAGCATTTGAACGCTAAAACAGAAGTTTTTCTTTTTGTGTTTTTTGAAGAAAAACTAGAAATTAAATGAAGTTGGTTGAATTAATTCTTAGCGTTTTAGTTTGATTAAAGTTATCTTTAAAGATGTAGCTTGTTGTAAATAAAGGTTGCTTGACCATTTTAGACTTGTGTGGCATAATACGTAATCTATGATCGCTTTAAATGGAGTTTATTTTTTGCTTTATTTACTAATTCTTAGATACAATTGACTTACCAAAAAACATAAGAAGTGAAGAGCTAAAAATCGAGAGAAACACTTTGGTTATCAACTTTTTTAAATGAAAAAGTGCGAATTTTCAAAAACTAAAAATTTGATATTCATTAAAGTAACTCAAATTTTAAAAATTATCAGTTTACTAAATTAGAATTTAAAGGTTTTCGCATGACAAAAATAGCGACTTAAATGCGTTAGCTAATCGGTTAGGCTTTAAGCTTCTAAAAAAATACAAAACCCTCGTTTCAGCTCAAAATTTGCCATTTTAGTTGTGCGCTGTTTTCATCCTTAATATTCGGTTACATTGCTCCAATTTTCGCCCCTTTTTATCCTGTGGATTTGAGTGTCGGATACTCCAAAACGTTTCGCAATCATACTTATTCGGGTTCTATTATTTCTCAATTGGCGTTTTATGATTTTTACTTTTCCCTCATTTAATTTACTGATTTTATTATTTCTTTTCTTGAGGGTTTCTTCCCAGTTTGGGTTGTTAAATTGATGAAGTTCTTTTTCTCTTTTTGTAGCCCATTTTAGGTTTTCCACTCGATTATCGGTTTTGTCATAATTTAGATGGATGACAAATATTCCGTCTTTTTGTTCAAGAAAATGTTCAGCTACAAGTTTGTGAACATATCTACTGGTAGATTTTTTATTACTTTTTTGTTTCAGAGGTAGATTTTGGTATCCGTTAATGAATGATACTTTTACCTCGAATTCCTTATCACCCTTACAGTTTATAATTCGCCCGAAATTTGAGATTTTAAACTTTTCATTTTCCGCAATTCCATCGTCAAATTTCAAGTTCTTCCATTTTTCGTTCCAATAATTTCTTATCATCCTAAGTGTTTTTTATATGCACCACAACGGTCTCGTTTTTATTTCATTCAGGTATACCAATCTCACTTCTTGTCTTACCAGTTTTTTCTTCTAATTTAGAAACCAATTCATCAAATCCAATTAAATGCATATGTGCCTTAATATTTTTATCAGCACTTTTAATTTTCATTTCCAAACTGGTTTTTCCGAATGATAGGTCTTTAATTTCATTCCATCTTATTTCTTTTTGTTTAGCGAACAATGTTGTTTCAGTAATTCCTAATTCAGTCACTTTTATGTGAGAAATATATCCTTTGGCAAACAACAACAATCCAACTATAATAGCTACTAAACTACAAATAGCGGCTAAAATTTGGTCGGTCCCATTAGCAAAAAAGAAGGCAAATATTATCAATCCAATTCCACCAATTATTACTAAAATTCCGATTATAGGATATAGTTTTGGTAATTGTAATATAATATTTCCAACTCCATCTTTTTTTGGTTTCTTTTTAGATACGGCTAAAAGCAAACCCATCACAAGAGTCACTACAATTGCAGGTAAAATAGTCTTCAATATCATAAAGTAGTTTTTATATTTTTATTTTTATTTTTTCATAAATGCACCTCGTTTTGTGCATCTTTCAGTTTTAAATTTAAAAAATAATTCCTAAACCATTAGTCTCAACTCCCAAACCTCGTTTTTGAAAATATATAATGTTAGGCAACGTTTTGGTCAGCGTACTGTTTTATTTCGCTCAGTTCAAATTCTTTATTCTCTTTACCTTTTTCAATATCAAAATCATTTTGAAGTCCAAGCCAAAATTTTGCTGAATTACCAAAATATTTACTCAAACGTAAAGCATTGTCAGCCAAAGCCTAGCCATTGAGTATACACTTTTCTGCCATTTCGTTATTTCTTATTCTACTATAAATTTCAATGTTTCTGACTTTCCATTCTCTTGGTCAACATTAATAAAAAAAGTTCCTGTATTAAATTCTGAAACATCAATTTTAAACTCTTCTGAATTTATTTTTCCTGACAAAACTATTTGTCCCTTTGTATTACTTATTCTGTATGTATTATCAAGAAGATCTTTCGTTTCTATTATTATATAATCATTTGCAGGATTAGGATATAATTTAACAATTATTTCTTCACTACTTATTTCGTTTGGTTCAGATATATAAATTGTATTTTCAGTTGTTTTCAATTCATGTGTATTTTCCACGCCAAAAAAATCAATTATTGTATCAGATGGTAAACTGTCCAAAATTGAACGATAAATTATTTTCATCACTTTCTTTTCAGGAGTTAATTTGATAATACTAGTATCATTATTTATCGTTTTAATCATTAATTCTAAATCTATATTTGCTCCTTGCTTTCCGTACAAAACCTTATCTAATTCTTCGTTCAGATAAGCCATTTGAAACAATTCCGTTCCCAATCCTTTTATTGTTCCATTTTCAATTTTTACTGCATAAATCCAAAAAGTTGTATCATTCTTTTGTTTGTTGAAATAATACAGTCCTCTATATTTATTTACTATTCCCGAAAAAACAGTGTCGTTTGTTTTTTTGTTGATAATATAATTAATCCTTTCTTCTTTTTCAAACAATACTTTAAAATCAATTGTGTCATTATTATTTTTGACAGAAAACTCATCTCCCAATTGTAATGTCATATCTTTCCCTCGTTTAGGAAATGAACTTTCAAAAGTTGCTTTCATAGATAAATCTATTATCCCATTTTCGTCACAAGATGTTAGAACTACTGATACTAATAATATGATTAATATTTTTTTCATAGTTTTTCTGTTTTTATTAATGAATGGCAACAAAAATATACAAAGAATTATACCAGTTTGATTTTGAAAAGTCATTAAGAAAACAAAAATGCTTTTTCTTTTAATGACGCTGTGATTGATTTGCATCCCGCACGTGCGGGATGCAAATTATGAACAAGGAAATTAAAAGGAAAATGAATGCGTTATATAGCGACTTTTCATGGTCAAATTGGTATTACTCCTTATTATTCTTAACTTTTTCTTTTTGGTGGTCACTTTGTACTTGTTCATCTCTATATCTACAGCAGTCATGAACAGAATTATATTGCTCCTCTGTTGCTTTTATTTCTTTGGTATCATGACCAACAGCTGCTAAGCTTTTAGAAATGGTTTTTAAGTTTGTTTTACGCTCATCATAGATTAACTTTAACTCATGCGTTTCTATAGTCCAAACTGCAGATTTTACTCCTTTGGTGCGTATGGCTGCTTTTTCTATGCGTTCTTTGCACATTCCACATACGCCATCTACTTCCATAGAAGCTCTTGCATTTTTATCTTGTGCAAAAGTCATTGTTGTAAAAAGAACGGTGCAAATCAATAGTATTTTTTTCATCTTATTATTTTTAAATTTTAATTGCAAGGTAATAAATTTTAATTTTTTCATTAATCCACTAATTCAAATTGTATCGCAATCCTACGTAGTACATTGCGCCAAAAATTGGACCATAAACAAAATTGCTATCAAAGTTTGAACCAAAAGGGTCATTTGCTCCAATTATAGGATCTGGTTGTCGTAGGTTAGTTACATTCTCACCTCCAACATAAATTTCAAAATTTGGAGAAAAAACTTTAGTTACCTGTAAGTTTAAAGTGGCAACGGTTGGAGAAAATTCGCTTAATTGAAAAGCTGGTGGACTTAAATCTGTACTCGGAAAACGTTGCTTACTTAACCAATTGTAAGTAGCGTCAAACTTCCATTGGCTGCCGTTGTCTTTTGGTTTGGTTGTGTAACCAGCATTAGCGAATATCCTATGTTTTGGAATGAGTGGCTTATCAAATCTACCTGAATTGTAATCCGTTTGAATATCATAATACTTATATGCCATTCTCAAATCTAGTCTTTCTAAAAGAGAATAATTCAATTCAAATTGAAAACTATTGGCAAAGCTTTCTCCTTCCAAATTGTAAAAATTAATTTCGAATGGATTTTCCCAATCCACTACAACTTGGTTTTGAAAATCAGTCCGGTAAAAATCGATTGTTATATCTGCTTTACGTCCAAATAAATTGAAACCTTGTAGAAAACTCACCCCATAATTCCATGCTATTTCTGGATCTAAACCATAGATATCTCCACCAGAACCAAGGATGTTAATTTGACGAGAACTAGCAAACATATTTTGATTTTCAGCAAAAATATTGGCACTTCTTATTCCTCTTCCTACAGATGCTCTCAACGCAGATTTTGCCCATGGCGTATAACGAGCATGCAATCTAGGTGTAAGAAAAACACCAAATTTATTGTGGTAGTCAACTCTTACTCCAGCAGTCATAGAAAACTTGTCTAAATTATCAAAGGCGTATTCAAAAAAACCTCCTACTGAATTTTCAGTACGCTCATAATCTTCTGTGTTCACTACCTCATCATAATGATCATAGGTAAAACTTAATCCCGTTTTTATTTTGTGTCTAGAATCTGAAATAATACTATTGTAAATCAAATTACTATAAAAACTATTGTGCTTAATATCGTAAATATTAAGGCCAAAGTAAGAGTCTTGTCGGTGATGACTAAATGCGGTCTGAAATCCAAGACTCTGGTAGGGAATTGCTGTATTTACAATTCCTAGTTTGGTATTGACTTCAAAACGTTCAGTTTCTATTTGGTTTCCCCATGCATCAATTTCATTTATAGGACCTGGATTGTTATGATTATAGTTATCCGGATTAAAGTCTACTTGACCAGCTTGTTTTTCATCATTTAGGTATCTCAAGTTGATAAAGCTAACCAGGCCTTTTTCTGGATTGGTATACTGCCAACGATTCATTACGTTCACTTGATTATAGAGCGGCATATCTAAAAAACCATCGTTATTTACATCGTGTTTTTGTTGATGCGTATTGCCATGCAGATACAAACCTGTACTCCATTTATCAGTTACTTTTTTGTTGATATGTGTATTTAATTCAAATCTTTCGTTAGAAGCTGCATAAAGATTTACAAAGAGCTTATCATCTGTACTAGGCTTTACCATTTCTGCATTAATTTGTCCTGCAATGCTTTCAAAACCATTAACAACGCTTCCAGTTCCTTTGGTTATTTGAATACTTTCTACCCATGTGCCTGGAATAAAGCTCAATCCATAAGCTTGAGATGCTCCCCTAATAGCGGGAATATTTTCTGTAGTAATTAAAATATAAGGTGAATTTAAACCCAGCATTTTAATTTGCCTTGTACCCGAAACTGCATCAGCAAAGTTAACATCTATGGAAGGGTTGGTTTCAAAACTCTCCGAAAGGTTACAACAAGCAGCTTTTAGCAATTCATCACTGGTTACAAAGACGGTGTTGGTAGGACTTAAGTATGATTTGACGGTAGTTTGCTGCCTAGATTTTACCACAATATCATCTAAGTTTTCACTGTATTCCAAAATGTGTTTTACAAATTTATTTTTATTAAGTGTTAGGGTGTCAGTTTTAAAGCCTACATAACTAATAACAAGCTTGTTAAAAGAAAATTTGTATGGCATTTTAAATGTTCCATCTTCGGCGGTAGTTGTCCCTACTGTAGAATCTAGCCAATACACATTTGCACCGACCAAAGGCATCTCTTTGCCTCCGTTTATTTCGAAGACTACTCCCTTCAACTCTTCTTGGGAAAAAGAAAAGAATGAGCTTAATAATAATATTAAAATATATAGTCTTTTCATTGATGTTTTTTTGAAAACAAAGTGGACTAGTAAGAGATAAATCTATTCTGAAAAACTTTTTTTAATGTTATAATTTTTTAAAATTGAAATTTAATTTCAATAATTAGCATGAAAGTAAATTAAACGTATGTGATAACAATTTAAAGAGTTACTTAGTAAACTTTGTTTTATTTGATTTAAAAAAATTAGAAATAATTAGTATTCAGACTAGAGTTTGAATACTGATTTCAAAAAAAATCAAAACATCAAATTAGAAAAACTTCGTCTAGTAGTTGAATGTCCCTAACAAATCTAGAAGAATGACAAAATTGATTAGGAATTGCTTGATTGGAGACAATATGAGAAAAATCGGTGTTTACATATAGGTATGCATCTACTGTTTTATGATGTAAAGGTTCAAAATCATCAAAAACTTTTATGATGATATCGCTTTGGCTTTCAATAAATTCTACCTCATCTTTACAGCAATTATGTTCTGTGTCATTGCTTTCATTAGAATTATCATCATGACCTTTGCATTTTTTTGCGGTAAAAAATGCAGCGTCTACCAGTTTGTCTCCACAAAAGTGTTTTTCAACGGATAATGATAAAGTTGAAAACAATACCAAAACCGATAAAACAGTTGTAAATGTGCTATGTAGAAATTTAATTTTCAAGCTGTAAATATACGAAATAAAAAATGCTTTGAAATTTGAGGTTAACATTGTTTAAGTAAAAATAATTTTACGAAAAATGATATCAGAATTTCTATTTATTTAGAACCGAAAACGCTCCAATCTAATTTTAAAGAGAATATATTAGAATACAAGCCTACACTTTGGTCGCCAATATCTGTAAAAGCATAATCTATTTGGATGCCCTTATACCGGAATCCTACTCCAAAATTGGGTTGAAAACCTACTTGCGTACCACCTCCAAGTTGATTTACCTCTTGAAAGTTCCCTACTCCACCACGTAAAAAGACCATATTTACATAGCCTGCTTCAAAGCCGAATGCTGGTGTGGCACTGAAGCTTTCTGTAGAAATCAAGTCGTTGGTTTGGGCAAAACGCACGTCCATATTTACGGCGGTAGTTAAATTAAAATCTTCTTTAATAATAAAAGTTCTTGCTGCACCCAATTGCAATTTTGGAATTGTAATTTCGGTAGTTTCAGGAAGATCTTGATTTTGTCCGTCTATTGCACCTTGTATAGTTTCAAACTCTGATTCATTGATGTTCCAGGTATTGTAGGTTGTAGTTACATCTCTTGCCATAGCTCCAAACTTCCAATTGCCTTTGTGGTATTGTACTCCAGCATCAAACCCAAAGCCCCAGGCATCTGCAAATTGACCAATTACTCGCCGAATCACTTTTGCATTTGCTCCAAAACTTAAGCCATCAATTCCAGTTTTTCTTGCATAAGACAAAGCAAAAGCATAATCTGCTGTTGAAAATAAACTGATTCTATTGTAATCTATGTTTCCTTGGTCGTCTATTAATTGAGTGGTATTCAAAATATCATCTACCCCAAAACGAATCATACTAATACCAACTGCACTTTTTTCGTCTATTGGCATAGCTCCTCCAATATAGTTGTAGGTGGCAATATTTGCGAAGTAATTTGCATGCATTGCTGCCATTTGATTGTCCTTTAAATGTACTAAACCAGCTGGGTTCCAGTATACAGAATTCACATCGCTAGATGTTGCGGTTACTGCATTTGCCATACCAAAAGCTGCGGCATCTACCCCAATATTTAAAAATTCATTAGAATATTTCCTTAGGCTTTGAGCAGAAAGGATTATCGTAAACAGGGAAAATAGGATGAGGAATTTTAACTTCAAATTTTTAAATTTTGACAAATATCTTATTTAATTTCTAATAATATAAACTTTATTTGTATTCCCTTATTGTTTCAAACAAAATAAATTTTGAAAAAACATATTCCAAACTTAATAACTGCGCTCAATTTACTCTCTGGTATAGTAGCAACTATTATGGCTGTAGAAGGTAGATATAAAGAAGCAGCAATTTTTGTAGCACTCGGTATTTTCTTCGATTTTTTTGATGGCTTAGCTGCTCGTTTACTAAAAGTTGCAAGTCCTTTAGGTATTCAATTGGATTCCCTAGCAGATATGGTCACCAGTGGTTTAGTACCTGGAATTGTGATGTTTAAGTTGATAGATGCATCGCTAACTCAAGGCGCAGGCGAATTTTTTATTTCTTCTGAAACGCATTATTTGGCATACATAGGTTTTGTAGTTACTCTTGCTTCTGGATATCGTTTGGCGAAATTCAATATAGATGAACGCCAGACCTCATCGTTCATTGGCTTACCCACTCCAGCAAATACTTTATTGATTTTAAGCTTCCCTTTAATACCAATTTATCAGCCTGAACATTTTCTAGCGCCTGCGGCTGTATCTCCCATTTTTTTAATTGCCATTTCGATCATCAGTGCTTATTTATTGAATTCTAATTTTCATTTGTTTGCGTTGAAATTCAAAAATCTTCAATTCAAAGAAAATGCTTTTCGCTACTTCTTGGTCTTTGGAAGCATTTTACTGCTTGTTTTCTTTAAATTCGCTGGAATCCCTTTTATCATCTTATTCTACATCATCCTTTCCATCATTAAAGAGGCTCAAGAAAAGAACTGATTGTAAACTGTTTATCACCAAATTGTTAAATTTCACGATTACTAGTCTATAAATCCGATAGACTAAAAATAATATCTATATTTGCCACATCATAAATTCAATTAAATGAACAAAAACTTACAAGTTGCCATTCAGGCTGCAATTGAAGCTGGAGAAGCTATTATGGAAATCTATCAAAAAGATTTTGGAGTAGAGTATAAAGCAGATGATTCTCCATTAACGGAAGCTGACCAGAAAGCAAATAAAGTAATTATGGAATATTTAGACAAAACTGAATATCCTATTATTAGTGAAGAAAACAAACAAACCGATTATACAGAACGCAAACAATGGAGATCTTGTTGGATTGTTGACCCATTAGATGGCACAAAAGAATTCATTAAAAAAAATGGTGAATTTACGGTGAATATTGCTTTGGTACATGAGCAAAAAACAAGCTTAGGAGTGATTTATGTTCCTGCAACTAAAGTTTTGTATTACGCAGATGCTTCGGAAGAATTAGCTGAAAAAGTGCAATTGGATAAGCCTGTATATAATTTAGATTTTATTCATAAAAACAAAAAAGCTATTCAACCTAAAGAAGATGTGGATAGCTTGCGTATTGTTGGGAGTCGATCTCACATGAATGAAGACACCACTCAATTTATAAACAATCAAAAAACTAACAAAAAAATTGAAGTAGTTTCCAAAGGAAGCTCGCTTAAGTTTTGCTTGGTAGCTGATGGCGATGCGGACATTTATCCTCGCTTTGCTCCTACCATGGAATGGGATACAGCAGCTGGACAAGCCATCTGCAAAGCTGTTGGATTGCAGGTTATAGACCAAAAAACAGGAGAAGAAATGCTGTACAACAGAGAGAATTTGTTGAATAATTACTTTATGGTAAGCAACCAAAAATAATAGATTATGAGTAATAATATTGTTTTTCATGATTATGATGTGGTTCGAGAAGACCGCAACAAAAATTATAAACATCCATCTTTTGTATTGTGGTTTACTGGTCTTTCAGGTTCAGGAAAATCAACGATTGCCAACCAGGTAGAAAAGTCACTTTTTGAAAATGGAAAAAAATGTTATTCCTTAGATGGAGATAATATTCGTACGGGTTTAAATCATGGCTTAAGTTTTACCAAAGAAGACCGAAAAGAGAATTTACGTAGAATAGCAGAAGTTGCTAAGCTTTTTGTAGATGCAGGAAACATCTGTATTGCTGCTTTTGTTTCTCCTTTAATTGAAGACAGGAAACAAGTTGAAGACATTATTGGAGCTACAGATTTTTACGAAATTTTTGTGGATACTCCTCTTGAAGAATGTGAAAAACGAGATGTAAAAGGTTTGTACAAAAAAGCCAGAGCTGGAGAAATTAAAAATTTTACTGGCATTTCTGCTCCTTATGAAGCACCAGAAAAACCAGCACTACACATCCAAACTAAAAATAAAAGTATAACCGAGTCAGTTCAAGAAGTCTTGAACTTTTTAAACACTAAATTGTAATAATTATGAGTCAGTATTATTTAAATTACTTAGACGAGTTAGAATCAGAAGCCATCTACATCTTAAGAGAGGTTTGGGCTCAATTTCAAAATCCTGTGATTTTATTTTCAGGAGGAAAAGATTCTATTTTGATCACGCATTTGGCTAGAAAAGCTTTTTACCCTTCTAAAATTCCATTTTCTTTAATGCACGTGGATACTGGACATAACTTCCCAGAAACCATAGAATTTAGAGATCACTTGGCTAAAGAACTTGGAGTAAAACTTATTGTTGGATCTGTACAAAAATCAATCGATACTGGTCGTGTTGCAGAAGAAAAAGGTAAGAATGCTACCAGAAATGCCTTGCAAATTACTACTCTTTTAGATGCCATTGAAGAAAACAAAGTAGACTGTGCTATTGGTGGAGGTAGACGAGATGAAGAAAAAGCAAGAGCAAAAGAACGTTTCTTTTCGCATCGAGATGAGTTTGGGCAATGGGACCCAAAAAATCAACGTCCTGAATTATGGAATTTACTAAATGGTAAATATTTTGAAGGAGAACATTTCCGTGCTTTCCCAATTAGTAACTGGACAGAAATGGATGTTTGGAATTACTTAACCAGAGAGAAAATTGAAATTCCATCACTTTATCTTGCTCATCAGCGCGAAGTAGTTTGGCGTAATGATTCTTGGATTCCTAATTCTGAATACTTAAAATTGGAACCAAAAGAAGAAATTGTAACCAAAAAAATTAGATTCAGAACCTTAGGAGATATTACCATCACCGGTGGAATTGAATCTGATGCAGATACCATGGAGAAAATTGTTGAAGAAGTTTCTACCATGAGACAAACCGAAAGAGGAAATAGAACAGACGACAAACGTTCTGAAACGGCTATGGAAGACCGTAAAAAAGAAGGTTACTTCTAGGCCTCCAAACCCAAGGCTAAAAATTTAAATTACAATACAAAATCTGAATTTCATTATGCAAATCGATAAAAATCAATTATTAAGATTCACCACTGCTGGAAGTGTAGACGACGGAAAGAGTACCCTTATTGGAAGATTACTTTATGATTCCAAATCTATTTTTGAAGACCAAATTTCTGCAGTAGAAAACACCAGTAAACAAAAAGGAATAGAAGGAGTAGATTTAGCCTTATTTACAGACGGCTTAAAAGATGAACGCGAACAAGGCATCACCATAGATGTGGCTTACCGTTACTTTACTACACCTAGACGTAAATTTATTATAGCAGATACGCCTGGTCATGTACAGTATACCAGAAACATGGTAACGGGTGCATCTACCGCAAACGCTGCTATTTTGTTAATCGATGCCAGAAATGGTGTAATCGAGCAAACTAAGCGTCACGCTTATATTGCTTCTTTATTGCAAATACCTCACGTAATTGTATGCATCAACAAAATGGACTTAGTTGAATACAAAGAAGAAGCTTACAACAAAATCATTGCTCAATTTGAAGAATTTTCTTCAAAATTATACATGAAAGATGTGCGTTATGTTCCTATCAGTGCTTTAGATGGTGACAATGTTGTACACCGTTCAGAAAACATGGATTGGTATCCAGGCTCTCCATTATTGTATTTACTAGAGACGCTACACATTAGTAGTGACATCAATAAAATTGATGCTCGTTTTCCTGTGCAAACGGTATTGAGACCACAACGAGATGAATTTAGAGACTACCGTGGTTATGCAGGTAGAATAGCAAGTGGTGTATACCGTGTTGGTGATGAAGTAGTTGTCTTGCCTTCTGGTTTTACTTCAAAAATACAAAGTATCAATTCTGGCGATAAAAAAGTTGAAGAAGCTTTTGCTCCTATGTCTATTTCTATGACTTTAGAAGATGATATCGATATCGGTCGTGGGGATATGATTTTACGTAAAAACAATCGACCAGAACCTAGTCAAGAATTTGATGTAATGATGTGTTGGTTGAACGATGCTCCTGCTCAAGAACGTGCAAAATATACCATCATGCATACCAGCAACGAGCAAAAAGCCATGATTAAAGAAGTGGTTTATAAAGTAGATGTAAACAGCTACAACAGAATTACGGAAGATAAGACCTTAACTAGAAATGATATTTTTAGAGCTAAAATCCGCACAACAAAACCATTGATGATAGATGCATACAAATCCAATAGAAATACGGGTAGCATTATTTTAATCAATGATCAGACTAAAGAAACTGTTGCTGCTGGAATGATTATTTAAAATTTGAATTGTATAATATAGCAAAACTTCATCAGTGAATTCACTAATGAAGTTTTTGTGTTTTATAAAACTCATTTCAGTTTTAAGCAGATGAAATTCACCAAATAAAAACCAACTTGGTTACTGGTTTGGGCAACTTCTGTGATATTGGCTATGTTGAGGCTTTTGATGCTGAAATCGGCAACTTGTTCTTGAAAGTTTCCGTAGGTGTGATTATGCGTATGACTAGGTTGCTTTCTGCAATTTGTAATTGGCACGAATTGCAAATCCGCGCTAGTGGGTAACCAGCATCTTCATTTACATAAACCTAGCTGTTGCATACAAATCATCTCCAAAAACTTGCTTACTCGGGACGGCACTCGTTGCAAACGAGCGCTAGGGGATTTCTTTGTAGTTATTTTTCTTAGTATTTTAAAGGACTTCTTTTAGTATGTCGAACTCTAAGGATTACAATTTCTTTTTCCTTTACCTGATAAGCTACTCTTAAATTATATTTTTCAAAGGCTCTGATATCTCCTTGATTGTTTTTACAGTATTTATCTAAAGGATAACGTGCTGGTGTTTTGGATAATGATTTGGTAATTCTTAATATTTCTGATTTTACTTTTTTAGCTGATTTTAAGGAGTCTTCTTTAATGTAGTTATAAAGTTTTTCTAAAGTTTTTTGAGCTGTTTTACTCCAAACAACTCTTAATTCTTCTACCATTCTTTAGCCATTTTTTCTACTTCTTCTTGTGTATAAAATTCGCCTCTCTCAACTTCGGCAATAGCCTGATCAATCTCTTTATTATACTGCTCAATAGTATCACTTTCTAAAGTTTCTTCTTCGCTGTAAGATGATGCCATAGCTTTTACAAGTTTTAAAAATCTATGATCTGCCTTGTTTTTGATATATTCTAATACACTTTGTCTTAAGTCTAATGCTTCCATAATTGCTCAAATTTATATTGTAAAACTACAAATTATCTTCCTAACTAAACGGATGAAAGTTGTTAATCGTCTCATGCAGACTTTCTAAATCGTCTTGGGTATCTTTCGGTAGGACTGATGTATTTATCTTGCGAAATTTAAATACCATAATAATTTAGACTCAGCGCCTTGATATGCAGTGTTTAAAAAAATCCACTCAACCCTGTCTCCGCCAAAGGACGGACAAGCTGTCTATGGTGGAAAACAGAGTGGTTGTATAATACTCTCAAATACTAATGGTATGGATGGCAAATCCTCACGAGCGGGCAAACAACATCTTCATTTAAATAAGCCAAACTGTTGCATTCAAATCATATCCAAAAGCTTGCTTACTCGGGACGGCACTCGTTGCAAACGAGCGCTAACGAGGGATTTTTCTCAAAATCTTTGGATCAAATCTAGCCTCATCGATAGATGCATACAAATCCAATAGAAATACGGGTAGCATTATTTTAATCAATGCTCAGACTAAAGAAACTGTTGCTGCTGGAATGATTATTTAATTACAGATCTTTAGCAAATAAGTCAACCTTAAAACTTCATCAGTGATTTCACTGGTGAAGTTTTTATTTTTTCTCTTCCTTTTAAAAATTCCAGTTCTATTAAAAAATTGCATTCTACTAACTTCCCTCCTAGTTTGTAGATTAGTTTAATTGCAGCTTCTGCTGTTCCTCCAGTAGCCAAAACATCATCATGAAGAACTACTCTGTCTCCTGGAGAAATTGCGTCTTGATGAATTTCCAATTGATCTGTTCCGTATTCTAAAGCATAGGACTCTTGGTAACATTTGTAAGGAAGTTTTCCTTTTTTTCGAATGGGTACAAATCCTGCATCAAGTCGTTCGGCCAGCAAGGTTGCTAGGAAAAATCCACGGGATTCAATGCCTATTACTTTGTCTATTTTTTGGTCTTTTAGATTTTCCGCCAAAGCATCTGCTGCTGCTTTCATAGCTTTACCATTTCCTAATAAGGGAGAAATATCTTTGTAAACGATTCCTTTTTTGGGAAAATCTTGAACATCTCTTATATACCTTTTGAAATCCATTTTATTTTGTTTTTTGTACTTTTTTTAATTCTAGTAAATTTAAAGGATTTATCCCTAAACCTTCTACATTTTTTTGTGTAAATCTGACCACTTCATCGTAATACAAGACCATAAACGGAGCTTCTTCTATTAGGATGGAATCCATTTTTTGGTATATTTTGGTTCGTTCTTGCGCTGCAGAAGTAGACAATGCCTTAGTATACAAACTATCAAAAACAGCATTTGAAAAATGAGTATAATTTGGCCCTTTGGGAGAAAAATTTGGGGTATAGAACAAACTCAAGTAGTTTTCTGCATCAGGATAGTCCGCTATCCAACTGCTTCTAAAAATAGGTAAATCTCCCGCCGAACGCTGTTGTAATAAGGTGGAGGGAGGCATGACATCAATTTGAACTTCAATACCCAATTGTTGTAGCTGTTTTTGTACAAATTCAACTAAATCTAAATAAGAAGCATTGGTAGCAAGTCTTATACTAGGATTTTGAATTCCAGTTTCTTCTTTAAATTCTTGTATGAGTTGCTTAGCCAAATTAGGTTGATAAGTATATTTTTCTTCTTCTGTAAAACCGGGTAGTCCTTTAGGAATAAAGCCATGTGTTCCTGCAACACCAATACTGTTCCGCAAATAGGCAATCATTTCTTTTCGGTTAATTCCGTAATTCAAAGCTTGTCTGAACTTCTTGGAGTGCAGAGCTTCATTTTGGTCTTCTTGGTAAATGCCTAAATATTCAGTATTCAAATAGGGTGACTTCTGCATTTTTAGTTTTGCTTGATAATCAGGATTTAGTTTGCCAGCAGGAGAAAGCAATTCATCTTTGTAAGACGCATCCAATCCACTCAAAAAGTCGAGATTACCTTGGGCAAATTGCATAAATTCACTTTGCTTATCTGGTAAAAAAGTAATGGCAACCGACTCTAAATAAGGTAATTGTTTTCCTTTTTCATCAATTTCAAAATACAACGGATTCTTTCTAAATACTAGCTTTTCATTTTCTATCCAGCGTTTCATATAGAATGGGCCGCTTCCTATAGGGGTACTTCTGAAATCAAGATCTTCCATCTCTATTGGCACTATGGAAGTATACTCCATAGAAAGCAAACTCAAGAAAGCTGGGAAAGGAGTATTTAATTCAAATTGAATATGCAAATCGTCAAGCACACGAATGTCTTTTACATTCTGCATGACCCAACTTCCAGGTGAAGCTACTTTTGGGTCAGTCAGTCGTTTTAAGCTATACAACACATCTTGTGCCTTAATTGAACGCGTAGAATCTGCTCCAAAAATGGAATGTTTGTGAAAATATACATCAGGTTGAAGTTGAAAAGTATACTGCAATCCATCCTCACTAATCTCCCAAGATTCAGCTGCATCAGGAATTACCTGAAGTTCTTCATTTAAAGAAACCAGCTTATTGTACAATTGATGACAAGCCCAAATATTTCGTTGATCTTTTGCAAAAGCAGGGTCTAAAGAGGTGATGTTGGCATGTTCGTTATAACGGAAAACACTTGTAGGTGGAATTTCTACTGCGGTTTCAGAACAGCTCCAAATTCCCAACAGGATAAAAAAAAGACAGCTAATGTGAATAAGTAATCTAGAGAGTTTCAATTTTAAAAAGCGAATTTAAATTTATAGTACCACAATTCTGCGAAGATAAGTAAGTTGAGAGCAAAAAAAAATATCCTTCTCAACCAGCTGAAAATAAACGATGTATGCCAAACCAAAAAGCAGCTTTTTGTATTCTAGGTTGTACATTAAATTTATCTGAAACTCAACAATAGCAAGAAGTTATAAACAGGACAAAGGCCAAGAAATGAATTTTAAACAAACCGCAGATTTTTATGCAATGAACTACTTTTAAGGTTCCTAAAAATGCAGATGAAGACTTTAGCTGGGGTTATTCCGAAAAGTCATTCTAGTCACTTATACACGAATACTTTTTAATTAAACAATTATAAAACAACAGCTTAAAAACGATAGTATTTTTTAGAACTAAAAAACATAATTCTTAGAGTAGACTCAAAGCTAGCTGAAAAAACAAATGCCAGAAGCTTATAGAATAGTAGACGAAATTGAAAGTCTTCCTGTTGAGACCGATGCGCTTTTGCAAGAAAAATCAACTAGTACAAAACCATACTTTTTAGAGGCAACACTACTCGTGAAGTTAGCAGTTTAGGCTTTGTAAAGTGATAATTTGAAGCTTTTGACTTGTTCTATTCTCCTTTCTTTGCGTTAAAAGTTTAAAGAGCTATACCTACGGGCAACATGCTTTGGTATAGAATTTTATTTCTTCTAATAAAACTTTTAACCTCTATACAAGTAGGAACTACTTTTACTTCTTCTTCTTTTAAAATATCCAAAACAGCTTTTACTACAATATTTACATAGCCATCTTCTTTTAGGTGATCACTAATTACCATTTTGGTAAGAAAGGTTTTGCGCTCTTGTTCTGCGAATTCTATTGTAATTAGCTCGTTATCTACAAGTGCTTCAAATTGTCTTAGAAATTCATTTTTTTTTATTTCGATTGTGTTTTCCATCATCTTCGTTCTTAAAATCATTAATCTTATGCAAATTTACAACGAAGTAAGTTGCTGAATTATTACGTTTGCAAACATTTATTAAATTATTATTAATAAGACTTAAGAACTTAGAATTGGTTTAATCTTATTAGCTGAATTTTATGAAAGCAGAAAACTCCATTTTACATGTGTATTTAATGCCTGGAATGGCAGCAAATCCTAGTATTTTTGAATACATTAAGTTACCAGTAGATGTATTTGAAGTACATTTACTAAGTTGGAAGATTCCACTTCAGGAAGAGACACTATCCGATTATGCTTTACGAATGTTGGAAGAAGTTCATCATGAAAATTTTGCTTTAGTTGGTGTTTCCTTTGGTGGTGTTGTGGTACAAGAGATGGCAAAGCTTAGAACACCCAAAAGACTGATTATTGTTTCTAGTGTAAAATCTAGTGAAGAGCTGCCTCCACATATGAGGTTTGCACAAAAAACTAAAGCTTATAAAGTATTGCCTTTAGGATTATTGAACTATATGCATCAAATAGAAAAACTACCTGTTGGTAATTTCATTAAGAAACGAATCCAGTTGTACAGGCAATATTTATCAGTAAGCGAAAAGGAGTATTTAGAATGGGCAGTAGAAAATATGGTATGTTGGAATCAAACTGAAATTCTTCCGGAAATAATTCATATACATGGAACAGCAGATCAAGTTTTTCCAGCCAAGTTAATTAAAGATTTTATACCTTTGAAGGATGGAACTCACATTATGATTTTGAACAAATATAAGTGGTTCAATAAACACCTTCCCAACTTATTATTAAATAAAAAACTAGCAGATTGATTATGAAAAAGAATGTTTTATTAGCATCAAACTTGGTATTTATGGGCTTATGTGCCTATTTACTAATTTCAGCATATTCTACTCAACCAGAACAAAAAGAAGAAAAAGTTGAACACATCATGAACAACAATAGTAAAAGTGTTGTTTATTCACTAACCTTACCAGAGAAGATGAATTTTGCAGGAGAAAATGTTCCTTTGGAAGATCCTGAAATTAGAGAGCGCTTAGACCGTGAACTGTTAGTCAATAATTACTGGCAATCCAACGCCTTATTGATGATTAAAAGAGCTCATAAATACTTCCCTATAATTGAACCTATTTTAAAGAAGAATGGAGTTCCAGACGATTTTAAATACTTGGCTTTAGCTGAAAGTGGATTCATGCAAGTAGTTTCTCCAGCGGGAGCCACTGGCTTTTGGCAAATAATGGAAGCTACGGGCAAAGAATACGGTCTAGAAATCAATAGCAATATAGATGAACGTTATCACATTGAAAAAGCAACCGAAGTAGCATCTCAATATTTTTTGAATTCGAAAAAACGTTTTGGAAACTGGACACTTTCTGCTGCTGCTTATAATGCTGGAAATACAGGTGTTAATCGTCAATTGGAAAGACAAGAAGCAACTGATTATTATGATTTGCTGTTAGTTGAAGAAACCTCTAGATATGTTTTTAGAATCTTAGCTTTAAAAGAAATTATTGGAAATTACAAAGACTACGGTTTTATAATTGAAGAAAAAGACATGTACAAATTAGCTCCAGTAACTAATGTAGAAATAGACACTTCAGTAAGTAATTTAGCAAGTTTGGCTAGAGGTTATGGCATTAGCTACAAAACGCTTAAACGTTACAATCCTTGGTTAAGAGATAAAAACCTGGAAAACTATTCTGGTAGATTGTACGAAATTCAAATTCCAGATTCTACAGCCTATATTTTTAGATCTAAAAAAAGTCAAAAATAGTGAATGTGGTTTTTTTTTAAGCTAGATATTAGCCATTTCAATCTAATATATTTTTGAAAAGTAGTTTTACAAGCAGAATTTTAGTTGGCATTAGTATGAAAAAGCAGATCCTAATCTTATTGGTAAGCTTTTGCGCTCTTGGATTTTCTCAGGATTACCAATCGATTTACCCAAGTTTTATTGGAATGAATCTGAATGAAATTGAAACCAATTCTGAATGGGGAATCTTACAAAAAGCAACTGGAGATTTAACTAAAAATGGATTAGATGATTATGCCATTGTCATTGAATCTAATGACAGTATTCCTGAAAAAAGATGTCTTAATTGTAAACTACGAAAAGCAAAACCCAGAATTATCTTAATTCTACTAGAGCATAACGGTGAACATAAAGTAACTATTCAAAACAATAAATTTATTGCACGTGGGGACGAAGGAGGAATGGCGCCCTATATTGAACCTGAACTGAGTATCAATGAAGGTTTATTGACTATTTACTATCAATATACTCGCTCAAATCAGTCCTACTTTTTTGAATACAATAATAACCAAATGAACATAGTGAAAGCGGAAAGCATGTTAGTACATTCTGCTACAGGTGATTACAATCTGAATGTATATGATTTTATAAATGGAAAACTGACTACAAAGACTGGAAACATCTCGGAAGATGAATTCAATACTGAAGTTATACCTATTGTGAATAAGTCAAAAACACTTTCAGAATTTAAAGAAATGTATGAGTGGCAGATTACTCAATATAAACACCTGTAGAAATAATAACAAAAAAATCCCACCAATGTGGGATTTTAAATTTTATAATAAGTAACAAAATTTAGTTCTTAAAAAACTATATTTTCTTCATTTGTTGCTTCATCATTCTAATTTGGTCTTTCAGCATTCCTTGAGAATCTAAGTCTTTGGCTTCTTTCAATAGTTTTTGCGCTTCTCTTTTTCTTCGTTTGGTCATAGAAATACCTGCCAAATTCAGTTTAGCCATAGCAATATCTTGTTTCATAGACAAACCAAGTTGAATTGCTTTCTTAAAGTGCTTCTCAGATTGATTCATGTTGGTTTGCGCAGTCATCAAACCATGCAAGTAGTAATAATAACCTTGTTGTTTCTGAGTTAAATTAGCTTCAATGCTACTGATTTTACCTAACCAACGCTTTGCTCCATCAAAGTCTTGTTTTCTTAATTTCCAGAATGCAAGAAGGATCATTTCGTTTTTGAAGTACAATAGAACGAAAATACTAGACAGGAAAACCAAAGCTATTCCATTACCGATATGATTTCCTATAAATTGATAAATTGCAAAAGCTAAGATTAAAGCTGTTAAAACTAACTTGATATTTTTATTAAACATGTATTTTTATTTGAGAAGGCAAATTTACATAAACTAGAAGAAAAATCCTGTATTTTTTTTGTTGCAGTACAAAAAAGTTATCGTATATTTGCACGCAATTAAAAAAAGAAATACAACGTACTAAATATAACTTGTAATGAAAAGAACCTTTCAACCTTCAAAAAGAAAAAGAAAAAACAAACACGGCTTTAGAGACCG
>Ga0307981_1001237_pt1 | contig 23533 bp, 12 predicted proteins | sample OrgLakmetagen987_FD_201849 | JGI IMG/M metagenome (GOLD analysis project Ga0307981, IMG submission 201849) | Saline water microbial communities from Organic Lake, Antarctica - #987 | ecosystem: Environmental > Aquatic > Non-marine Saline and Alkaline > Saline | place: Antarctica: Organic Lake... | reverse complement strand
TCCCAATAAAGAATATTTTCGAATTGATGTTTATGGCGGTGGACCAGACGAGATCGAAATAAGGAGGGCCTTCCATGGGAGACTGCAGCCGCCGAAGATTCTGTCAGATAGCGAAAATGCAAGTGTGGCTGGAGGTGAAAGCGAAGAATTGGAAGTTGTAACCAGTGATCTTGGCCAAGACATACTCATGACGTCACGATCAATACGTAGTGAATTACTCAGATTGACAAAGAGCGGCGATGAAGTAATGTCTGAATATTATAGCAACGCAAAGAACTATATCAATGCTGGCTTTGAGGTGGTTGTTGCTGTTGAGGATGAATCTGTATCACCTTCTGAAGACATTATCATAGAACGAAGAGAACTTGTGGATGACAATCCAGAGGCAGGAGTGACAGACAATGAGAACTCGTCAAAGAAAATTAATCCGATCTCCATCCTCAGTGATGTTTCTGGGAAGTCAATCAGTACTGGAATTGCAACGACCAAGGCAGTCAAGAGTTTAGCTGATTCGGCACTTAAAGCTGGTCTTGCAATGACCTTCACACAAGATGAGCTGGGCGATAGTAATCATGGTGACATTCAGTCACAACCGTCTTATCGATTTGACCCCCCTAAAACAATTTATGAATTGAGAAGAACGCCATTGCCAGCTCGTTTCCTTGGAGTGAAAGATCATGCAATGCTTCGTGAAATGAAGTATAAGATTTTTATGAATCCTTCCATCACAGAAGTACTTTGTACGACAACAGCTGAAGCTTTAGCAATGGGAAAGTTTGTTATTATTCCCAAGCATATCTCGAATGAATTCTTTTTTCAGTTTCCAAATTGTCTTGCGTATGAGACGTTGAGGGAGTGCGTCGAGATGATCCAATGGGCCCTCGACAACGAGCCATCACCCTTGATGGAAGAAGAAGCGCACATTTTTACGTGGGATGCAGCAACTGATCGAATGATTGAGGCCTCAATCGTGACAAAGAGGGAAGCCAGAGATAGAAATATTGGTGGCTTCGATAAGGCAGATTCCAGAATGGCGTGGATCCATTCCCAGGGAGGCAAAAAGAGTAATTTCATCAAGACGACATTTTTCGGCCAGGCTGTTGACAAAGATGGTACACAGAAAGAGGAAATAGCCCTATCGGAAGCTTAATACAAATGGTTCTGCATACTTGGATGCTGATTCGATTCATCAAGCTTGGTATACTAAACGTAGCAAAGAAACTAGTGCATTAATTGTTGGTTGTTTCCCTTCTCTACATGACACCAGTTGTAGTCTAAAAGCTTCAATCTTCTTCAAACAAGTACAAAATACTTGTTGATGAAAACTCCGAGATCGGCCGGTTCAAATCTGTCATACTTCAATCAACAAACAACCGAAGCACTATTCTGGTGTGTATAACCTGATTTCCATAGGTGAGAGACGGAAGGAATAGATACTGTTGTGGCAACATCTAAAGCCAGAATTCGAAATTGAAATCTGGAGGTTTTTAGAAAAAAATGATAAAATTTAAATCACGCCGTCGTGATCGCAAGAAAAAAACAAAGAAACTCGTCACACTGTCACAACGCTGAGCGCTTTTTTTATTTTTCGTTGTAAACATTGCGATTGAAGATAAAAGTGGAACTTCTCGATGGTGTTAACGACGCGACATCGTTGGTGCATTGAACGCGTCAAGCATTGTTTTCAAGATCAAGATGCTGATGATTCGAGTATACATGGCTTTATTCGAAAGCCTCAAGTCTTCAATAAATTCAATGCTTTGTTTGCTGGTGAAGGCAAGAACGTCATCTTTGTTCATTATCAACCGCAGAAGCAGAATGACCTATTAGAGGTAAGGCAATGGTTGGTTATGAATACCTTTTGACAAATTATTCTCTCTTTTAATATTTTGAATTGTCATCTCATTATTCCCTTCTCTTTATTCGTAAATAGGGAAAGTACAAGAAGGGACTAAAGCCAGAATTCCTTGTGAGCTACGGAGATTCTGTGCCCTTCACGGCCAAGGTAAGAATACGTGTACGAATGGCAGTAATGCGACTCAGCTAATATATGGTTATTTCTAACCATTTTTTCTTTAAAAGTGTTGCTATTTTGTAAGAAGTGGTGATTTTGTGGATCCTAGCGCTGACAATGACACGTCTCTCCTTTACGGTGAAATTGCAGCTTCTCCTCTAAAGACAATTGAGGCCATGTTGTCCTCACAGTACGCTCCGTTATTTTTAATGTCGAACGAGTGGGGACATACAAACAAGGAGCAAAAGACTGAATTCAATTCTGAAATGAATCAATTTGCTAAGGATGTTGGGGCTGCTCTGGAAAGCCTTTCTTGCGGACTTGATCTCAAAGGATTCGATCAACCTTTATTTGATTGTACAAACGTTCAACAACTGGAAACGGATCCAAAACTGGTACCAAATATGGAGAAACTTCTTATAGAATGGTGTCAAACCATCGAGAGCTACTTATCAGCACCATCTCATAATGTTCAAAATTCTTCCCAAAAAGATAAGCTTGACAAAGAACCAGCAGATGTAGGTCCAAAGGGCGAGCTCGATTTCTGGAGGACGAAGATGCAACGATTAAATTCGATAACTGAGCACTTTCAGAGCGAACAATGCCAGCAATTGGTTCAATTTCTATCAAATGCGTGGAAAAGGTCGGGGGATCGACATGGGACAAAAATTCCTGATCTCTTGAGAAAGTGGAAGCAAATTGATGTTTCAGTCACTGAAGCTTCGAATGAGTCGAAAGATAACATTAAATACCTTTCATCTTTGCAGCGTTTTGTGGGCCCTCTATACAATGGAACTGTCCAAGGAATGACTGATGCTATTCCTGCCTTGATAAACTCTGTGAAGGTGAGTGCATGAATGCGAATCCTCTCTCTACACTGACCAATCTCTCACAATGTTTCTTTGCTTACGCTGCACTAGATGATTCATACAATTGCACGCTTCTACAACACCACAGGCACATTGACAAGAATATTCTCCAAAATTACTGATCAAATGATTGCTAACTGCATTTACAATATCTCAACCGGCGAGAATGACAAGAGCACAATGTGGAAAACGGATGTGGAAGATACAATTCGTCAATTGGAAGAGTGCTTGAAGCTTAACAATGTATATCAGGAGCAGCATCGCATCACAAAAAAGAAGCTCGTTCAGATTCAAGGTGGAAAGCAGTTTGAATGCAACGAGATGCAAATATTTGGCAAGATTGATCTCTTTTGTCGACGGGTAGTGAAGCTCATTGATTTATTCACGACCATTAATCAATTCCAGACACTCTCGATAAACATGTTGGAAGGTATGGAGCCTTTGATTGACAGGTTCTTCGAGATTCAGTCTGAATTCCGCTCCAGAAATCATGATCTACTTGACTACCATAACAATAAGTTTGATAGAGACTACGTGGAGTTCAATGTTCACATCACCGACCTTGAAGGCAGGTTGCAGCACTTTGTGAACAGTTCATTTGAGAGCACAGCATCCATTAGCCATTCACTGAATCTTTTGAAACGATTCCGTGCCATTTTACATCGAGACACACTCAAAGCAGATCTTGATTCTAAAATGAGCATTATTTTTCAAAACTATGGAACCGAGCTTGAGCAGATTCAGCAGCTCTACGAGAAGCAAAAGCACGATCCTCCTATTTCAAGGAATCTACCTCCTGTTGCCGGGAATATTGCTTGGTCCCGTCATCTCTTGAACAGAATTGAAGAGCCGATGAAACAGTTTGAGACGCACCAAGGTGTCATGGGGACGAAGGATGCAAAGCGCATCATCAAAATGTACAATAAGGTTGCACGAACCCTTATTGCATTTGAATTCCTTTGGTACAAAGCATGGATCCAGTCCATCGACCAAGCTAATGTTGGACTACAAGCAACTCTAATTATCCGTCATCCTGACGATGGGAAGCTTTATGTAAACTTTGACCAGGAAATCTTGCAACTGATTCGCGAAGCAAAATGTTTAGATCGCATGGGTATTGATATCCCTGAAGGAGCTAAGATTGCACTCTTTCAAGAGGACAAGTTCAAAAGGTGCTATGCAGAATTGCACTGGATACTAACAGAATACGACAGTATTGTGGCTGACATTATTCCAGTGACTGCCATGATCCTTGTAAGTTTACTTTCATATTGGACTGTATTGCCTCATGAGTGTCCTTTCCCACTCACTTTGTATCTAATACTTCGATCCTTGATAGCGCCCACATTGTAATGATATTGAGTACATGATGCAGCCTGGAATGGTAACTTTGACGTGGACTTCGATGAATATTGACAGTTATATCACTCAAGTTCGTAGGGGTATGGAGCAACTTCGAGAACTTGTTTCTAGCATCAATGACATTATTGAAAATCGGATTGAAAAGAACCTGCGCAAAGTGTCCAGAATCCTTTTGGTTGATCTTCCTGACGACTCCTCGTTTACAGTATCTGATTTTGTCCAAATGCAACAACACTTTATTTCCTCCAAGGCATCTATTTTGCAGGGTAAAAACAAGGAGATTGAAAATGCTGTTGAAGACTTAATTTTAAAAATTCATGCAAAGGATTTTGAAATGCTTCAGGAACAGGTTTCAGAAAGCGATGCTGACAAGCTACGTGATCACTACAATCATTACATGTATCAAGCTCTCTTGCACTCGGCAAAGAGTTCTATGAATGCTCTGAAGAAACGCATCGGATCTCGCGGTGGAACGAATATTCTCAGCAGTTCCAAGCCTTTCTTTAATGTTGATGTGCAGTTGATGCCACCAAAGGTATCTCTTTCACCAGCATTGGATGATATTCAGACCTGTATCAACTCTACTGCGAAGGCTGTTCTCACATGTTATAGGTCAGTCCTTGAGTGGGGAGATTGTAACCAGTCATTCTTTGAAAGGATCACCAAAGATATTGAACTGGTTCGTGTGGCATTACTTCTTACTGGCTGCGTTCAGGGGATTCGGAAGACTGTTGCGGACTATTTGGGAACATTTACCAAGGTAAGAAAAGTATCAATGTAATGCATGTCCGTGATTTTAATGATAGCTGTCTCACAATGATTGGTTATGCACAGTATAATTGGTTATGGAAGTCTGACAAGGATGCCGAATACAAGAAATTCGCTATAGGAAGCCCATCTCTGGATGATTATGAAGCCCAACTTCAACGGTTTGGATCCATTCAAAAGGAGATTGATAGTGTCAGTTCTATTCACATAATTGGAGCATTGTCACTTAATACGAAACATCTGAAGTTGCATCTGGGAAGAGAATGTGACGACTGGAAGTTTACGGTAAGTAAGCGCCGCTGATTACATCCCAGCACGCATTGACCGTGCCACAACTGTTAACCCACAATATTTCTGTCCACTCGCAGTATTCCAAGAATCTTCATTTTCAAGCCAAGAAAGAACTTGAGCGTATTACTGAGTACACGAGAATGAAGGCGGGTAGGCTGACTAGAAAAGTTGAAGATCTTGACTCTCTTCGCTTCATGATGGACTTATTGATGGAAATTCGTGAAATGGAGACATCTATTGAGATGGAAATTATACCAGTGATGGAAATGTATGAGATGCTTGAGCACAACCTCCCATCGGATTTCATGGACGAGGAGGAAATTGACAAGAAGACTGTTCTAACGTCGAATTGGAAAAAGCTAGTCAAGCTCTCACAAAGTCGCAATGACGAGTTATCTCGCACCCAGCTCGGATTCAAAAGTGCTTTGATTGAAGACGTTACGGTATTTAGTTTGGACATACAACAGGTAAGTAGTCTCCACTATTACTTTTCTGATTATTGATCTAGTTCGAAATCGTCTCACACTCTCTAATATATTGCCGTCGTAGTTTCGCACTGACTTTCAAAAGAATGGACCGTTAGTTCAAGGTATCCCCCCTATGGATGCTGTCGATCGCCTTTCTCGTTTCAAGGAAGAATTGAAGATCCGGGAGCGAAAGTTTGAATTATATAGGGGCGGAGAAGAAATATTCGCCTTTGAACACAAGGGATATCCAGAGCTTGAGAGAACGAAAAAGGATATTAAGATTGCATCGCAACTATTTGACCTATACGTTGATGTTATTCGCACAATAAATGATTGGAAATTAATGCCATGGGTATCTGTCGCAACTAGCATTGAAGAAATGAGTGATTTGATGGATTCCTATTCTGGTCGGTGCAAAAAGCTACCTAGTCGTCTGCGGGAATTTGACTCGTATTCTCAGTTGAAAAAGGAAATTGAAGAGTTCCAGATGGTCCTCCCGCTACTAGAAGAATTATCCAAAGATTCTATTAAAGCGAGGCATTGGGAGGAGATTATGAAAATTTGTGGCAAAGAGTTTGATGTTGTTGGTAATCTGGACTTCAAGTTAGAGTCCCTTATTGCAGCAAATCTTGTCCCGGTTAGAGAGGAGATTGAAGAGATCACCGATGGAGCCGATAAGCAACTCAAAATTGAGGAGCAGCTCAGAGAACTCAAGGCCCAGTGGGAGACACAAGAGTTTGCGTTCCAGGATTGGAAGGATAGAGACATCCGAGTATTAAAAGCTACTCCCCTAGTTATGGAAGAATTGGAAGATGCCCAGATGAATTTGCAGACCATGCTAACGATGCGACATGTAGCACCCTTTCGAGCAATGGCCCAAGAAATTCTTGGTTCCCTGTGTGAGACTTCAGACACCTTGGAACTTTGGATCAAGGTACAACTAATGTGGTGTGCGTTGGAGACTGTCTTCACTGGAGGTGATATTGCCAAACAGATGCCAAAGGAGGCAAAGAAGTTTGTCAAGGTAGATAAGAGCTGGGCCAAGATTATGATAAATGCTAGTGAATGCCGCATTGTTGTGGATTCTTGTGCTGATGAGCTGTTGCGAAGCTCATTGCCGACAATGTATAGCGAGCTTGAAAAATGCCAAAAGTCTTTAGAGGGATATCTAGAACAGAAACAGAACGCGTTTCCTCGTTTCTACTTTGTATCCAATGCCAAACTCCTCGTTATCTTGTCTCAGGGATCAGATCCTCTTGCAATGAATGAATACTATGAAAACGTATTTGACGCCATTCAATACGTCGAACACGACAAGAAAGATAAGACCATTATTTATAAGATTCATGGCAGCGGAGGGGAAGGTCACGAGATTATTCCGTTTGCAAAGCCAGTAAGGGCTGTTGGTAACATTGAAGATTGGCTCATGACACTCTTTCAGAATATGAGAGTGACCTTGAAAGACTTAGCAAGAGCATGTGCTGCTGGTATTGCTCATGTTCAAAACGATTTATCGTGCCTGAGACCATTGGTTGATAGAAATATTGCCCAGTTTGCCCTTCTTGGAGTACAAATGATGTGGACTTACGAAACACAGACTGCTCTCGAGCATTGCCAATTCCAAAAAAATGTAATGAAGGAGAACAGTCAAAAGCAATTGCAAGTTCTATCGGAAATGTCTAGCTGGTGCCTACAAGATTTGGGAACCAAAGTCAACCGCAAAAAGATAGAAACGCTGGTCACTATTCATGTCCACCAACGCGATATTGCTCAAGAACTGGCGCAATTGGTTCGTGCAAAGAAGGTGAAGGATGCCAACGATTTCGACTGGCTCAAACAGGCGAGGTTCTATTGGCGCCCAAACAATAGCGATGATGTAAATAAGAAGGGAGCCGCAGTTGTGTCCATCACAGACGTTGACTTCAATTACCAATACGAATATCTCGGTTCAAAAGAAAGGCTTGTAATCACGCCTCTCACAGACAAGTGTTATATTACGCTTGCGCAAGCTCTTGGAATGTTCTATGGAGGTGCACCAGCTGGGCCTGCAGGGACTGGCAAGGTAAGTGAGGTTTTATGATGATGTTATAATGAGTTTAATATATCATGCATGATATCAAAACAACTTCTTACGTTTCATGTTGTTTAAGACGGAGACGGTGAAGGACCTTGGCAATACATTGGGTATCTTTGTTGTTGTAACCAATTGTACAGATCAGATGAAATACACAGATTGCGCAAAAATATTTAAGGGATTGTGCCAAGGAGGCTTATGGGGGTGTTTTGATGAGTTCAACCGGATCACTCTCCCTGTACTTTCTGTGGTTGCTCAACAAGTTCTTGCTATTCAAAATGCGAAAAAACAAGGACTGAGACTATTCCAGTTTCCTGGTGATCCTCAAAATATCACTCTCCAACCAGTGTGTGCGTTCTTCATTACAATGAATCCTGGCTATGCAGGTCGTCAGGAACTACCCGAAAACCTCAAAGCACTTTTCAGGGGAGTTGCCATGATGACCCCTGACTTTCAAATCATCAAGAAGGTAAAGATGTGTTCTGTAGGATACTCTGATTTCGATATCCTGTCCGCCAAATTCTTTTCGTTGTATTCAACATGTAAGGAGCAGTTAAGCAATCAAAGGCATTATGACTGGGGTCTCCGAAACATTTTGTCTGTTCTGCGCACTATGGGAGCGACAAAAAGAGAAAATCTTGATCTGCCTGAGGCTGAGTTGGTATACAGAACTGTGAGAGACATGAATTTGTCAAAACTTGTTTCTCAGGATGTGCCGCTCTTTCTATCCTTACTGGCTGATCTGTTCCCTGGGATGAGCCCGCCATCCAAAGGAGAATATCCAGAAGAAGAAAGAATCTTGGCAAAAGTAATTGACAAACAGGGTTTAATCTATCACGATTCTTGGGTTTTGAAAGTGATACAACTCTATGAGACCACCAAGGTTCGACATGGTATTATGCTTGTAGGGCCGTCAGGAGGAGGAAAATCTTGCATATTTAAATGCCTCAAAGAAACGTTGCAAGAAAAGGATGGAATTCAATACAAAGACGCAAGATTCAATCCAAAAGCATTCAGAGCTCAAGAGATGTACGGAGAAACAGATCCCATGAGCGGTGAATGGACAACTGGTGTATTCGCAGCAATGTGGGCAAAATTCAACAATAGAAATAATGCTTACAATACCTGGATCATTGCTGATGGACCTGTTGATGCAATTTGGATTGAGGACTTGAATACGGTTTTGGATGACAACAAAATTTTAACCCTGGCAAATGGAGATAGAATTCCCATGACGGATAATGTGAAGATGATGTTTGAGGTGGAAACCTTGGTCAATGCATCGCCAGCCACTGTTTCCCGAGCTGGAATCATTTACGTCAGCGATACTGATCTAGACTGGGCGCCAGTATTAGAGTCATGGGTTCGTAAGCGAGATTCAATTCGGCAAGACTTGTTGCGAGATATGATCAAGAAGTGGCTCGGTGAATGCACTCCCTCCGATTCTGGTCCCTGCTTCTCTTTTCTTTCGAGGCAGACAAAAGAAATAATGGAAGAGGGGAGAGTAGGCAAAATTAGTAGTTTTGCTCAGCTGTTTCAGGGGTTAACAGAGGGAGTTGGATCCAAAATTTTGGCTATGTCAGATAATTTTGCTCATGAAATGGAGAAATTCTTTCTCTACAGTTTGTGCTGGAGCGTAGGAGCATTGTTGGAGGCTGATGATAGAATGAAATTTGACCAGTGGCTACGTGAGAGAGACACAAATAACACAATGCCAAAAGTAGAGGGATCAGAGACTATTTATGAGTATTTTGTTGATCCGAAGACGTGTGACTGGATTAAATGGACTCCACCACATTGGCAATATCCGACGGGAGACAAACTGAATTTTCCCAATCTTTTAGTGCCGACTATGGATTCTACAAGAGCTCTGTATATTATTGGGCAGATCCATAAGCAGCAGTCGCCAGTCATGGTTGTTGGAGCCGAAGGTACCGCCAAAACAAGCGTCCAACTCATGTTTTTGGCAACACAAGATCCAACACAAATGCTGACAAAACGAATCAACTTCTCTAGTGCCACTACTCCTGGTATGGCACAATACTCCATTGAAGCTGAGCTTGACAAGCGAGGTGGGAAAAATTACGGGCCTCCTAATGGGAAACAAATGACAATATTTTTTGACGACATTTCAATGCCAGAAGTGAATAAGTGGGGCGACCAAACAACACTTGAGCTCGTCCGCTTGGCAGTTGAGTATGGGGGGTTCTGCTTTCTAGACAAGGACAAAAGAGGAGATTTCAAGACTTGCGAAGATCTTCAGTATTTGGCAGCAATGCAGCATCCAGGTGGCGGAAAGAATGATATTCCCAACAGGCTTAAGAGAAACTTTTTCATCTTCAACCTTGTTCTCCCAAGTATTACAAGCATTAATGATATTTATGGCAAAATGCTTCGGGGAAGATTCACTACCGCAGATTTTGATATTCCAACTGTGGAGAATGTCAACAAATTGACCACTGCTACCATTCAACTGTGGCGAAGTATGAAGGCTAAAATGTTACCAACGCCAGCAAAATTTCACTACGTCTTCAACATGCGTGACCTGAGCAGAGTGTTCCAAGGTATCCTTTTAACACCCAAGGAATCCATCACCGAGGGAGGGATCAAGCAACAGGAGGGCAAGCTTCTGAAATTTTCACCAGTCAATATGTTGATTGGGCTTTGGAAACACGAATGCGACCGTGTGTTTAGCGATAAACTCACCACTGATAAAGACAAGTTAAGCTACGAAGGCTTTGTTAAAACAATCGGAACTGACGTTTTCGGGGGGAGTTTATATTCAACTGCATGTTCGGAACCTAAGCACATGGTGAATTTCTTGAGAAATGATGTGTACGATGAAGATGATGTCCTCATCGAAGAAGCGCCCAAAGTTTACGAAGATGGGGGGACTCTTGAATCTATTAGAGAACGATCTTATATGTTTCTGCAAAAGTATAACGAAGAAAATCCCTCAAAACCGATGGACTTGGTTTTGTTCGAAGATGCTCTTAAGCACCTGTTGAGGATAAATAGATTGATCGAAACCCCAAGAGGGAGTGGTCTCTTGGTTGGCGTGGGAGGGAGTGGTAAACAGAGTCTGACTCGTCTCGCCGCGTTCATATCTAGGTCAATTTGTTTCCAGATTACTCTTACGAAACAGTACAATACAAATTCATTGATGGATGACATCAGGGAGCTATACAAGAGTGCAGGACATAAAAGGCAGTCAACAACGTTCCTTTTCACTGAGAGCGAAATTAAGGACGAAGTTTTCTTGGAGACTATTAATTCTATTCTTTCTACTGGTGAAGTGCCAGGTCTCTTTGCCAAGGATGAAATGCTTGCAATGACGGCAGACCTGAGGTTGGACTTTTTGAGAGATAGGCCCGGTCGTGAGGAGACCCCTGACAATCTGAAGCAATATTTTACTGACTGCGTTCGAGATAACCTTCACGTGATACTATGCATGTCACCTCTTAACCCCAAATTTCCCCTTCGTGCCCGCAAATTTCCAGGCCTTGTCAGCAGTCCTACGATCGATTGGTTTTTAGGATGGCCTGAAGAAGCCCTTGTGAGTGTCAGCAGAGGTCTCATCAAAGATTTTGAAATCGAATGTACCCCTGAGACGAAAGATAGTCTCATTACTCACATGGGTATGGCTCACAACATGGTGGTACATGTTTGTGATGAATATCACAGTATGATGAGGAGGCAGGTTTACCAAACTCCAAAGAGTTATTTGAGCTTTATTGCTGCATACAAGGCAATGTACAAAAATAAATTGGGTGCACTGAAGGAAAAAGAGGGTAGGGTGAAACTGGGTTTGGAGAAACTGGTGCAAGGTGCTGAGGATGTAGAGGCCATGAAAGTTGTATTGGCGAAGGAACAAGTGAAGCTTGAAGAAGCAACTATCAGTACTAACAAGATGCTTCAGGGCCTCGAAATTAGCTCCAATGAAGCAAAGCTGGAAGGAGAACAAGTAGCAGGAATCAAAACCAAGTGTGAAGAAGATGCGGTTAGAATCGGAAAAGAGAAGGCGAGCTGTACAAATGATCTTGCTAAGGCACAGCCATTTGTGGATCAAGCCAATGATGCCATTAATAGCATCAAGCCAGCCTATATCGGAGAAATTAAGAAGCTGGCAAACCCGAGTGACATTATTAAGCTCGTTTTTGATTGTGTCTTGATCTTGTTCAATGCTCCACTAGCTAAGATCAAACCATGCAAAATCACTATGGCAAAGACCGAAATCCCATGGTTCGAACCGAGCTTTAAGCCACAAGCATTACAAATGATGAGCAATCCGAACTTTTTGAATCATTTGGTTGAGTTTGGAAATATCGGGAAAGATCTTATGAATGATGAGACGGTGGAGTTTCTTTCTGTGTACATTGAAATTAATCAATTCAACCCTGCCGTTGCCAAGAATGCAAGTATTGCCGCAGAAGGACTCTGTACATATGTTAGAGCTATGAAGTATTACCATGAAGCGAGCAAAGTCGTCAAACCGAAAATGGAAGCATTGACAATGGCTGAAACGCAAATGGAGGCAGCAAATAATGCGTTGGCTGCAGCCGAAACAAGACTTGCTGCTTGTAACGAGAAACTCGCTGAATTACAGAGTATGTTTGATGCTCAAATGAGTAAGAAGAAAGCCATTGAAGAAGGCGCTATTGCTCTCCAAAAGAAAATGAATCAAGCATCGGCCCTCATTAATGGATTGGCTGGTGAGAAGGCAAGGTGGACTGAGGACGCAGCGACTTTCAGTGATCAAAAGATGAGACTTGTCGGAGACTGTGCAATCGGATGTGCATTTGTGAGCTATTGTGGACCGTTTAACCAACAGTATCGAGATTATCTTATCAAAAACAAGTTCACAGCAGATTGCGAGACACGTGGGGTTCCCGTCACACAGAAACTAGATGTCGTCTCTTTCCTTGTCGATGTGGGAACAATCGGCGATTGGAATATGCAAGGACTTCCGACTGATCCGCTGTCTACTCAAAATGGAATCCTAGTGACGAAGAGTACTCGATATCCTCTTTTGATCGATCCTCAAGGCCAGGCCTTGAGTTGGATTCGAAATAGGGAAGCTGATGATCTACCATTGTGGAATGGTCAGAGCCTAGTAGAATTGAGTGATCCGAAGCTCAAGGAAAAACTGGAATTTTGCATGGGGAATGGAAGAAGCCTAATCATTGTGGGCGTGGAAGACGAAATTGATCCTATGCTTGATCCAGTACTTGAAAAACAAATTATTCGTAAAGGCTCCAAGCGCTTTATTTCTGTCAGCGATAAGATGATGGATTACGATCCTAATTTCAAGCTCTATTTCATTTCGCGATTACCAAATCCAAAATTCAGCCCTGAGCTTCAAGCAAAAACAACCTTGATTGATTTTACTGTAACATTAAAAGGTCTTGAGGAGCAGCTGTTGGGTAAAGTGATCGGCTGTGAGCAGAAAGCTTTAGAGGAACAACTCACACAAGTACTCGAGGAAGTGAACGTTAATACCAAAAGCCTCATGCAGTTGGATACAAGTCTTTTAGAGCGTTTGACGAGCAATTCTGGAGATTTACTTGAAGATGAGGAATTGATAGCAGTACTTGCAAATACAAAAGCCAAGGCTGCGGAAGTTAATGCCAAATTAATTGCAGCAGATGAAACGCGTTCAAACATTGCAGAAAAGAGAGAGCAATTCCGCCCAGCAGCGACACGAGGATCAGTTCTATATTTTAGCATTGTTGAAATGAGCCTTGTAAATACAATGTACCAGACAAGTCTTGTCCAATTCCTCGCAATTTTCATGGGATCAATGGAAAAGGCAGAGAAAGCTTCGTTGGCAAGTAAGCGAGTTGCCAACATTATTGACAAAATGACATACATGACTTATCGTTACGTGAACCGTGGTCTTTATGAATCCGACAAGCTGACGTTTGTGCTTTTGATCACTCTCAAGATTTTGGTGGCAGCTCAATCTCTGAAACCAAGTGATGTCACGTTATTTTTGCGGGGAGGTGCAGCTTTGGATATCAACAGCGTGAGGAGCAAGCCATTCCAATGGATGCCAAACGATATTTGGCTCAATATTGTTCAGATCAGTCAAAGTAATAAGTTCTTCTCCAACATTATTAGTGACATGATTGCAAACGAAAACATGTGGAAACGCTGGTATGAGGACAATGAACCAGAACAGATTCCGATTCCATACTATCAACAAAAGATCTCTGAACAGTCAGACATAGGTCCATTTATGAAACTCTTGCTTGTTCGTAGCATGCGTGTTGACCGCAGCATCTTGATGGCTAAAGAGTTCCTTCGGAATACAAAAGAGATGGGGTCTACGTATGTTGAACCTGTAACAGACACAATAGAGATGGTGTATAATGAGATGGTGTGCGATGTTCCTGTCGTATTCCTTTTAAGCAGAGGGGATGACCCAACCGAGAGCATCGAAATGTTATGCCGCAAGAAGAAGCTGCCATCTCCTGCTGTTATTTCTCTTGGTGAAGGGCAAGAACCAGTCGCATTCAAAGCTATCAATGCTGGAGTTGTGAATGGATCGTGGGTATTACTACAAAATTGCGAGTTAGGCTTGGGCTTGATGAATGATATGGAGTCCCTCATCAACAAATTAAAACCTAACATGGATCCAAACTTTCGTCTCTTCATGACAGCGTTGCCTCATCCAGAATTTCCTCTTGGACTGCTACAGATGTGCACCAAGGTCACGAACGAACCACCAGCCGGCTTGAAAGCTGGGTTACTTAGAAGTTATACACCAGGAGTCATGGTGGACCAAGACAAGATTGAACGTGTTGAAACTGCGCAATGGCGGCAGCTTTTATTTGCCCTTTGCTTTTTGCACAGTATTGTTCAAGAGAGAAGAAAGTTTGGCCCTCTTGGTTGGTGTATTTCTTATGAGTACAACAATGGTGATCTTCAAAGTTGTGTCCTTTTCCTCGAGAAGCATCTTTATAATGGACCAATCAGCTGGTCCACATTTCAGTACATGGTATCTGCTGTTCAATACGGTGGAAAAATTACAGATAGCCTCGACTTTCGACTATTTCGGTAAGCTCTATGTAGATTCCTTGTAAAACAAAACAATGGATATATTGAAGGAACTCATAAGCATTGTGCTGCCATCATTCATACTTTACAGAATTTATACAGAAGAATGGCTTACTGAAAGTACTTGCGAAGACGATTATACCTACAATCCGAATGAGCCTATATTCAAGATTCCGAATGACTTTTGTTATAAGGTGCCATCATTCACCGAACATTCGGAATATCGAAAATATATTGAAGAGTTTCCAGAAATTGACTCCCCGGAAATGTTTGGGTTGCACCCCAACGCAGATCTTACCTTTAGAGTTAAAGAGGCCACTGCGCTTTTCCACACATTAGGAGAAACTCAACCAAAAGGAAGTGGAGGAGATGAAGGAGTGTCACGGGAAAGTACAGTATACAACAAAGCAACGGATCTCCTCAGCCGTCTACCTCAAAGCTACCTAGAAGATGATTACATAGCAAAGATAAAAAAGCTAGGAGGAATGACCGTTCCAATGAATATCTTTTTGTATCAAGAGATCCAGCGACTTCAATATGTCATTCAAAAGGCACGATTCACCCTTGAGCAGCTGCAGCTTGCAATCAATGGCGAAGTAATAATGACATCGGAACTGCAGGATATATTAGATAGTATCTTTGACGCCAAAGTTCCTCATACATGGGAAAACACGTTGACCGGGGATGAATTTAGTTGGAGATTACCAACACTTGGACTATGGTTCTCTTCGTTGCTCAACCGTGATGAGCAGTATCGATCCTGGCTAGAGAATGGTAGACCAAAATCGTTCTGGTTGACTGGATTCTTCAATCCTAATGGCTGCTTGACTGCAATGAAACAGGAAGTCACAAGGAAGCATAAGTCTCAAAAGTGGGCACTGGACGATATTGTATATCACACCGAAGTAACAACCTACGAAAAGGCAGAACACATCAAATCGTCTCCTGCTGAAGGGATTTACATCCATGGATTATTTTTAGATGGCGCTGCATGGAATCGTCAGGAAGGGCACTTGGTTGAAAGTGAGCCGAAGACCCTTTTCGTGCCTGCCCCAGTTCTCTTCGTCACCGGAAATACAAGAAAGGACGAAGAGAAGGCGAAGAAGGAGATGTTCGGTCAGATCGGTCCTTACGAATGTCCTGTGTACAAGTATGCTTCCAGAACCGAACGATATTTCCTTTTCTTCTTTAATTTGAAGACAGACTCAACTCCAAACAAGTGGGTGTTGAGAGGTGTTGCACTTTTGTGCCACACCTAAAGCGAATAAATTGGACCACCCTGAAAGTTAGAGCTACTATAGCATTGATAAAATTACATAATTCAATAGAACCTTCAATTAGCAATTTGGTTCGATTTTTCCCTGGCCAACTCCTGAGGATATGTTCTTCGAAAGGTCGGATTCCTCGGAGGTAAACCCGTCGCTCTCCTCGGAAGGAAGTTTCCGTCGCTTCTGTTATCCAAAAAGGATAAGATATTCGTGGATCAATGGCGACTGTTCACTGGTGTTAGATTCGGATTTCACCTACAGACACATTGACGATCGAGACACATCTAGTAGCACTGACATATATATATATAATGTTGCAATTGTTCTTTACCACTGTGGATTATATGTAGCAGCTGCTTATTCCTCTGCTGATGAACGATCGCAACAGGAAAGAGTGTCGTCCTGCCCATTGCCCATTTCTCTACCCTCACCCATGGATCAGCGTGAAAGTACTATTCATGTACTATTATTTTATGATATGTATCTACTATGTACTACGAACGACGGTACCCGGTACCTACAGTAATAATACCACAATAAGAGGAAGGCTTGGCGCTTGGCGCTTGGCGCTTGGCGCTTGGCGCTTGGCTAATAAATACGAATGCATACCAATCACCAATCATCGTGGATCATGTTATTGATACTTAGGCCATTATAGAGGCCATTATATTCGGACCAACGGATATATACGATCTCGTCTTCATACAAAGAAAGTGCAGGAAAGTGTCAAAGTAGCAGGCGGCGTGGTGGCACGGTTCTCATCAATCAATCATCAATCATAAATCACATACTATTGTTTGTATTCAAGTATTGCGTCAACTCTTCACCTTCTCTTTTATTCCCCGCCCATCTCACTATCGTTGAGTACTTCTCAAGACTTTGGTTGTGTTGCCTCCCCTCAATACAAAGATTAGCAATTCTTCAGAAACAATTATTTGAGAACCCGAACACTAGTTCCTCTCGTCGTCCTCTTGCTTCAGCACCAGTTACTACTATTATAGTAACAGTAGTAGTGTACTCGTAAGCACCAGCTCTTTTCTTAATCATGAGGAAGCAGATCATCAACACTCTCGTCCTTCTTGGGTCCCTTTTTGGATCACATATTGTTTCTACTGCAGCCAACAAAGAAAACGTAAAAAATTGTAAACCTAGGAAGGACGGAGGGAAAACACGGGTAAGGAAAATCAAAATGTGTTATTACTTTACTACTCCAACCTTGTACTTGATAATAATAGTACAACTCCACCAACTTGCTAATAACAAATATACCCTCACTGGTTCTTTGTAGCAATCCTAACAAATCATTCTCCCCTTCATCTAAACCTGCAGGTCAGAATATTCTGCACGGGTAATGCCGTTGACTTTGGTGTCGATGGAGCTGAAGCTGATGACAAAATTGATTGCTTTGGACGAGAATTTGAATTCCTCCAGTCCGAATGCAAAGATATTCAAGTTGAGATCAAGTTCAAGATCGTCAATGCAATGTCTCCGAATAATAGCGATAGTAACGATATGGAGTTCTACTGGGCAACACTTGGAAGAGGAAATTCTCACAAAAATCTTGGAATTGTTGGAGATTCCGAGAACCTCAATGATCAAGTCAGGAATAAGAATGGTGCGGCATTTCCTGTCGAAGGGGCTGTCTATCCGCCATCACAAGGCTCCATTCACAAGTACACAGCCACCGTGAACCCCTGTGCCACCGATGCCTCAAACAAGTTTTGGATGAAAATGAAGCTCAGACCCTACAGGATTGATACACAGGGGAATCGCGGGTCGAAGACCACTTTTACCACTAGCAATTGTGGAACTAACGACCTCATCAATTTTTCAATTATCAAGGATGGATATGAGAAAATTAACCAAAATAATATCCGATCGGCTGTATATTCGTGGATTCATGGAGACCGGTCGTTAACGGAGATCACCTATGGACCTATTGCGAATTGGAATACATCCAGTGTCACTGATATGTCATACTTGTTCTCTAGATCGTCAAGCTTTGGAGCCAACCTCACGAATTGGGATACATCCAGTGTCACTGACATGTCACAAATGTTCTCATCCTCATCAAACTTTAATGCTGATATTACGAATTGGGATACATCCAGTGTCACGGATATGACCGAGATGTTTTTATTATCGAGGAGCTTTAAAGCCAACCTAACGAATTGGGATATATCGAGCATTACTGACATGTCGCATATGTTCTCAATCTCAATTTCCTTTAATGCTGATATTACGAATTGGGATACATCCAGTGTCATTTTCATGTCGAATATGTTCTCATCCTCGGGGAGGTTTGAGGCCGACATTTCCAAATGGGATACATCCAGCGTCACAGACATGTCGTATACGTTCGCTTACTCATCCAGCTTTGGGTCCGACATTTCAAAATGGGATACATCCAGTCTCACTGATATGTCATATATGTTCCAGGCATCGTCGAGCTTTGACTCCGATATTACGAATTGGGATACATCCAGTGTCACGGACATGTCGGGTATATTCTATTCCTCGTCCAGCTTTAGGTCCAATATTTTGGATTGGGATACATCCAGTGTGACTGATATGTCGCAAATGTTTTCTCACTCATCAAGCTTCGAATCAAATGTGACGAATTGGGATACATCCAGAGTCACCGATATGACATCTATGTTCCGATCCTCGTCAAGATTTGGGTCCGATGTTTCTAAATGGAATACATCCAGTGTGATTGATATGTCATCTATTTTCCGATCCTCGTTAAGCTTTGACTCCGATATTTCAAAATGGGATACATCTAGTGTCACTGACATCTCATATATGTTCTACTTCTCATCGAGCTTTTTATCCGATCTTTCCAAATGGGATACATCCAGTGGTAAAGATATGTCATATATGCTCGCATACTCATCAAACTTTAATGCTGATATTACTAATTGGGATACATCCGGTGTCACAGATATGTCATATATGTTCTCTTTGTCATCTAGCTTTGAATCCGATCTTTCAAAATGGGATACATCCAGTGTGACTGATATGTCATCTATATTCTCTTCATCGTCGAGCTTTGGATCCAACCTTACGAATTGGGATACAGCGAATATTACCGACATGTCGAACTTATTCCTCGGAACGTCAAACTTTGATGGTGATATAACGAATTGGGATACATCCAGTGTCATTGACATGTCATCTATGTTCACACGCTCATCAAAGTTTAGTGCTGATATAACGAATTGGGATACATCCAGTGTCACCGACCTGTCGAATATATTCCAATCATCGTCCAGCTTTGGGTCCGACATTTCCAAATGGGATACATCCAGTGTCACTGATATGTCGAAGATGTTCCGATCCTCATCAAACTTTAATGCTGATCTTACGAATTGGGATACATCTAGTGTCACGGATATGTCGAGAATGTTCTCTTTCTCATCTAGCTTTTGGTCCGATATTTCGAAATGGGATACATCCAGCGTCACGGACATGTCGTCTACGTTCGCTTACTCATCCAGCTTTGGAGCCAACCTAACCAATTGGGATGTATCGAACATTACTGACATGTCGATGATGTTCTCATTATCATCAAACTTTCATGCTGATATCACGAATTGGGATACATCCAGTGTGACTGATATGTCGTATATGTTCTATAGAACGTCAAGTTTCGAATCAAATATGACGAACTGGGATACATCCAGTGTCACTGATATGACATCAATGTTTCAATCATCATTGAGCTTCGGAGCCAACCTTACGAATTGGGATACATCGAGCATCACTGATATGTCATCTATGTTCTCATCCTCATCAGACTTTAATGCTGATATTACGAATTGGGAAACATCCAGTGTGACTGATATGTCATATATGTTCTATAGAACGTCAAACTTTGGTTCAAATTTGATGAATTGGGATACATCCAGTGTGACGGATATGTCAGATATGTTCTCTTCCTCTGCCACCTTTGGTTCAGATGTCTCAAAATGGAACACATCCAGTGTCACGGACATGTCGTCTATGTTCGCTTACTCATCCAGCTTTGGGTCTGATGTGTCGGACTGGGATACTTCCAGTGTCACCAATATGTATAGTATTTTCAGAGTCTCTTCAAGCTTTCTTATTCCGCATGTTTTCTGTTGGAATCTGGATAACTTGATTCCTAAGTTGGATTTCAGTTTCAACAGTTTCATAGATAATGTCTATATTGATTGTAGCTGCATCTTTCAACAGGAGATACATAATCACACTCTCCTTATGGAAAGGATAAACGATGTAGTCGAGAATCCAAAGTGCTGCTGGCCGACACGAAGTAAAATAACTTGCAGTTCAATCTTTGACAGTGCACCGCCGCTGAGTACTGAAGCTGGACGGTTTCTTCTCAGTGATCCAGGTGTTCCAGCAGCTACCAAGGCAGCACTCGAAGATGAGAATTCAGTGGCTGCCCAGGCGCTTGACTGGGTGATGAATGATGATGTAAATGTTGCGTATGGTCTCGGAGGAGTAGGAGCTATGGAGTCAGATGAGGCAAAACTCAATTTAAAGCAGAGATTTGCAGCTGCATCGATTGGACTATCGTTTGATTCTGATGGCTTCACTAACAGTGATGGGTGGATGACCGAAAAGGATGTTTGCGAGTGGACAGGAATTCAATGTGGTCAGCCTATTCAGGGAGTGGATGGTGGAGCCGGTGCGAGGAACCTTCAAGATGTTAATGTGGTCGGGAAAATCAACTTGAGCGATAATAATGTTGTGGGAGTGCTTCCCATTGAGATTTCAATATTTTCTGAGGTTACCGAGTTGATTCTATTTACAAACAAAATCAGTGGACCCATCCCTTTAGAGCTATTCGATTTGACCAAACTCGCTGTACTTGATCTTTATGATAACAAGTTAAGTGGTGTGATCCCTGAGGACCTTGGAAAGCTCACCAACTTGAGTAATTTATACCTGTCCAAGAATAATTTTAGTGGTCAGCTTCCTGCCGCTTTTGGACAGTTGTCTAAGTTGGAGCAAATTTGGATCAATGAAAATGATCTCACTGGACCCATCTTAGATTCTTTTGGTGATATGGAGAATCTGCAGTCGCTTCTCTTATCCCAAAATGATTTCACTGGAGGATTGCCTGAGAATTTTGCGAACCTTCAATTATTGGAAACACTCGATTTGGATGAAAACAGGGACTTGTTCTATTCTGCAACAGATCGTACATTTCCTTTATTCCTTCTGGATATGCCTGCTCTCACAAGGCTCTCAATGAGAGAAGTTTTTCTAACAGGAGAAATCCCCACTATGTCCCAAGGAAAGTTTCCCAAATTGCAGATATTACATCTTGACGCAAATAAGTTTACTGGTTCGCTAAGTAATAACATTGCATGGATTCAGTCATTGGAGAGGCTCACACTTTCAAACAATGTTCAGCTCGGAGGTAATATTCCTCGCGATCTTGGCGAGATGCCTGCTTTGAAAGTGTTGGACTTGTCCGGGTGTCAATTTGATGGAGAAATTCCAGCAAAGTTATCTAGAGCAGCAATGTTGGAGCAAATCTATCTCAATGAAAATTATTTGACTGGGGCTATTCCAAGCGAAATTGGCGACCTAAATGAATTGTTCATTCTCAAGTTTGAAAATAATTCTGGAATTACAGCAGTACCAAATGAAGTTTGTGACCTTGGTCTTCAAACTCTCATGGGAGGATGCGACGTCGACTGTGCCTGCTGCGATGATGTTTGTCTTCGTCGTTAAACGCTTTCATTTAATTGAGTACATTCAAAATTGTATCGCATGCAGCACAGATAATGAAGAATCTAGTAGCACATTTTATTTGCTCAGTGTTGATGCTGTGAATCATGTCGCATATGTTCTATAGAACGAACAGCATAAGCACGAGCTTTGGGTCCGACATTTCCAAATGGGATACATCTAGTGTCACAAATATATCATCGATGTTCTCTTACTCACCATTCAGCTTTGGGTCCAATCTATCTCAATGGGATACATCCATTGTGACTGATATGTCATCTATGTTCTATTACTCATCGAGCTTTAGAGGCAACCTTTCTAAATGGGATACATCCAGTGTCACGGATATGTCGAATGTGTTCCGATCATCGTCGAGCTTTGGAGCCAACCTAGCGAATTGGGATACATCGAGTATCACTGACATGTCGAACTTATTTCAATCCACATCAAACTTCGATGCTGATATTACGAATTGGGATACATCCAGTGTGACTGATATGTCATCTATGTTCTATTACTCATCGAGCTTTGAATCAAATACGATGAAATGGGATACATCCAGTGTCACGGATATGTCGGGAATGTTCTTATCATCGTCGAGCTTTGGAGCCAACCTAACAAATTGGGATACATCGAGCATTATTGATATGTCGCATATGTTCTCATCCCCATCAAACTTTAATGCTGATATTACGAATTTGGATACATCCAATGTGACTGATATGTCATTTATATTCTCATCCTTCTCCTGCTTTGGGTCCGACATTTCCAAATGGGATACATCCAGTGTCGTCGGGAATGTTCACATCCTCGTCCAGCTTTGGGTCTGATGTGTCGGACTGGGATACTTCCAGTGTCACCAATATGTATAGTATTTTCAGAGTCTCTTCAAGCTTTCTTATTCCGCATGTTTTCTGTTGGAATCTGGATAACTTGATTCCTAAGTTGGATTTCAGTTTCAGCAGTTTTACAGAGAATACCTATATTGATTGTAGCTGCATCTTTTAACAGGAGATACATAATCACACTCTCCTTATGGAAAGGATAAACGATGTAGTCGAGAATCCAAAGTGCTACTGGCCGACACCATCACCAAACGATACTACCAGTACTTTGTGGAATGAAGGAAGTGAAACAAGTTGTAGTTCAGTATTTGACAGTGCACCGTCGACGAGTCCTTTCCCCCATCCTGACTAATGATGAAAGTACAAAGATAGACGTACTAGCAGTCATAGATTTATGTGTACATACTTCTTTCTTATCTTGTAATCAGGCTTGGATCCTTCATGATTGTGTTGTCACTGAGGATTTCAGTTAAAAAATATGGTATCTACTAAATAAGAGGTCTTTAAACCATTTATTTGGAACTTATCAATGATAATTATTATGATAGAAGTTTAGAAAGTACGGTATTCATTCTTACAAGTGCACTTTTCTTAATGTTGAAAAGAGAGGAGTAACGGTAGTATTCAAGCGAGACATGATTAATTATTTTCTATTTTCATGTGTACTTCTGAAGATTCCCTTTCACTGCTCTCTAACGCAGTCTTGATACTTCAATACTGTAGAAACTACGAAATCTTGTGAAAACATTTCTCCAGGATATCACATTTGCGTCTCAACGCATCAACTTT